>OMKS01001048.1_pt1 | contig 25350 bp, 26 predicted proteins | sample 1674721 | NCBI WGS metagenome assembly OMKS01 (sample SAMN06264996, study PRJEB25208) | sediment metagenome | isolation source: hot spring sediment | place: USA: California | collected 2014-09-02
AAATTTAAAAGAACAGGAAAAACGCTTATATAAGCTAATTATTAACGATTAATTGGTCCGAAAATCGGACTTTACCCAAAAAATTAACCCAAGCAGAGAGAAGAAAAAATAAAAACATGCTTCAAATGATGCAAAAACGATTAAAAAATGCCCGGACTGAAGATGAGAAAAAACATTATGCGCAGGAAATAGAAAAATACAGAAAAAAATTAACGGCTTAAATAAAAATTGAAAAAATAAAAAAAGGGAGTTGCTGCTTTAGCTGGCAATTCCCTTTTGGGTTTTAATGAAAATAACGATTGTTTTCTTGGTGGCTAAAAAATTCATATTATTAAAAAAATCATAGTATTCATCATCCACCTCACCAAGCAAACCTTTATATTCTTTTTCCAATATCGCCTTAAAATCAGGCATAATCTCCGGAGGCAAAGTTAACTTTAACTCCAGACTGTCATTCTTTTTCTCGCATATTATTGCAAAATCATTATCAAAAACTGCGTCAAACAAACCGCCTTTTTCTGTTACGGTTTCAAACAAGCCTAAAAGTTCCCGAAAATTGTCATTAAATTTTTGCTTTATAATCTTATCTTCTTTGTTATACTTTAAAGCCAAGAAATAATAAAAAAAGATCATTAGCTTGTCTGATAGACTCATTTTAAAATCCTCCTTTCAAGGTACTTATTGACTTTAAATCATATCATATTAGAGCAACCAAGTCAAGGCTATTTAGCTTTTTTCTTTTTAAGAAACTTCTTATGCTGATGATTTAAATATATCAACCAAATTGCTATTGCCGCCCCAAGCGAATCAATCAATACATCTGTCCAAACTCCATGACGACCTGGCACAATATATTGATGATATTCATCAGAAATAGCGTACATTACAGTAAAAATAAATGCCCAGGTCAAATTCCAATAAAAATTTTTTTTCTCAATTTGGCTTAATAACCTATAAATTAAAAAAGCCAGCACGCCAAATTCAAACATATGCGCCAGCTTACGGATAATAAAAGTCCAAATATCAAATTTTATAAAAACATCATTTAAAGGTAAAGAAGACAAAATAAAAATAGCCAATGCCCAAAAGACCAATAAAAACCATTTCTCAAAGGTTTGAAATTTTTTATTGGCCAGTATTACTTGTATTTTTTCATGTTCAATTATTTTTTTTATTTTTGAAGCTATTTTTGGGCAATTCATCTTTCCTGATATTGTTTTTTATAATAATCTAAATACTCCCTGCTTTTTATTCTTTCCCGCCATTCTTTATTTTTTTTATACCAATCAATTGTCTTTTTTAAACCCTGCTCCAAATCAACCAAAGGCTCCCAACCCAATTCATTTTTAGCTTTAGTATAATCCATAGCATAACGCAAATCATGGCCAGGCCGGTCCTTGACAAATTCAATCATTTCTTCTCCCTGATCCATCAGGCCCAAAATTTTTCGGGTCAATTCAATATTAGTAATCTCGCTATCCCCGCCCAGACAATAAGTCTGGCCAATTTTCCCTTTTTGAATCACAAAATCCACCCCTCTGCTATGGTCGTCAACAAAAATCCAATCGCGAATATTTTTGCCCTCGCCATAAACAGGGACTTTTTTCCCTTCTAGTAAATGAGTGACAAACAGGGGAATAATTTTTTCCGGGAATTGGTATGGCCCGTAATTATTGGAGCAATTAGAAATTGTGATTGGCAAGCCATGAGTATAATAATAAGACCTAACCAGATGGTCAGATGCTGCCTTGGACGCGGAATAAGGATTACGCGGATTATACGGCGATTTTTCCGTAAACGCCTTGCCTTCAAAATTCAGCTCGCCAAAAACTTCGTCAGTTGATATATGGTGAAATCTCACTCCGCCATTATTTTTAGCCGCGTCAAGCAAAGTCATTGTACCTTCAACATTAGTGCGGATAAATTCCTTGCTGGACATGACTGAACGGTCAACATGGGATTCTGCCGCAAAATGGATAATTAAATCCACATTATCGCTAATTAAATCATTAACTAAATCAAAGTCGCAAATATCGCCTTTGACAAATTTATAATTAGGATTATTTTCAATATCTTTTAAATTTTCCAAGTTGCCGGCGTAAGTCAATTTGTCCAGATTAACTATAAAATCAGCCGGATGATTTTTCAGCCAGTAATGTATAAAATTGGAGCCAATAAACCCGGCGCCACCGGTAACTAATAATTTCATAAAATATTTTTTTATATATTTAATTTATCAGCTTTAATAAAATTAATCAATGAAGCCAGAATAAATTTTTCAAATTCTTGCCCAGTTTATAAGCATTCGCATGCGACAAAACACCAAGGTAAGATTGTAAGGATTGTTCTAATTTTTCTTCTTTAATTATTCCACCCTTATATTCCTTAATTCTCAAACGAATTTTTTTAAAAATTCTCTTTTTTGTTTTTGTACGGATAAGCCGGTGATGTGGCCGCAAAACATAACCCAAAAAATCAATGCCTTGAGAAAATTTGCGGATGCTTATTTTGCTTGGGTGTAGCCTCAAATCAAGATTGCCATTTAAGAATTTTTTAATCTCTAAAATTATATATTTCAAATAAGCCGCATCGTCTGCGGCAATAACAAAATCATCAGTGTAACGAACATAAAATTTTACCTTTAAATTTTGCTTTACGAATTGATCCAACTCGTTTAGATAAAGATTAGCAAATAGCTGGGAAGTTAAATTACCGATAGGAATACCTCGCCGCTCAAATAAGGTAGAGTAATTTGTTTGGTAGCTCTCAATAATCTCTTTAATCAGCCAAAGTGTGTCCTTATCTTTAATTTTGCGACAGATAATCTCCAGTAAAATTTTATGATTCACCGTGTCAAAAAATTTTTTAATGTCGCATTTTAAAGCATAACACGGATTATGTCCGTTGCCGCTGACTTGGCGCAATATTTTGGCCAAAAATTCCACTCCTTTATGCGTGCCTTTGCCCAAGCGGCAGGAAAAAGAAGCCGGAATAAAAGTTGCCTCAAAAACGGGATTAAGAACTGAAAATACTGCGTGATGCAACACTCTATCCCTGACTTCTGCCTTGTAAATATGCCGCTGTTTGGGGTCATTGATGTAAAATGAAGTATAGGGGCTATGCCTATAAATTTTGGCTGCTAATTCTTCGTGCAATTTAAAAATATTGCCTTCCAAATTACATTCAAACTCCATAACATCCCTTTTCTTTCTCTTGTCTTTTTTAAATTCGTCCCAAGCTGAAAATAAATTTTCTAAGGATATAATTTTATTAAATAATTCATTGTAAAAACGCATATGAAAATTTTAGAAGCGCCGATTTATAAAAAAATCGTTGATCTTTACAAAACCCTGCATCTTTACAGGAATTCAATCCCCAAACAAGACCGCTTTACTATCTGGCAAAGATGCGAAAATACAGCGATTGAGATTTTAAACCTCTTGCTTTTATGCGCGCAAATGTCCAAAGAACAAAAATAGCGGAAATGGAGAACTTAAGCCGGCAATTAAACATTTTAAGAGTCTTGCTAAGGGTGGCAAAAGAAATCAGGATAATTGACAATAAAAAGTATGTCAATCTGCAGATGATAATTGATGAAATTGGCAGACAGATAGGCGGCTGGATAAAGTCGGTTAAAAAATCCTAAAGAAAATACCCCCGCTAAGGGCGAGGGCATTTAGACTAGGCGAGAAAAAGAAGTTCCGAACGAGCGCGACGGATAGGTTTTGATTGGAGTTGTCATTCCAGTTGTTGTTGACATTGAGCCCATTAGCATTGAAATTGCCGACATTGACTCGGTTGCCATTGGAGTCCAGCGAAAATTTGCCCGCTTCTATCATTAATCACTGAAAGTTGAAGTTTACGTCCTTTTCAGAATTATATCTTCTCCTTTCTGTATTTTATTTGGGAGCAAAATCTTGGAGAAACCAAGACATCTCCGTCAGAAACGGACAAGAAGTTCTTTTTCTATCCTTAATTGCGCGCTATCGCAATCCGTAAACTGCGATACTCTGGCAATCCCTAAAGATAGGGGCTTGGCGAGCTTGAGCCTTAACCCAAACTACATTAGCCAAACAGTCCATCTTTATTATAATCTAAATTACTGAAATAAAAAAGTCCCCATCAGAAATTTTATCTAATGGGGACAAAGGTTCAAAGTTCAAAAAAACAAGAAAGTCAATGGCTCAATGGTCAATTTTCAAACTTCCGAACGAGCGCGACGGAGAGGTACCGATGGGAGTAGTCATCCCAGCCGCTGCTGACACGGAGCCCATGAGCATCGAAATTGCCGACACGGACTCGGTTGCCAAAGGAGTCCAGCGAAATGCCCCAGTGCCACCAGTCTTCGGCGATCCGCTCACCATTATTAACCATAAAAATAGTCAAAATGGTTTCGTTAAAGACCGCCTCATGGCAGCGTTCGTACTCTTTGCCGAGCTTAGTGATTTCCTGCTCCTGCTCGTTCCAGTTCATGTCGCTGAACTGACCACGAAAATTGATAAGATAGTAGCCGGTTTGGGCTTTATGGCTCGCCCATTTGTCTTCTGAATGTTCCAGCCACCAGGTGTTGCCTTTGTAAAAGCAGGGCTGGCTGTTTTGGCTGGTGCCTCTCTTGTCGCGCTGTTCGCGCAGTGAAAGCCCGTGGCAGTAGACCAGCCGCCAGTCCTCGCCGCTTTTGTTCTGCTCCGCGCAGGTGAGCAGGGTCGCCTCGCTATAGCGGATGGCCGCGTTTTGAGGCTCTTCAATGCTCCAGGCTTTGGCCGCCTGTTCGGCAGTGATGACTTTGTTCTGGCCGAGAATGTTGATGGCCTGTTCCGGTTCTAAAGTCGCAAACTCGTTTTTTTCCCCTTTCTTTTCCAGAAAGGCCTGCAAAACCTCTGCAAGCTTTTTTGGATCGTGGGTCCCGTCCAAAATGCCTTTTCCGATCTGCGTTTGCAGACTCCAAATCCTGCTTCTTACCTTTTCGCTTACTTTCGGCATTGCTCATGCCCTCCTTTTGTTCTTGCCCATTACTCATGGGGTTAAATGTGTCTTGTTATTCGGTTGACAAGTTACGCGCTATTTTGATTTAAAATTATATCGTATTATCCTAAAAAAGTCAATACTACAAGGTAGTAATTTAGCTAACTTTATATAAAAATCAAAATTTAAAACTATAAACCCAGTTCCGCCGGTGACTAATAATTTCATAGATATAATGTTTACTTAGCCACAAAAACATTACCACAAAAAGCACTAAATATTTCGTATTTTTTCGTGATTAAAATTTAGTGGTTCGGTTTAAAATATGATACAATATACATACAACTTACCATAAAAATTCATTAAAATCAATTTATGAAAAACGCCATACGCAAGGGTTTTAGTTTTGGCTTGACTTCCGGGGTTATCACTACTCTTGGAATTATGATAGGCTTAAATGCCAGCACTGGCTCAAAAATTGTGGTTATTGGCGGCATTATTTCCATCGCCATAGCTGATGCTTTTTCCGATGCTTTGGGCATCCATGTTTCAGTTGAATCAGAAGCTAAATATTCAGAAAAACAAATTTGGTCAGCGACTTTAAGCACTTTTTTTGCCAAATTTATTTTTGCCCTTACTTTTATTGTGCCGATTTTACTTTTCAGCAATTCAATAGCCATTTTAATTAGCGCGCTTTGGGGAATCTTACTGCTTTCCATTTATTCTTTTTATTTAGCCAAACGCCAGAAAATAAAACCTCACAAAGTAATTGCTGAACATTTACTGATTGCCATTGCCGTTATAATAATAACTCATTTTGCGGGACAATGGATTGCTAGAACTTTTATCTAAAAAAAAGACAAACCGCGTTTTATTACAGGAGGCTTTAGCCTCCGTATTTTTGTAATGCAGCACGGACACTAAAATGTCCTGTAATAATTCAATAGTTTGTTTTTTTATTTAAGTAAACTCAAATCCCTATTAATAACGATCGGCTGCATACCCTTAATTTCCTCAAAATAACTGACTTCAGCCGGAATATCATTATATAAATAAATCGGTTTTTTCAGCCAGCAAGCCACACCCATTTCCATCAAAGTATTGCCGCCAATATAGTTAGCAATATTATTTTTGTCAAAATTAAGAACCAAAATCACATCAGCCTTGGCAACTTTTTCAAAATGCCACATAATCGCCTGATACTTGCGTTCCCAAACCCAGTCAATATTTTCCCCTTTTTCAACCATTTCTTTTCTGATTCTAAAATATTCTTCAACCGGAATCATTGCCCCGTCTTTATTGGACACTTCATGAGGCGGCGTTAAAACTTCATGGCCCAAATCCTCTAATTGTTTCTTAATTTCGCAAATCTGGGGCCAAAATTGGATTGAAGCGCAGATAGTAATTAGCATAATTATTTAGCTGGCTTATAAATTCTTTTAGCTTTAAAATTTTCTAAAGTAAATTGCGTTCCTTCTAACATTCTGTTGGGCAAATTATTTAAATCAAACCATCCCCACTTTGTGCATTTATCAGGCTCCATAATTTTTGGCTCCCCACCTTGATAATCTGCCCTTACTCCGATATTCAAATAATGTTTATCATCGGTGGCAATATAACGCATTTCATCAGCCACAGAAATAATTTCCATGGGAATAACATTCAAACCAGTTTCCTCTTTGACTTCCCTTTTAGCTGTTTCAAAAACTGTTTCCCCGAATTCAAGATGACCGCCCGGGAAACTCCATTCGCCAGCGCCATGCGAGCCTTGCCTTAAACCTAATAAAACCTGATTTTGTTCATTCAAGATCATTACACCAATGCCAACTTTGGGATATTTTTGCTCTAACATAATTATAAAATTAATAATCTATTTTTCTTCTTAATTTCTTTTTTTCAGAAATTCTTTTTTTTGATTTAATTCTTCTTTCTTTGGAACTTTTAGTCGGTTTGGTTTTAATTCTAACTTTCTCTGGAATTAAGGTCTGATTAACTAAATCATTTAACCGCGCAATCACCGCCTCTTTATTCTGCGACTGGGAACGTTCCGACTGCGACCACAAAACTAGTTCGCCTTTTTCTGTTATCCTATTGTGCAGTTTATGCAAAATTTTATATTTTTCTTCAGGCGTTAAAACCTGCGAATTATAAATATCCCAGCGCAAAGTGGCCTTGGTGCTTGTTTTATTCACCTTTTGGCCGCCCTTCCCCCTGGATCGAGAAAATGTGATCTCTATTTCATTTTCAGGAATGCTTATCATAAAAATGCAAAACAATAGTAAGACAATAGTTTTACAATTTATTACAATCGTCTTACAAAAAAATTATTTTATAGCTGCCCTAATTTTTTCCGCGACCTTTTCAGCTTCTCCACCAGGATATTTCCTCCCTGGCCAGTGCTGCAAACCATCGTCAGCTTTTCTCGGCACAATATGCCAATGCAAATGCGGGATAACCTGGCCGGCAATCCTGCCATTATTCAATTCCAAATTAAAAGCATCGTATTCCTCAAATGCGTCCAATACAGCTTTTGCGACTCGTTTAGTCAGCAAAATCATTTCTTTTAAAATTTCGTCGTCAGCATCAAGCATGTTAGCAGAATGTTTTTTCGGTATAATTAAAACGTGACCGGGATTTACCGGATGAACATCCAAAATAGCGAGGACATTATCGCTTTCCGCCACCATTGTTGATGGCGCCTCTCCGGCGACTATTTGGCAAAATAAGCACTCTCCATTTGGCATAGGTTTTTAAATGTTAATTGTTAAATTTAAAATATTATTTTTCAATTAAATCAATTAATTCCGGATAATTTAAGCTTGTATATTTCCAGTTGTCAGGCAAACCATGTTTTAAATGATTATAAACCGTGTAATCATAATGATAATCCCAATCTTTTTCCTTTTTTAAATGGTTATCGTGGAAACGAATATAATGGTCATAAAATGATATTTGCCATTTAAATTTTGAGTAAGGATTTTGATCGCCGAATTTTTCGAAAAAACAATCTTTATAAAGTTCGATGTTAATTTTATTGCCGTAAAAATCCTCAAAATTACCTTTAAATAAATTGAACAAGCGCATCCTCATCCTTCGTAGGCGAAACGACGTCGTTTCGCCTACGAAGAGCGGGGAATTCTGCTTCAAGGTATAACCCATTATAATGTTAATGTTCCTTGCGGCATTTTCCTTCAATGATTTAATAATTTTTGAAATATTAAATTGATTATTCGGTTCAATCATCAAATTAATATGATCATAAATAATTGAAAAAGCAAACAATTTAAAACCTTTTAATTGCTTGCAAATTTTTAAATTCTCAATAAACAAATCACAAAAAATCTTTTCTTTAAAATACGGATAATTATTCTTAGTCTTAATCACAACATAATAAACCGCGCCTGAAAAATAAATCCGTTTAAATGAATTTTTATGCGAGGGCATTTTGTTTTTATTTTATTTTTTCAATCAATTTTAAATGGAGAATCAGGATCCTTCTCCCACCTGATTTCATCAACATCCTCTTTTTTAAATTCACCGGCATAAAGTTTATCAGGCAGATTAATAGAATAAGCCGGTTCGTTTGAAATGCATTTATAACCATGGACTACACCTGGCGGGACCAAAACAGCGACGGGATTTTTTTCACCAACTTCAATTATTTGCCTCTGTTCATAAGTTTCTGAATCCTTTCTGTTATCCCACAAATACAAAGCAAAACTCCCCGGGCCCCAAAAAACAAAAAAATCAGACTGGTTTTTATGCTCATGCGGCCCGCGCGCCACTCCAGGGTTGGTGATGGAAACATAAGCCATGGCCGGCTCGTATTTTATTTCATCATTGCGAAAAATTTCTGCTAACCAACCGCGCTCGTCAGCAAATTTTTCAAGTTTTTTTATAATTACTCCTTTAATCATAAAAAAATTATAATTTATTTTTTAATATTCCATGGTTTCTCTAATAAAAAAATAACAAATGACAACGCCTGCCAAACCGATTAAAAAACTGAAAATTCCCGTTGTTCTCGTAAGATAAAAAATCAAGATTCCGACCAAAACAGAAAACAGGCAAATTGTTGAATAATCTAAAAAATTTAATTTTTTAATTTTTTTCTTTTCCTGCCTCTGGTGCATAATCGCGACAGCGCCAAGCAATAACAAAAAAAACAAAAAAATATCTAGATTTAAATAATTGGTAACGATCCGCGGCTTAAATAATTCCAAAAAAGAAAAAATAACTAATAACACAAAACCAGCAAGGAATAAATCCCGCACAACCGCCGGCAAAATTTTATTGTCTTTAAAATTGATTTTTAGCATATTTTAAATAGCTTATTAAATTATCAGCCGCGCTTCCCTGCCAAAGCGGATCGCGCAGCAAAGTTATTTTTAAATTTTTGACATAAACGCCTTTTTCAGGCTCAAATAAGCCCGGTAAAGAAATAATAAATCTTAATTTGCCATTATTAATATTTTTGCCCTCAAGATCGAATTCCGCACCTTGGATTATAAAATTATTTTCATCAGGAGGCAAATCCCCGCTTAAATCTTTTAATTCCCATTCCAGGCCGACATTGGGCCCGATTTGGATCGGATAGCCAAATTCATTTTTATACTCAATTTCCAATATCGCTTTATCAAAATCACGCGGCAAATAAAGATCAAAATATGCCGGTTCCCCCTTAATATAAGCAAAGTCTCCGATTATGTTCCTGTCTTGCGGTTTTAAAATAGTAAAAAACGGCGTAAACTTTTTAAAATCCGTTTGTACTTCCAACCTGCCTGTCCAGGCCATATCCTGCAAAATTAAAAACAGAACCAGGCAAACTGACCCGATAATTATAACCGCCTTAATAAATTTCATAATAATCGTAATAGTCATATGCTTCATCATATTCATAATCATAGTCATAATAAAAATTTTCATAATCCAGAATTTTTATTTTATAAAGTTTTTCTTTGGCTGTAATGCCTATCTTATCAGCAAATTCAAAACCGTAATAATAAGCCTCTTCATTTAATTCTTCCATGTAATCATCATCCTCATAAGCATAATAATACAAAGGCACGCCGGCATAAAGCAAATTCAGCCAATAATCCAAATCATCAAAATACCAGCGGCCAATAACTTTTCTTTCCGGAAAAAATATCTTATCGCTTCTTTCACTAATAATAATGGCGTTTTCTTCAGTCAGATCAATAACTTTTTGGCTGATTATGGCATAATCTCTGATCGTTTGCTTGACTTTGATCAGATTATCATTGCCTGAAAGATAAACCAAATTAACAGAGAAATAAATAAAACTTAAAATTAAAAAAAGGCTTAACAAAATTCCAGCTTTTTTGTTTTTCAGCCACTTGACCAGGCTGGCATAAAAAACAGCGGCAAAAGGCAGGGATAAAATATAAACCGGCAAAAAATAGCGTACGTAAGATGTGCCCATCTTATTTAAAAACAAAGTAAAATGATCTTCAAACTGCCAGGAGCCGTAATAAACAAACAAATAAAGGCTTGTTCCCAAAAAAATTAAAAATAAGATGGCTTTTTCTTTTTTTTGGTAATTTTTTATCAGGCAAAAAATGCCCAAAACAGCAGGCGTAAAAAGCCACCAAAACAAACTTAAATAATAATTATAAAAATTATTAATAATAAAATTGGGATGCAGGCCAAAAGGCAGGGCAAGAAATTTAATAAAATTAAAAAATTTTGAGCTGCTTGCCTGGAATTCAGCCGGCAACTGGCCAATCAAATCCTCGCCTTGTTCCAACCTTAAATAGCCAAAAGATAAATAATCGCCATAGGTTGCCTGGTTACAACAAAAAACCGGCAAAAAAACCAAAAAACAAACAGCCAAAAACAAAAACACATATTGCCATCTGACTTTTTTATGATAAACAAGCGAAAGAAGCAATAAAATGCCAAAAACCCACAAAAATTCATTGGTTCTTATTGTTAAAGCCAGGCCAATGAAAAATGCTCCCAAACCAATAAATAAATAATTATTCCGCTTTGAATCTTTGCCAATTTCAAGCAAAAAATAAATGCCAATAATTAAAAAAGACAAAAAAGCGATATTGGGCAAAAAAGCAAAATTGGCATAATACCACCAGGCAGGATTGATAAAAAATAATATAGCGCTCAAAAAAGCGATATTGGGCCTGAATATCTTTAACAAAATTTTATAGAAAAACAAGCCTGCCAAAACAGCCAGAAGCGGGGTTAAAAATTTTACCAGGGCAAGGCCGAAAATTTTTCCGATCACGCCATAAACCAAAAGTAAGCCCAAAAATGAACCGGGCACCAAATTACCCTGATAAACATTGAAGCTGCGCGGTTTAATAATTCCGGCGGCAATATTATTCAATGGTTCGGACGCCTTGAAAGTTGAATGCTCAATGTAATTTTGAATAAAAAAATAATTGGCAGTCTCATCAGGCCAGGTAAATTTTGCCGCGCTATTGCCAAAAATTAAAAACGAGTAAATGAAAAAAAATATTACCGCTAAAATTGACAGGATAATGATTGGTTTGTTTTTCTTAATTAATTGCATTGATTTAACTTATTCCCAGCGAAATCACAAATTAAATACATATTCACAAAAACTTATATTTAGTCACCTAATCTAAGCGCGCTTTAAAACTTATAATTTACCTCCCGCTCCTTCATAAATTCTTCAACCGATTAATGGTCTTATACATTTGTAACAGATTTGCAATTTCGGAGGGCTTATTCCCTTTTATTTTAGCAAAATCAGCTAATTTTTAAAAGTCTTGACACGCATTGGAACTAATGATACAATAATTTAATTATGGCAGCTTAAAGAATAAGGAGGAAAAAATGAAAGTACTGCTGATTTACCGTGGGGAAGGTTTTGAGGCAAGCAAATTTATTAACATGCCCGCCTTATTGCAGCCTGGCATGGAAATCGGTACTGTCCTTGGTGGCGGTATTAGTCAAATAGGAACCGAATGGTTTCCTGTTCACAGCGTAAGTTTTCATGTTAACCAAAGACATTACATCCTAAAACTGCGGAATCCTATTAAATGTGGACTGTATAGAAAATCCGCTAATCAAAAACTTACCTCCGATGATTTTGCCCATCAAGACTGGCAAATTAAAAATGGCCCGCGAATTGAGCCTTATAGCAGCTAAAGAATTTTATGCCCTGAAATAAAGTAATTTCAGGGCTTTTTTTATTCGTAAAATATTGCTAAAATTAAACCATGAATAAATTCATCAAAATATTTCTATTTTTTTTGCTAATTTTAGCCATTTTATTAAATATAAACTGGATTGCATCAGCAATAGCCGGCTTGATTTTAGGTTTGCTTTATTTCCTTATCTTTGGATTTTCTCTCGGAAAAATAATTTTTAAAGCCCAAAATATCGGCTGGCAGCTTATTTTTGGCATGCTGTCCCTGATTTCCGCCTATTCTTTTTTAGGCGCCATTGTTTATTATTTTTACCAGCTTAATCAGTTAAGCGTCAGCCTTTTATTTTCTGCAATTTCAATTGTAATTCTAATTTTTGATTCCAAACTTCAAAATTCAAAATGCCTGCCTCTGTTTAAGCCTTGGCAAGAAAGCAGAATTCAAAATTTATTTTGCAATCTAAAATCTATAACCCGTAATCTATCATCTATAATTTTAAAAATTAGCTATCTAATCTTATTTGCGACCGCTATTTATATTCTTTTTACCTGCCAAACCATCGACGCTATCCGCTCACCATGGCAAGTTATTCCGCCGGCTTTTCTTATAATATATTTTCTCGCCACCTTAAATTTACTTTTGCTGCTTTTAAAACCCAAAACAACCTCATATAACCTAATACAACCTCATAAAACTTCATATAACCTAATACAACCTCATAAAACTTCATATAACCTTATCCTAATATCCGCACACTTTTTCCTAACCACTAGTGTTGCTCTCATTATATACAAACTCGGCTATGGCTTTGATCCTTTTATCCATCAGGTCACTGAACTGGCGATTTTTAAACAAGGCGCTATTTTGCCCAAGCCTTTTTATTACCTGGGGCAATATTCTTTGGTTGTTTTTCTGGCTCATTTATTGCAAATCTCCGTAGAATGGATTGATAAATTGCTGCTGCCGATTTTGCCGACGGTTTTTTTGCCTTACACTATTTATAAATCTTTAATCAAAACTACTCCCTGGCCTGCTAATTTTTGCCAGATATTAACTTTTATTTTTTTGCTTTTGCCTTTTAATCTGCTTATTGCCACCACTCCCCAAGGGCTGGCTGTTTTTTTTAGCCTGATAATTTTATTCTTGTCTTTTTTGTATCTGAAAAACAAACAAATCCCTTTCTGGTATTTAAGCGCCTTGGCCTTGGTTGCTTTATTAATTCACGCCCTGGCCGGCATCCCGATCATTATTTATTTAGGCCTGGCTTGGTTATTAAACAATCAAAATAAAGCCACAAAGATTATTGCCCCGCTATTTGCCATATTTGCGTCAATTTCAATTCCCTTTGCTTTATATTCCAACTCCCTTTTTTCAATTTATAAAACAAAAATAACCGCGACCGGCTTTAATTTGCTTGACCTGCCAAATATCTTTAACAGGCAATACAATTATTTCTTGGATCTTGCCTATTTTTACAGAAATTCAATTTACTGGCTTTTTATTTTAATTGGCGCCATAACCTTGGTTTATTTAATAACGCAAAAAAAAGATAAAATTTTCAGAGCTTCAATTTTAACTTTTGTAATTTTGATTATCAATGCTATCTTGTTAAATTTTATCAGCGTTTCTTTTATTATTGACTACGAACAAGGCGATTTTGCCAAGCGGATCTGGCAACTGGCTTTTTATTTTCTGCTGCCGGTTGTAATCTGCGGTTTTTATTTATTTATAGATAAAGCGCAAAAAAACCAAATTTATAAAATATTTATTATCTTTTTACTTTCTAGCTTTATAACTTTTAACTTTTATCTAAGCTATCCCCGCTTTGATGATTATGACAATTCCAGATTTATTAATGTTTCAGCAACGGATTTTGCCGCAGTTGATTTTATTGAAAAAAACAGCGACAACCAGCCTTATATTGTTTTAACCAACCAAATGACTTCTGCCGCCGCCTTAAAAACATTCGGCTTCAGCCGATATTATAATGGACATTATTTTTATCCTATCCCGACCGGCGGCGATCTTTACAGCTGTTTTGAAAAAATGATCTATGAAAAGCCAACAAAACAAACCGCAGTTGAAGCCATGGAATTAACAGGAGTCAGCCAGGCCTATTTTGCGTTGCCTGGCTACTGGAGTCGCTTTAAAATAATAGCCGAAGACGCCAAAAAAGAAGCAGATGATGTTTTCAGCCTTGACGATAAAGTTTTAATCTTGAAATACTTAAAATAAAAAAAGCCAAACAAATCGGCTGATAAAACATTTTTTATTATTAAATAGGCAAATTAAAAAAAATTTGCTTATTTTTTTACTGCAACTGGCCGTTCTCAACTTTAATAATATTTGAACAAGCGTAATTGTCTGCCAGATCAAAACTGCAAACCTGATAATAATAATTGCCCGGGCTGGTGATATTAACTGAATTATCCAAATAATTTTCCTGGCCGTTGCCCCTCTCAGCCAAGCTGTCTAACGGATAACTTAATGAAGAATTATTAAACGCGCGTAAAATTTTATAATTTTTAAAATCATCTTCATAATTGGCTGACCAAGTCAAGCTGACGCCTGTTTCAGAAATACCAGCAGACAAGCTCGGAGCAGAAGGCGGTATTGTATCTGCTTCTTTCTCCCTCGGCATTTCAATCTCTTCAACATTGCCACAAGCGACCTTGCCACTAATTTTCAAAACGCAAATCCGGTAATAATATTTTTTTCCTTTTTTTGCACTAGCATCAAGATAAGAATTTAGCTCCTTGCTATCTGAATTTTTTATCGCTTTTTCATCCGGATATTTCAAATCCCGGTTATTTTCTGAACGAACAATCTGGTAATTTTTAAAATCATCTTTATGATAAACAGACCAGGAAAGAAAAATGCCGGTTTCTTTTGCTTCGGCAGTCAATTCAAGGCTTTCTTTAATCGCTACAAAATCAGGTTCTTCTTTTGGCAATGGTTCGTCAAGAATTGGCTCGTCAATTTTTTGGTCTAATTCAAAATTCCATCTGTACCATTCTTCCCGCATTAAATTTTCCCTTCTAAAATCCTCTACTTTTAACAAATCATTTTTATTTTTTTTCAAATCAACCAGGGCTTTTTCCCCTGTTTCCAAGCGCATGGACATAAGAATGCCTTCGGCGTCAAAAATTTCTAAATTAATCTTGTTTTCAAAAGCCAAAATGGCCAAATAATCCTGCTGGGCATTGGTAATTATCTCAAAACGCGAATCAGTTGCTGCGATTTTTATTTTTGAAGATTCTACAAAATATTTTTCCTGCCCAGCCGCATAATGGCAGCTCCTGCCTCTTAATTGATTAATAGAAACAATGTCTTTGGCTAAGCTTTCTAAAATTATTTCCGTATCAGCGCCCAAGCGTATAATAGCTCCGTTTTCCAAATTTAAAACAGCCAATGATTCTCTGCCGGTTTTTATTTTATGGCCCTGGCGCAAAATATCGCTTTTTGCCGCTTTTTCATATGGCTGGTTATCAATGCTGATTTGAATATCTCCTTGGATAAAATCAAAAGCTGCCGTTAAAATTTCGCTTTCCTCTTCAGGCTGAAAAACCTGTTTTTCTTCTGGCTTGTCAAAATCAATTTTACTGAAATAATTAACATAAAACCAATAACCAAAACCGCCCAGGCAGGCCAGGATAATAATTATTATAATCCACTTTATTGGATTGGCTTTACGGCGGTAATAATACATAACTTTTTAAAAACAAAATTCAAATCGCAAACCTTTGTTTGTCAAAGCAAACTTCGGTTTGCGAAGGCAAAAATCAAAATAAATCTCAAATTCCAATTATTAAATCTAAAATTTTATTTTTTGAAATTTGAATTTTGGATTTGTCTTGTCTTTTGGATTTTGTTTTTTTAATTTTATTAAAAATTATCGTTCATTTAAACTTCACAGTTGCAATATTTTATAAATGTAGTTTTTAATATCAAAATCTTTTGCTCTTATTCTGGCGTTTTCTGACATTTGCTGATAATTATCAATATTCTGCAGGCTTAAATTTAATTTATTAAGCAAGCTTATTTTATTGCCAGCCTCAAAAGTATAGCCATTAACTCCTTCCTGAACAAGCTCGGGCACGCCCCCGATCTCCGAAGCAATTACCGGCGTGGCGCATTTAAAGCTGTCATAAATCACGCTGGGCGAATTTTCATAGCATAAAGAAGGGACTATGGTATAATGGATTTTTTTAAAAACTTGCCGGCTTAATTTGTTGGCCGGCACATAACCGAGGAATTCCAGCCATTCTTCATTTTTATATCTTTCCTTAAGCTCTTTTTCCAGCCGCCCAGAACCGACAACAACCAAACGGCAATTGCCCAGCTTGTTGAATTTTGGAAAAAGATCCAAAAGAAATAAAATCCCCTTGTGTTCTTCCAGCTGGCCCAAAAAAAGATAAGTAATTTTGTCATCTTCAAATTTTTTACTTATTTCCTGTTCATCCAAAACCAAAGGATTGGGCAAAACTATTTCTTTTGATTTTTTAAAAAAACCATAACCGCGGTAAAAATCCAGGAGCCACTTTGAAGGCGAAATAACAACTTCCGGATTTTTTATCATCTTTTTGCTTATTTTGCTGAATATCTTGCCTAAAAAACCCTGTTTTTCCCTGCCTTTTATAATCAAGCCTGACGGATTAACCAATTGCACGTCATGCAAAGTATGGATATTTTTTATTTTTAATTTTCTGATCGCTTGCCAAGTCAGGTAGCCAAGGCCTTTCACATTATGGGTCAGGACCAAATCTGGTTTTTCTTTTTTAAAAATTTTCTTTACCTGGCCATAAGAGTGCCAGTTGAAAAAATCAATAAAATGCCAGATTAACCTTTTCCAAAACGGCTGCTGATTGATTTCTATGAAAGAAAAAATGTTTTGGGGATAAAAACGGTAAACTCTGACGTCATCCATCTCCGTAATAAAAAAATCAGTTTTATTTTTTTTGCCGGAAATTGTAATTACAAAAACATCATGGCTGTTTTTTTTCAATTCCTTTACGATTCGGGAAAAAACCACTTCTGCTCCCCCGCGCTTATAAGGCTTGTACAAACTGTTAATTAAGCCTATCTTCATAATATCTAAAATACTACTGCCGAATTAATTCCGGCTTTTAAAACTGCGTTATTTAATCAAATCCTCATAAACTCCCGCCAGTTTTTTAGTCAAAAAATCATGGTTAAAAAATTTCTCCACTTTTTCCCGGCCCGACTTGCCCATTTTTTCCCGCAACTCGTTATTTTTAAACAATTCATTGACTCTGTTAGCCAAATCCCCTTCCTGCTTAACATCAAAAAGAAAACCGTTAATGCCGTCATCAACCACGCTTCTTACCCCGGCCAGATTTGAAGCAACTACTGGTTTGGCGCAAGCCATGGCTTCAGTCAAAGTAATGCCAAAAGCTTCGGACCGATCAATTGACGGCAGGATCACTACATCGGATAGATTATAATATTTTGGCAGTTCCTTGTCTGAAACTGGATCAGCAAAAAGAATTTTGTTTTTCAGGCCTGCTTCCGCCACTTCGTTTTGATATTTTTTCTTTAAATTGCCCTCGCCTACGATCAGAAGCTTAATTCTATAAACAGAATCCTGGTCGCCTGAATAATCCAAAACACTAAAAGAGTTTATCAGAAAATCAATGCCTTTAAAATAATGGGCTTTGTCCAAAGCGCCGACAAAAAGCAACACCCTGTCAAATTCAGGATTAATACCGTACTGGTATAAAAGCTTTTTGTCTTTTTTGGACGGAAAAAAACGGTCCAAATCAATGCCAGGCGGTATTTCTATAAATTTATCTGGTTTTTGCTTAACAAATTCTTTAATATTGGAATTTTGGGCGTAATCCATTGAATCAACAATAACTTTGTCAGCGCTTTTAATTATTTTTGGCATTAAGCATTTTGTGTGAAACCTGAAAAAAGGCCTCATAAAAATACCGCCTATTACATCCATGTGATAACTAAGTACTAATTTAAAATTCTTGCCTCTCAAAAGCTTGGCCAGCCAGATTACTTCTGCCCCGCCAAAAAAAGGATAATGCAGATGGACAATATCAAAACCTTTCAATTGCCCCAAAAGCTGCGGCAAAAAAGCGCCATTGCCGATCCTGCCCCAGGTGACAAGGCGTTTTATTTCATAATCAGCAGAAGAGTATCTTTTGTCCTTTGCCGTGTATAAAGGGGTAAAAACCGTCACTTTATGGCCTGATTTTGCCAAACCCAAAGCATGGTTATAGGCTACATTGCCTATACCGCCTTTATAAGGTTTAAACCTGCATACAACTTGCGCTATTTTCATAAGTTACAAATTTATCCCAAAGGTATCCCTTGGGGACTAATTAACTACAAATATACAAATTTGTAAATTCGTACAAGATTTGTATATTTGGAGGAGATACTACCAAATTATCAAATTTTTAACAATTTGCCAATATAAATTAAAAATCGGATTGGCAATTTTGGCTAATAGCCAATTATCAATTTCCTGGAATTCAATTTTGCCTGTAAAAAATTTTACAATTTCTCTATCCTTAACTTGCCTGTATTTATTTTTTTCCCGGCGGTGTTTAAATATCTTCCGCCAATTTCGGAGTTGTAAAAAATAAGCGTAAACTTTCAATTTCTCCCTCCAAAAACCAGATTTTAGCGAAAATAAAAATAAGCCTAATTCCATTAACAAGCAAGCCGGAGTGATTAAAAATATGGTCGGCCATTTATAATTTTCCAAAATGCAGATAAAACGGTTGCGCTCCATATAATAATATTTTTTTATACTTTTGGAAAATTCATATTTATGGTAAACAACAGCCGCCGGCGCCACTAAAATTTTATAGCCAGCCAGCCTTAAGCGCCAGCCCAGATCAAGATCCTCATGGTACATAAAAAAATCAGGATCAAACAAACCCACTTTTTCCAAGGCTGTTTTTTTTAGCAAAACTGCGGCTCCGGAAGCATAGGCTATCTCTTGAGGCTCTAAATTGCCGTCAAAGCGCTGATAACCGCCGCTGGAAAAGCCAAATCCCAGATAATGGATTGAATTACCCAAAGAATTAACTTTATCTTTTCCCAAACCTGCCTCGGCCAAGGTCGGATAAAGCATCAGCCGCGGCTGAACAGCGGCAATCTTTTTATCTCTTTCCGCGATTTCAACCAACTTGGACAAAAAATCCGGTTCTGAAACCGTATCTTGGTTAATTAAACAAACATAATCAAAATTTTCAGCCAAAGCTTTTTTTATGCCCAAATTATTGCCTTTGGCAAAACCTGAATTTTCTTTGTTTTCAATAATTTCAACCTGCAAAAAATTATTTTTTACAAAAATTACTGAATCATCAACTGAAGCATTGTCAACTAAAAAAACCTTGTAATTGTTTTCGGGATAGTCTAATTTAAAAAGACTGCCCAAACAATCCTGCAAGTATTTTCGGCCATTATAATTAACTATGATGATGGCAATTCTTTTCATAAAATAATCTTTAAAAAGGCAGAGACTGCTCTACCCTTTTAAAAAAAATAAATTGATAATTTGTAATCTAACCCCTCACTGCTTCTACGCCGTTCCAATTAATCATCACTTTGTGGGCTTTGGCATATTCTATTGTCAGTTCCAGGCCTTTATCCAAAGTAACTATCGGAAACCATTCAATTTTTTCTTTGGCTTTGCTAATATCAGGAATGCCTAAGCGCGACATAAAAAGCAAAGGGTCCGCATAATTTATTTCTGATTTTGATTTGGTCAGCTGAATTATTTTTTGGGCAATGTCAGCAATTTTATGCTCTTGCGGACTGCCGATATTAAAAGGGCCGCTTTCAGCCGAAGCCATGATTTTTAGGCTAGCGTCAATCACATCGCTAATATAACATAAAGTAGTCGTAAAACTGCTATCGCCGTATATGACCAAAGGCTTGTTATCCAGCGCCGCCACAATAAAATCCGGCAGCATATGGCCCACAAACAAAGGCATGCGCGGCCCATAAGTGGTAAAAACGCGCAGAATTTTGGCGTCAATATTGTAAAATTGGCGGTAGGTAGAAACCAATGTTTCAGCAAACCTCTTGCCTTCATCATAACAAGCTCTTGGCGTTATGGGATCCTGGGGATAATAAATGTGCTCTTTCATTACTGGCGATTTTTCATTACGCGGCCCGTAAACAACAGAGGAAGAAAAATGCAAAAATTTAGCTTTATATTTAACTGCCAAATCCAAAGCCCTGATCATGCCCAGGCTGTTAGTATGGGCCGTAATAACTGCATTTTTCTGAAAATCCTTGGGCGCTGTCGGGCAGGCCAGATTATAAATTTCCTGCACTCCCTGAAATTTAACCTGAAAACGCTCCAATTCAGGGTATTTTTCCAAATCAGCCAAATTATTAATATCGTCTTTAATAAAAATAAAATTTTCATTTTGCAGCAAATGGTCTATGTTGGCTTGTTTGCCTGAAATAAAATTATCAATACAAATGACATTATTGGCCGCAACCAGCTTGTCGCAAAGATGCGAACCAATAAAACCCGCCCCCCCAAGCACTAAAATATTTTTTTTCTGGAAAACTTCAGACATATTTTTAAATTATTAATAAATAGTTGTTGGTCATAAAGTTTGAGATGCTATGCCCAGACCATGACTCTCATAATCCAATGCCTAACTTATTTCCATTTTAACAGATTTATCCTAAAAAATAAAGCCCTCAAAAATTTAAGTCTTTATCTGTTTTTATAACCCGAAAAGTCCAGAATTTGTTAGCCAAAAAGTTCCAAAGCAGGCCAATAGCAATAGCAATTATCTTGGCCAGCAAATCATATGTTGCCAGATAATGAACCAGGGAAAAAACAATCAGATTATTAAGCAGAAAATAAACGCCATTCACAGCGGTAAATTTCAAATACTGGCTTTTGATTTGTTTGTCTTTATTGCGGAAAGTCCAATGCTTATTGGCAAAAAAACTAAAAGTCATAGCCGCCAAAATCGCGATAATGTTGGCCAAAAGAAAATACCAGCCCAGCAAACGACTGAAAAACAAATAAACAGCATAGTCAATTATTGTATTTGCCAGCCCAACCAGGCAAAATTTTACAAATTGCCTGACAATTACCCTCTGCAAAAAATTATTAATCAAGACCATAAACAAGCGCTAAATAGCTTAATTTGTCCCTAAAATTTCCTTTTAAAAATTCCCTAATTAAAAAAATTGATTGCGAAATTAAAAATTTCACAAAAGGCCTTTATCAATATCAATTGAAATAACCTGATTTTTTTCAATAAAAGGGTCAAAATCAGAAGCTGTTTTGATTGGTTCGCCTAAATTATAATTAATGAAAAAAGCATCGGAAATATCAACGACATATAGCGCCCATCTTTCTCCATAAAGCTCTCGGGCGATTGCTTCGGTTTCAACCCAGCGCAAAACACCGCCCCGGCTGACAGCATAAACCTTGGGATCGCTGGTAATTTTAACTAATTTTGAGCCTGGCCTGATTGTCACATTGCCGCCGATCGCCAAACTAGCCAATTCCGCGTCTGAAATCTGCCTGATATTTTTAAAATCATCATACCAGCTTAAATAAGTTGTTTCAGCCGGAAAAATATAACGTTTGGAATCAACCGCCTGATAATAAACCGTGGGGCCAGAACCTTTAACCAAACCAACTGAACCGCCGATGATTTTTAAGCTTTGAAAAACTTTGACCGGATTAATCAAGCCCATGCCTAATTTGCCGGCCAGTTCCGGATTCAAATAGTCTATATTGTCAGTATTGTTTAAAATCGCATCCCTTATTTCTTTATTTGTCAAAAACGGGCTGAAAGATTTTATCAGAGCAGCCAAGCCCGAAACAACCGGCGCAGCCAAAGAAGTGCCTGAATAATAACCGCCATAATAATCGCCAAAACTCTTGATTTGCGGATCATTAATAACCACGCCAAAAAAATCCTGCCCTGGCGCGACCACATCAACACAGCTTGAACCATGATTGGAAAAATGGGCCAGTTTATTATTCTGGTCGCTGGCCGCCACGCCAATAATTATATTTTCTCCGTCCGTTCCCTGGTGGCAAACAGGATACATTTTATTTATATCCAAATTAAGCGTATGCCCCTCAAAATCTTCATTGCCAGCTGCCGCTACTATCAAGACGCCTGCTTTAAAAGCGTTTTCCAATGCTCTGCCCAAAGCCGGGTCATAAGTATCGCCCACAAAACTTAAATTAATAATATCAGTGCCATTATTAACAGCGTAATTTATGGCTGCGATCACATCATGTGTGTTGCCAGCGCCGTTTTGGTTCAAAACCCGCAAAGGCATGATTTTTGTCCGCCAGCTCATGCCTGTTATGCCCTGTAAATTATTGCCAATTGCCGCTGCCACGCCAGCAATAAACGTGCCATGCAAAATAGCTTCCTCAATACAGGTATTTTTTGCCAGGCAATTTTTATCATATTTAGGCGACGGATCATTGGTATTGGTGACAAAATCCCAGCCGTTTATATCGTCAATATAGCCATTATTGTCATCATCAAGGCCATTGCCCAAAATTTCTTTTTGGTTGACCCAGATATTGTCGCGCAAATCAGGATGAGAAATATCAACGCCCGAATCAATAACCGCAATAATCACCGTGTTCTTGCCGGTTTCTTCTGCCCAGACCTGGGGCATGTTTAATTTTTCCAAATACCATTGCTTGTTATAATGCGGATCATTGGGCAATAATTCCTGGGCAGAAACAAAATTACCCACAAAGAGCAGGCTAAAAACAAAAAAAATAATTAAAATTTTATTCAACCTCATTAATTTTCTTCTCATCATCGCCGAATTTGAATTAAAATAAATAATTTGGAAAAAATACAATATAGCTTATTAAATCAAGCCTCTCTTGATTCTCCCCCTTGTCTTAGGGGGAGATTGCGGAGTTACAGAGTTTCTTTTATCTTTAAAATTTTTTAATTGCTGACAAAGATAATATATTTCTTCAATAACAGAATCAATATTTTCAATTACTTCATAATTCCAATATCGTTTAACTAATATATTAAAATCTTTCAAGAATTTTTCTCTAACCTTATCTTTATATTTTACCCTATTAAGCGCATGCACTTCGCCATCCACTTCAACGGCAAATTTCAATTGCGGACAATAAAAATCAATAATATATGGCCCAACTCCAAATTGCCGTCGAAACTTAAAACCCAATTGGTTATGTTTTAATTTGCTCCATAAAACAACTTCAGAGTTAGTCATATTATTCCGTAAAAATTTTCGCCTATTTTTATTTGATTTGATATTAAATCTCTGCATCTTTCCTTCTCCATTCCCTCCTTAGACAAGGAGAGGCTAAGCCTGTCTGCCGAAGCTCCAAAGGAGCGAAGGTAGGGGGAGGTTGATTAATTCCCTCTTAAACTTTATAACAACCCCTTATCCTGATCAATTGTCTGCGAATTTTCTTTCTCTTGCTCCGGATCATAATCGCTCAACTGCCTGATTGGCTCGCCTTCAATGTAATTGGTAAAAAAAGCATCAGCCACATCTTCCACCAAAACCGCCCAATTATCGCCAAAAATACCGCGCGCCAATTCCTCGCTTTCAAGCCAGCGCAAAACACCGCCCTGGCTTACAGCATAAACCTTGGGATCGGTCGTAATTTTTATTAATTTAATGCCCGGCCGATAAGTCGCATTACCGCCAATGCCAATCAAAGCCAGATTTTCATCGCTTATTGTTTTAACTTGTGAAAAATCTTTATACCAGCTGAAATAAACTTTTGCCGCGGGGAAAACATAACGTTTGGCATCAGCGCCGTAATAATAAACCGCCGGACCAGAAGCTTTAATCAAATCACCGAAATTAATGCCAGCTTCTGCCAAGCGGCGGTCAAGCACATTGATTGAAAAAGTTTTTAAAACATTATCCCCCAGCTTAACTTCAATTTTTCTGATGCCAGCGCGCGTAGAACGGATTTCGCAAACCAAGCTGCCATCACTGCCAGTTTTTTCCCCTGACTTGCTAATAATAGCGTTTTCGCCCAAGCATTCTATCTGGCGACCAGCTAAAGGCTGGCTGTCAATGTCTTTAAGCAAAATAGTGATCTTGGCCGGATCCAGGCCCGTGTTTAAAATTGTTGTCTTGTCTATTTCAATTTCTGAATTTTCCAAAGAAAAAAATTGTTTTTCAACTTTAATATTAATCGGACCACTTTGCCCCAGATTACCTAAGCTGTCATAGGCCTTGAGCCGCAAAACATAATCCCCGTCAGCCGGGATTTGCCAGCGATACTGCCAATCATAAGTGTTCAGATTATAATCAATAATATCAAATTCCTGGTCATTGATAATGATCTGAAAAAGATTCAAATTATTATTGCCCTGGTCCCTGACTTTGCCTTTGATTAAAAACTGGCTGTCATTAATCAAATCCCCGTCTTGTAAATTTAAAAAAACAAGTTTTGGTCCCATATTATCAATATTAGAAGTGCTGAAAACCTGCGTATTGGCATTGGTCAAATTCTTATCTGTCGGCCCATTATTGCCTGACGCCATAAAAATCCCCAAATCCCCGGCCTGAAAAATCCCATCCTGATTTTGGTCAAGCAAAGCCGGGATCTGCATCTGGATTGTGTCTGTTTTTTGCGCAAGGCTGTATGTTTCAACTGTCACAAAAAACCTGAAATTATCTTCAATTTTCAGGTTTAAATTTTCCAGATACCAGGAATCCGAACCAGAAGAATAACTAAAATTACCCAGTTCCCGGTCAATGCCCATGCCCTGGAAACCTGGCTCGCCTTGATCAACCCATAATTTCAGGTATTTAATCTGCCGCAAATAATCAGCCCCGCCCAGATTTTTCAAAGCCATGGCTTTAACCTCATCAAGCCTGATAACAATCAGGTTAAAATCCAAAACCAGATTGTCAAAAGTCGCGGGATAAAAAGTCTTATAAGGCGCTTGATTCAAAACCACGGCCTTGCTTTCAAAAGCCAAAACTTCCGGCGCTGCAAAAAACACCAGAGAAAAAATTATTATAGCGGCACAAATTTTTTTCATGAATTTGAAATTTCAATTAATGTAAAACGCTTAGATTTAAGTGAGCCTCCCCGATAGGAATCAGGGGTTTCCTTATATTCGGTACGGGTAATTTAATATTTGTTTTTTAAAAAATTATCAGGATTATTTCTGTCATTTTCCCAACCTTCGTTGGCCAAAGCCAACTTCGGCCTTCGCCGACCGAAGTC
>OMKS01001050.1_pt1 | contig 25329 bp, 16 predicted proteins | sample 1674721 | NCBI WGS metagenome assembly OMKS01 (sample SAMN06264996, study PRJEB25208) | sediment metagenome | isolation source: hot spring sediment | place: USA: California | collected 2014-09-02
CTATTGGAGGTGGGGGTGGGGCGGGCGCATAACGTCGCCATCGCCAGCCTGCCGGGCTATACCCTGCCGGGGGACGTTTCCGCCAGCGATCGGTATTTCGAGCGGGACGTGGTCGCGCCCCCCTTCCGCCTCAATCCCGATGGCACGATGGATGTGCCCCAGGGGCCGGGGATCGGGGTGGCGGTGGACCGCGAGTTCCTGGATCGAGTGACGGTGCGGCGCGAGTTGTTCAGGATGTGATGGCGATGGTCACCCTCGAGATTTTGATGGACGACGAGATCGAATCCATTCACCAGGCCACGCTGCGCATTCTGGACGAGGTGGGTGTTGTGTTGACCCAGCCGGCGGCGCGCGAGCTGTTGTCGGGGAACGGGGCCAGAGTGCAGGGGGAGCGGGTTCTCCTGCCACCCGACCTGGTCGAGAGAACGGTGAGCCAGTCCTCCCGCCGGGTGACGGTGCGCGGGCGGGGTTCTGCGGTGACGTTGGGGGATGGCGCGCTGCACTGGCACAACCTGGGTGGGGCGTGCTACGTCTACGAGCCGCGGACGGGGGTACGCCGCCCGGCACTGGTGCAGGACGTGCGGGACGCGGCCCGTTTGCTGGACGGTTTGGAGCGAGTCACGACCGTCACGCCTTTTTTTACGCCCCAGGACGTGCCCGGTCCCTTGATGTCGCTGGCGATGTATCGGCACACGCTGCCTCACACGGCTAAACCGGTCCATGGACCGGGGGTGCAGACGGCTGCCGAGGTGGGATACGTGGCGCGGATGGCCGAGGTCATCGGGCCGCCGGCCGAGGTGCTCACCCTGTCTATCTCCCCGGTCAGCCCGCTGATTTTCCCCGCCGACGTCGTCGCGGCGACGATGGAGGTGGCCCGCCGGGGCGTCCCGCTGGGGCCGCTGCCCTGTCCTATCGGGGGAGCTACTGCGCCCATGTCCCTGGCGGGAGCGCTGGCCCAACAGAACGCCGAGGTGTTGGGCCTGGTCGTGCTGGCCCAATTGGTCCGTCCGGGGCTGCCCATCATCTACTGCGGGCGGCTGGCGACGATGGAGCCGCGCACGGGGCTTTCGGTGTGGGGTGGGGTAGAGATCGGGCTGGCGTCGGCGGCGACGGTACAGCTCGGCCATCGGTACGGCCTGCCCGTCAACGTCTATGGCTTTTCGACCAACGCGCACACCCTGGACCTACAGAGCGGCCACGAGCGGGCGCTGAACGGCGTCGTCCCGGCGCTGGCCGGGGCGGACGAGCTGTCTGGTGTCGGGGAGATGGAGGCCGGCGTGAGCGGGTCCTATGCTCAGATGGTCGTTGACGACGAGATCGCCGCCACCGTTCAGCGGCTGCGGCGCGGGTTTGCGGTGGACGAGGACGCGCTGGCGGTCGAAGTCATCGCGCGGGTGATGGACAGTACGCGTAACTTTTTGGAGCAGCGGCACACGGTGCGTTACCTGCGGGCTGGCGAGGTGCTGCACACCCGCCTGGCGGAGCGAGGCTCCTGGGAAGTGTGGGAACAGGCCGGCCGGCGAGGACTGGTCGAGCGGGCAGAGGCGGAGGCGGAGCGGCTGCTGGTCGAGCACCAGGTCCCGCCGCTGACGGAGGAGCAGGAGCGGGCCCTGGACGGTATCCTGGCGGAGGCCCACCGGGGCTTGTGCGGTTGAAAGGATGGCGAGGTGCAGTGTAGTGGAAGGAGCGGGGCGATAGGTTCACGAGAATATGAGAAAGTAGGGGCATATGGATTTCGAAGGCATGTTGCAATATATTTTGGAGGGAGCGCTGCGCTTTGTTCCCCGTCTCGTCGCGGCATTGGTGATGTTTGTCGCCACACTGGTTCTTTCGAGTTGGGTTGCTCGATGGGTGAGCCGCACCGTCCGGTCCAAGATAGACGATCCGGAGACGGTAAAACTGTTGTCCAGGCTGGCGCGGTGGGGAGTGGCCGTTTTGGGCACTATATTGGCGCTGGATCAGGTGAATTTCGACGTGACGGGCTTTTTAGCGGGGTTGGGAGTGGCCGGCATCACGATAGGCTTTGCCCTGCAGGATATATCGCGCAATTTTGTGGCCGGCATGCTGCTGCTGCTGCGGCAACCGTTCGGGATCGGCGACGCGGTCAAGATAGCAGACCACACCGGTTCTGTGATGACCATCACCACCCGGGATACGGTGCTCAAGACCTGGGATGGCGAGATGGTGATTCTGCCGAACATTGACGTTTTCACCAGCGCCATCACCAACTACTCGGAACTGCCCAACCGCCGACGCACCGTGTTCGTCGGCCTGGGATACGACGAGGATGTATCGCACGCCCAGCGTCTCTTTCTGGAGACGATCCGGGGTGTGGAGGGGGTGCTGGCGGAGCCCGCGCCGACCGTCTACGCCGAAGAGTTGGGGGATTCGGCCCTGACCCTGGCGGCGCGGTTCTGGGTCAACCAGCAGGCTCACAGTTTACTAGAGACCCATTCGCGAGTGGTGCAGGCCATCAAAGAGGTCGCCGAGCAGGAGGGGATTGATCTGCCCTATCCCACCCAGACGGTGAGGGTGGCGGGTGGGGGAACGAGCTGAGCAATGACGGCGTCAGCAGAAAATTCCCTGGCCGGTTGTGCGTCATCGTTGAACGATAGGAATGTAAATGAAATGGGTTGAGGCGGCCTGGATGGCGGCCAGGGCGTCAATGCGTCCCCATCCGGTACGCGGATCCCACCCTGGCGTGTCGGTGTCCTGGGCGGTATGGGTGATGACGTGGGCCACCTGGTCAGCCGTCAGCGCCGGCCGCACCGACCAGATGAGGGCCGCTAACCCGCTCACGTGCGGCGCAGCCATTGATGTGCCGGTCATCGAGGCGTAGGAATCGTCCGTGCTGAGGCTGTAGATGCCGACGCCAGGGGCGGCTACGTCCACCTCCGGGCCCCGGTTGCTGTTCGACCAGGGGACGTCGTCAGCCGTCGTCGCGGTCACCGCCATGACTTGGGGTGAATTGGCCGGGTAGAGGACAGGATAGGGTTGTGTGCGGTTGTTCCCGGCCGAGGCCACGAGCAAGCACCCTTGGCTACGGGCGTGGGCAATGGCGGCGTCCACAGTTTTGCGGGCGTCCTCCTCTATTTCTCCACCCAGGCTGAGGTTGAGCACCTGTGCCCCATTGTCAGCGGCATAGATGATCGCCTCGGCCAGGTCGTCAAGGGAGCCCGAGCCATTTTGCAGCACTTGGAGCGGCATGACGGTGGATTGCCAGTTCACGCCGGCGATGCCGATCTGGTTGTCGGTGTGGGCGGCGGCGATGCCCGCCACGTGGGTGCCGTGAGGCTCTGGGGCGAGCAAGGCCGTGCCAGCGACGAAATTCCAGCCGTGTACGTCGTCCACGTAACCGTTGTCGTCGTCGTCCAGGCCGTTGCCGGGGATCTCGCCCTCGTTCGTCCAGATTTTGGCGGCCAGGTCGGCGTGATCCAGATCTATGCCGGTGTCGAGCACGGCGATGGGGGTCTCGTCGCCGGTGGTGATGGTCCACGCCTCCGGCAGCCGGACCAGGCGCAGGTTCCACTGCATAGGCAGGTAGCAGGTGTCGTTGGGCGTGATGACGCCGGTGGCGTAAATTCTTCCGTTCGGCTCGGCCCACAGCACCCCCTTCTCCTGGACCAGGCGACGGGCCAGCTCGGCGACCGGGGTCTGGGGGCGGGTCACGACCCAGACGTCAATGCGTGGGATGCGTTTGACGATGGTGAGGTCGTGTCGTGTGATCAAGCTGCTCACCCCCCCGGCCTTGGTTGGAGCACCCAGCTTGAGCAGGACCTCGGACGGCGGCTCTGGGTTTGGCTGAGGGTGCAATTCTGCCGGGCGCGTTATTCTAGCCGCAGAATGGGCCGAGTTCGTGGTGAAATTCTCGCCAGGAGCGGCTCCCAGGGCCAAAGTCAGCAAGAGAATGATGATCGAGCGGTGGGTTCGGTTGACGTTCATTCGTTAAATTCTACCACGAATTGGGCGGCAGAAAACCTCTGGCTGAAGGGCCAGCGGCTTTCTGCTATTGCGACGGCCGATTGGCCGTCAGGCTAAAAGTTGCGCATCACGAGCGGCAAATCAGCAAACCGGGCAGTTGCGAGCCACCCTTGAGCAGTTCATCCCACGCCTTGTGGGTAGTTCCCGAGAACATTCTATACAATCTCGGCAGAATGTGTTATAATAAGCCCATAGGAGGTAACAGATGAACAAATCATTCAATGCCACTACTCTGGCCGTGACGGCCGTCATGATCGCGCTGGTCGCCGTGGCGACCGGGTTTCTGCCCCGGCTGCCTATTCCTGGCACCGGCGGATACGTCCACCTGGGGGATATTTTCGTGTTCTTCTCTGCCTTTGCTTTTGGGCCGGTGGTCGGGGCCGTCGCTGGCGGGGTGGGGTGCGCGCTGGCGGATCTGTTAGGGGGCTACGTCGTGTGGGCTCCGCTGACCCTCGTCGCTCACGGCGTGCAGGGGTTCGTGGCCGGCTACCTGGGCAGGGGCAAGAGCTGGGCAGGGCTGGTTGTGGCCTGGATTTTCGGGGCGATTTGCCTGGTCGGTCTCTATTTCCTGGGTGAACTGCTGCCAGTGTACGGTGGATATGCCGGGGCCTTGACCGAGGTCATCCCCAACCTGATGCAGGCCCTGATAGGCGGCGTTGTGGGCATTCCTCTCGTGCTGCTGGTTCGCCAGGCGTATCCGCCCATCGAGCAGATGGGGACGCGCCCCACCTGGCAGGAGGAATAGCCAGGGGGATACTCGTCACCGGGCGGAGGCGCCCAGGCCGATGATCGTCCGATCGTGGATGACGTCCTGCCCGCTCAAAGAGCCGGTGGCTGTGATGATGGTCGTGTCCCGAGTGCTGCTGACGACGGTCGAGGGGAACTGGATCGTCACGGTGAAGGGTTGCCATCCAAAGGCTGTCACTGTCGCTGTCACGATGGGCCCGCTTCCACTCAGCGGCGAGGTGAGGGTCAGGCTGACCGGGCAGCCCAGCGACGAGACCCCGGTCAGTGTAAAGGTCTGGTTCAAGCCGACCGGGTTGAACAGGGTGTGCGTGTAGACGGCGGCCTGGCCTATCGGGATGGCGCCCTCGCGGTCGGGAGTGAGCAGGCGCGGCGTGCGAAAGTCGGCCTCCAGGAGCCCGTTCCCTGGTGGATAGAACCACCGGCCGGCCGGCTGGCCCAACCGATTGCCTGTTTCGTACTGTATGCGTGCTCGCCAGCGGTAGACCGTCCCCGGCGCCAGTCCCGCCACCGTGTGACCGAGGGGAACGCCGGAGGGCAGCGTCTCCCTGGCGGGTGAGCTGGTGCCGGTGAGGACGTGGGGGCTGGTGAACGGGACGCCCAGCGGCGCTACTTGCCAGGTGAGGGCCACGCTCTCCCGTCCCAGGGGGGAGCGTCCGGTCAGTCCGATGCGTACCTGATTGGCGGAGCTGGATTGTCCCGACGGGGGAATGCGCTCTCCCCGGTAGGGCAGGGGAGTGGGAATCATCTGGCGCGGCAGCGCCGCCCGTCCACTCCCGCCGTTCCCCAGGTAGACGAAGGCGGCTCCTTCGTCGGTATGCGGGTCGTTGTACGTCGGGGCGCCGACGACGAGATCGCTGTACCCATCCCCGTTCACATCTCCGGCGGCGGCGGCGAATCCCAGCGCGGCGCCCTTCTGATTGCCCTGGACGCTCCAGGTGGGATCGGTGGATAGCCCTCCCGGCCCGCCGTGGTAGACAAAGACCGCTCCCTCGCTGGATTCGTCCCCGGCGGGAGCGTCGGCATAGTTGGACGCGCCGACGATGACGTCGCTGAATCCATCCCCATCCACATCCCCGGCCGGGGCGACGACGATGCCGAACTTGGCCTGCTCCTGGCCGCTGGTGACCATCCAATCCGCCCCGTCTGAGCGGAGACCCGCCGGCCCGCCATAGTAGACCAGGGCCGCTCCCTCGCGCCAGGGCGTCACGTAGAGGGCCTTGGTGTACTTGTATGCGCCGATGATGACGTCGCTGAACCCATCTCCGTTCACGTCCCCGGCGGTGGCTACGGCGATGCCGAACTCGGCGTTGGGCAGCACATCCGGCGTGATCCAATCCGGCTCTGCGCCGAGACCCAGGGGCCCGCCGTGGTAGACATAGGCCGCGCCGTCCAGCTTTTCCTCTGTCTCGGAGCGGGCGACCCACGACGCACCGATGATGACGTCGCTGAAACCGTCCCCGTTGACGTCCCCGGCGGTGGAGGCCGAGCGCCCAAACTTGGCATAGGGTTGATCGGTGGGATGGACGCTCCAGAAGGTGGTAGTTATCAGGCCGCTCGGCCCGCCGTAAAAGACAAAAGCCGCGCCCTCGTTCGTCGCTTCGGCATCGTAACCGGGGGCTGTGACGATCAGGTCGTCGAATCCATCCCCGTTCACGTCCCCGGCCGAGGCGACAGCCGCACCGAAGCGGGCGTCCGCCTGGTCGGTGGGGTGCAAGATCAGCGTGGGGGTGACGGCTGGCCCGCCAACGCCGCCGTGGTAGATGAAGGCGGCGCCCTCGTCCCTGGCCTCGCCGTCATAGTACGGCGCTCCGACGACGATGTCGTCGAATCCGTCGCCGTTTACGTCTCCGGCTGAGGCGACGACGCTGCCCAGGCGGGCCCACTCCTGGTCGCTCTCCCCGATCCAGACCGGGGATACGGACGGCCCGTCCGATCCACCCAGGTAGAGAAAGGCTCCACCTTCTCCTATCTGACCACGTTCGTACCTCGGCGCGCCGACGATGAGGTCGCCAAACCCATCCCCGTTCACGTCTCCGGCCAGGGCGACCGACCAGCCGAGCAGCATGCCGGCCTGCTGACCGGACGTGCTCCAGGCCGGAGTGGTGGACAGTCCATCCGGGTGGCCGTGGTAAACGAACGCGCCGCCCTCGTCAGTCTGGCCGTTGTCGTAACCGGGCGCGCCGATGGCCAGGTCGCTGTGCCCATCTCCGTTGACGTCGCCAGCGGTAGCGACGGCGATGCCAAAGTGGGCGTTCTCCTGCCGGGTGGGATGGACGCTCCAGGTCGGGGTGGGGCCTGGGCCGGCAGGGCTGCCATAGTAGACGTACACGGCGCCCTCGTCGGGCTGCACGCCGTCGTAGCCGGGCGCGCCGATGATCAGGTCGGCGTAACCATCGCTGTTCACGTCCCCGGCCGTGGAGAGAGCCGCTCCCCAGTGGGCGCCAGCCTGATCCCCTGTGACGCTCCACCCTCCAGCGGCAGCGAGACCGGTGGGGCTGCCATAGTAGATGCTCGCCTGGCCGGTCTGCGTCAGCGTAGCCGTGCCATGGAGGGTGTAATTGGGTGCGCCGATGAGGAGGTCGGCGTAGCCATCCCCGTTCACGTCTCCGGCGGTGGAGAGGGCCGCGCCGAATCCCGAGCCGGCCTGTCCGCCGCCAGAGACCCAACTGGCCGGGCCGGCGGCGAGGCCGGCAGCGCTGCCGTGATAGACGCGGACCTGACCGGCGTCGGTCAGCGTGACTGTGCCGGTGAGGTCGTAGCCCGGCGCGCCGATGGCGACGTCGCTAAAGCCGTCACCGTTCACATCTCCCGCCGTGGCGACGGCAGCTCCAAACCGGGCACCGGGCTGGTCGCTCCACACCGTCCAGTCTGGTTCAGCGCTCAGTCCGTCTGCACTGCCATAGTAGATAAAGACCGCGCCGCCATCGAGATCGGGCGCGCCAATGATCACCTCGCTGTAGCCATCGCCGTCCACGTCGCCGGCGGTCGAGACCGCGGCGCCGAGGTGGGCGTTCTCCTGTCCACCGACGGCTATCCAGGGGGCCGGGCTGGGAGTCAGCCCGGCGGGGCCGCCATAGTAGACCCAGGCCGCGCCCTCATCGGCAAAGCTGCCGTCGTAACCGGGCGCGCCGACGATCAGATCGGCGTAGCCATCTCCGTTGACGTCCCCGGCCAGGGAGAGGGCGGCGCCAAAACGGGCGTCGGTCTGCTGAGGGCCGGTGATGATGAGGGTGTGGCTGGTGGAGAGGCCCGCCGGCCCGCCGTGGTAGACCAGGACCGCGCCGGCGCCGTCGAAATCGGGCGCGCCGACGACCAGATCGCTGTAACCGTCCCGGTTGACGTCGCCGGCGGTAGAGATGGCCTGGCCGAGGTGGGCATTCTCCTGGTCGCTCTCGGTGGTCCAATCGGCGGCGGGGGGGGATAGGGCGAGGGTGTGGGATGGTGAGGATGTGGGAGGATGGGAGAGGCGCGCTGTGGGCTTTGTCCCCGGAGTCTGGTTGGGGGTGGGGGCGGGGGGAGGTTCGAGGCTCGGTGTGGTGGTCGAGCGAGACCCCAACATGTGACGCAGCTCGCAAAAATCGCACTCTTCCTCATAGATGGGGAGGAAGGGATCTGTAGATGTGGGGTCCATCCCTATACGCGGCAGGCACGGACTCTCTCCCTTCTCCCACAGCGCTCGAGTAGCGGGCAGAAGAGTCAGCAGGAGGATCGAGCCGAGAAGGCTCAGGCCGACCCCTAAAAGGATGCGTTGATGGCGCGCGTTCATCGGCTCCGAGCTCTCATCCCCCTTGTGTAATCAACGAGGCGTTGCTCCTGTAGGTGGATCTCAAAACCGGAATGCTGCAGACCGATGGCGGGCGGGTAGGTGTTCAGGACCAGCGGCAGGTAGATGGCATAGGGAGCGGCGACGGTGGAGACGTGGGTGTAGGTCCCGCTGACGCCCTCGGCGGCGGTGACGTGGACCACGTTGGTCAGCGGCCCGACATAATCTGCCGCAGCGGTGACGACCACTGTGGCCGTCCACACGCTGCCCGGTGTGGCGAGGTCCGCCGTCCAGGTGATCTGGCCGCCCGGCAGGTAGACGCTCTTCCCCGGCACCACGGCCCGTAGGATGTGTATGGGCAGCAAGTCTGTTATCGTAGTGTGGAGGGCAAAGTTACCGGTGTTGGTGACGGCGAGGGTATAGGTCAGCCGCTCGCCGGCTTTCACCGGGTCGGGGGCGGCCCGCTTGGTGACGCTCAACGCCGGGGCCAGGGTGTGGGTGAAGGTATCAGCCGCGCCCTCGGCGGTGGCGACGTGGACCACGTTGACCAGCGGCCCGATGTACCCCTCCGCGACGGTGACGACCACCGTCTCTGTCCACACGCCGTCGGGGGCTGGGAGGGTGGCAGTCCACACGCGGGCGCCGGTCGGGCTGACGTGAGTGGGCAGGAGGTCGGTGATGGTCGCGGTGAGGGAGACCAGGCCAGAGTTGACGACGTGGATGGTATAGGTCAGCGGCGCGCCCGGCTGCACCAGTTGAGGACTCGCATCTTTGGTGACGCTCACCCCGGCCGGGAACTCGTAGGCCCCGAGGTCGGGGTTGTTGCCGATGGGGCGAGGGCGACCGTCGGCATCGCTGGTCACACCCACGCCGGTCCCGGCTTCGATGGCCGGCGAGCCGATGCGTAGGTGATAGTCGTGCTGCCATGGAGCGACAAAGCCCGGTGGACTGAGAACGGCGTCGCTCCCCACGATGGGGTCGTCTTCGTTGCCCCACAGCAGGTTGTGGTGGACCGTCCACCACATCGGGATCACGTCCACAGCCGCGACGCTGGTGGTGTGGCTGACGACGATGTTGTTGACCATCGTCAGGGTCATGGGTCTCACGATTTGCACGCCGATCGCCTGGGGAGTCGCTCCACCGCCCACCAGGGTGTTGTGGTAGAGGGTGCCGGGCGCCGTGCCGGAGAGCTTGACGCTGGCGGTGATCGAGTTGGCGACGACGTTGTTGGTGAGGGTGAAAATCCGCGCCCCACGCACGGCGATGCCGACGCCGCTGCTCAGCACCCGGTTCGCCTCGATCCATGCCCGGTCGTCCCCCTCAGAACGGATGCCGTCGTCGGCGCACGCGCTCACCGTGTTGTGGGTGATGGTGATAGCGGCGCCGCGCACATCGAGCCCATCGTCGCCGCTGCCCTGGACGACATTATCTCGGATGACGACGTGGGTGCTGGAGCTGGCGGTGCGCAGGCCATCCCCGACAGTGTCCCAGATCCTGTTGCCGACGATGGTCAACGCGCCGTTCTCGGCGTTGATGCCCCGATCATCGGTGGTGTGGATCAGGTTGTCGGTCACCGTCACAACTACCCCACGGGCGTCAACGCCGTCTTTGCCGATGCTGTAGACGGTGTTGCCCCGAATGTCCGCGTTGATGCTCGAGTTGGCGGTGCGGATGCCGTCGCCGCCGGTCTCGGATATGATGTTATTGATGATAGTATAACTGCCGCCGCGAGCATTGATCCCCCGGTCGTCCACAGCGCTGACCCGATTGCCGCTCACCACGTGGTTGCCGGTGACCTCGATGCCATGGTAGTCATCGAAGGGGCTCTCAATCACGTTGTGCACGATGTTGTTTTCGATCAGGGCGATTCCACCCTCCACGATGATCCCGTGCCGGCCGGTGGTGATCACCCGGTTGGAGCGGACCGTCACCACGCCGCCGTCTATTTCGATCCCCTCGCGCTCGATGTCGGTGAAGAGATTGTTTTCCACCAGGATGCGGCCGTTCTCGATCTCGATGCCCTGCCGGGTGACGTTTCGGACGATGTTGAGGGTCACCGTGATGTCGCCATCGTAGAGATGGATGCCATCCCGTCCATTCTGGAGCATGAATCCTTCAATCAGGATCGCGCCGCTCTGAACCTCGGCCGTGATGATGTGATCCCCTTGGCCATCAATGATGGTGGGGTAGGTGAGGGGAGCCTGGAGGGTGAAGGAGACGTTCCACCCGCCGCGCAGTTGGACGGGGTGGACGAGGCCGAGGTTCTCGGTGTATGCGCCGGTGGCGACCCACACTTGATCGCCAGGCAGGGTGGCGAGGTCGAGGGCGGTCCGGATGACGCCGCAGGGGGTGGTGGTGGAGAGGCAGTCGCCGGAGGCGCCGGTATGTACATAGTAGATGCCGGGATTGGCCCGGACTGGGGGGCGCACGTGGGCCAGGCCCAACAGCAGCGCGATGGCCAGTCCCACGCCCAGGAGAACAGTTGAGAACAAATATTTGACTTTCATCGCTACCTCACTTCCAGTACTAGTCTGGCGGATAAACCTTTTCCACGAGGTAACTGCTCATGTGCGTCGCACATTGTAGCCAGTTACTCCAAGAGTATAATACGGCATAGCCTGAAAGTCAAAACCGGCTTTTCAATCGAGGGCGCGCCCGCAGCGAACGCAGTGGGCCGCCGGGATGGACGGCGGGACGAACTGCTGGTGACCACAGACGGCGCAGCGGTGGAAGGACTGCACGTCGTGGCCACAGCCAGGGCAAAAGGCATGGTCGTCCGCCAGCTCACGGCCGCAGTGGGGGCAATGGCAGTGGGAAGACTCTGGCGCGGGTGCGGTCTCTGGCAACGAGGCGGACGGCTGCTCCTCGGTGAAGGGCGTGGATGTGGCGGACTCTTCCGATGGCGGGGAGCGGCGGGCATACTGGACCATAAACGCGCCGATCAGCAGCAGGCCTCCGCCGGTCAGGAGCAGCCGCCACCAGGATGTGAGCGTCCCCAGGGAAAAGAGGCCCAGAAAGATGAGGAGCAGTAGCCCGATCCGCCCGGCGGTCTGCCGCCAGCCGGCCGTCAGACCCAGGAACAGGAGCACCAGACCAGAGACGAGCAGGAAAGAGACGCCAGCGGCCAGGATCACGTGAACCAGCCCGCTCAAAAAGGTGAGCAGGGGGTAAAAGAGGGCCAGTCCGCACCCGGTGAGCAGGTAGACCGTCAGGGGCAGATGGGTTCCCCTCAGGTGGAGCAGGCCGGCCAACGAGAGTAGGAATCCGCCGACGAGGAAGGGGGCCAGCCCGGCCAGGATGTGAAAATCTTTTTGCAACTGTTCGACCCGCTGGGCAAAGCCCATCTGGGCCGGCAGGTTGACCTGTATGCTGCGGCTGGGGATCAGGTTGGCGTATTCCCACGCAAAGAGGTCGCCGTCGTTGCCAGGGATGTGATCGGTGACCGGCAGTCCGTGCTCTGGGACCTGGCTGCCCGGCAGGTTTTGGACGGCGATGCGAACGTCGAGCAGGTCAGCCCGCCGGCCTCGGTCCAGGGCATAGATAAAGCTGCTCACGCCGTCGGCCCGGTAGCTGATAGCGAGGTCGCACTCTTGGCCAGCCTGTAGCTCCGTCTGCCAGCGGATGCCCTCCAGAGAGTACCGGACCTCGGCCGGTTCCGCGCCGTTCACCAGGAACTGGACATCGTGCAGGGTCTCCAGGTTGGCCGGGAAGGGAAAGAATAGTTCGACAGTGGTGGTGATGGCCGGGCCGGGATAGGTCAGGTGGTATTCGGCCTCAAAGTCAAGGTCGTAGACGGTGACGACGACCCCGTCTTGCTCCTCGTAGCGAGCGTCGAGGGCGGCGCGGACGTGCGTCTCCCATGCGGATAGATCGGCGGGGACGAGTTGCCCGGTCCCATCTACTGGGATGACCAGGTTCAACACCGGTGCGTCCTGGCTGATGATGCGACTGCGGTTGTAGCTGAGGTAGTTGTACTGTTCCGGCGTGTAGACGTGCGTGGGAGTGTCGCTGCTCACGATGGTCAGATAGACCAGCAAAAGTCCGAACAGGCCCGCTAGCAGCAGTCCGTTGAGCAGCCAGGTTTTGGCTTGTCTGGGTTTATGGCGCATTCTTCTGTTCTCCATTGTGGGGTGCGTCACTTGGGTGTGACCAGTTCCGCCGTCAGGCTGACCTGGGCCTGGACGACGATCTGCCCCAGGCTGATGCTGCCGTCTTCGAGCGTGATGGCTCCCTCGGCAGCCAAATCCTGTACCACGTTCTGATAGTTGCTCCACTGGCGGTTGCCCTGCCACGAGCCGAAGTAGGAGTGTCCCCAATCCTCGCTGATGTGATTGACAGAGCCGACTGCCATATTTGCAGCGCTCGCCATACCGCTCGCCTTTTCCAGGGCAGCCTGGACCGCCTGAGCCCGAGCCTGGTCTCGTAGCTCGCGCAGGTTGGTGATGGAGAAATCTATGCCGTCCACGGTCGTGGCGCCGGCCTCCAGAGCGGCGACGAGCACTATGCCCAGTTGATTCACGTCCCGCAGGGTGATGCCGATGGTGCTGTTGGCTCCATAACCGCTGATGTCGTTCCGGCTATAATTCTCGTAGCGAGGCTGGATGGTAAAGTTGGCGGTGGCAATATCCCGCTCGGGGATGTTCAAGGCGCGGACGGCAGCGATGACGGCCCGGCTCTGGCGCGCGTTCTGGTTCTGGGCGCTGCTGGGTGTGCGGGCAAAGCTCTCCACGCCCAGCAGCAGAACGACCCGGTCGGGCTGCACGCGGATGGCGCTGGACCCGCTGACACTGATCGAGCCGGCAGCGGTCCGTTCGGGGGCAGGCTCTGCGATGGCCGGAGGGAAGCCTATTGCTCCGTTCCACAGCAGCAGGCCGACGGTCAGGACGAGAAGCAGGGAATTTCCAGGGGTTGTTATCTTCACGGTACACCTCCAATGCTGAATTTTTGACGTTGATACTTTCAGCCTACTGGGGGTGTGTGTCAGGATGGTGTCAGATGGGAGGCAAGTTGTGGTCAGAATTGGGGAGGCAGGGCAGCGTGAAAGTGAAGGCTGCCCCCCCGTCTGGCTCGTTTTCGGCCCACAGTCTCCCGCCGTGGGCCTCGACGATCGCCTTGGCGATGGACAGGCCCAGCCCGGCGCCTTGAGATGGTGGCCCAGGGGATTGGTAGCCGGCGGTCCGGGCGCGGGAGGGATCTCCCCGGTAAAAGCGCTCAAAGAGGTGAGGTATCTCGTCGGGCGGAATACCGAACCCGGTGTCGGCGATGGTGCACGAGACGTGTGCGCTCGTGTGGTCGAGGGTGATGGCGACCCGGCCTCCGGCCGGCGTGGCCCTGACGGCATTATCCAGCAGGTTGACCAGCACCTGGTGGATGCGGTCGGCGTCGGCATGGACCGGCGGCAGTTGGTCTGGCGCATGGATCGTGAGGGAGAGCCGGTTTTCCTGCCGCCGTCCCTCCAGGGAGGAGGCAGCGCGCTGTACTACGGCGGTCAGATCGGTGGGGACCAGGCGGAGGGTGAGCTGCCCGGCATCGGCGCGAGTGAGCAGGAGCAGGTCGCTGGTCAGGCGGATGAGACGCTCGGTCTCCAGGGCGATGGTGTTCAGGAAGCGATCGCGGACGGCGGAGTCATCGGCCGCGCCGTCTTGGAGGGTCTCGATAAAGCCCTTGATGGCCGTCAGCGGGGTGCGCAGCTCGTGGGAGACGTCGGAGACAAAGTCGGTGCGGAGGCGGTCGAGCTGCCGGTAGGCGGTCACGTCATGGCCCACGGCGACGACTCCACTGATGTGGTCCTGCTCATCGCGCAGGGGAGCGGTCAACACCTGGATGATCTGACCGCGGGCGGCGAGTTCGGCAGTGTGCGGCTCCCCCGTCGCCAGGGTGTGCTGGATCACGTCCTGCAGCGGCTGCGGAAGGGTGTCCAGCAGCTCGGAGGCGGCCGGATTGGCGAGAATGATCTGACCGGTCACGTCGGCGGCCAGGACGGCGTCGCTCAGGCTGTTCAGGATCGCCTCCCGCTGTGCGGCTTGGGCCGAGAGGGCCTGGTGAGCGGTTGTCAGGTGGGCGTTCATGCGATTGAAGGCCGTGCCCAAGCTGTGCAGTTCGGTGGTCGAGGGCAGGGGAATGGGGGGGACGGGCTGCCCCTGGGCCAGCCTGCTGGCGGCGGCGGTGAGTTGGCGCAGGGGCCGGGTGATCTGGCGGGCCAGCGCCAGTCCTACCAGGCCGGATAAGAGCAGGGCCAGTGCCGCTCCCCCCAGAATTTGCGGCCCCAAGTAGTCGGGTAGCAGGCTGAGGGTTAGGCGGGGCAGGGGGCTGGCGATGTATACGACGCTGATCACGTTCCCTCCCGGCGAGCGCACGGGATAGGCAGCGTAGAGGATGCGCCGGTTGGGGCTGCCGGTGTAGGAACGCACCTCGGTGGACGGGACGCCGTTCAGGGCATGTTGAATCTCGGCCCGACTCGGCAAGTCGGCGGTCGGCACCGGTTCCCCACGGGCGCGTGACGGTGAGATGCCCAGGTTGCTGACCAGTTCGTCGTAGGCGGGGGAATCGAGCCACAGGGAGGTGGTCGTCGTCGGGACGTCGGTCAGTGGCGGGCCGAGGATCACCACCCCCTCGGCATCAATGACCCGCGCGTGGTAGCCGGGCAGGACGTTGGCGGCCTGGGCGTAGGGGGCGAACTGAAAATCGGCGGCGAGGGGGTCCACGCCCGCTGCTTCGACGGTCTGGGCGACGCGCTGGGCCTGGGCCAATAGGTTTTCCCTCAGCACGTCGAGAAAGGCCCGGTCGAGGGCGGACCAGACCAGGGGGGTGGCGATGCCCATGGCCAGCAGGACCACCAGCAGGTAGGAAGCGATCAGGCGGGAGCGTACGGACTTGAACATGGCAAGGGTATCGTAGCAGAGTTGTGTGTCAGGATTGTGTCAGGCATGGGGTCAAGGGCGTTCCAGTTTGTAGCCGACGCCTCGCGCGGTGGTGATCATGCCGGGGTCGCCACCGGCGTGGTGCAGTTTGGCGCGCAGCCGTTTGACGGCGCTGTCTACGGCCCGGTCGTGGCCGTAAAAGTCGTACCCCCAGGCCTGGTCGAGGAGTTGAGTGCGGCTGAGCACCTGGCCGGCGTGCCGGGTCAACGTCTCCAGCAGATCGAATTCCAGTTGGGTGAGGGGCAGCGCCTGTCCCTCGATGTGGGCCTCGCGGGTGAGGGGGTTCACCTCCAGCGGGCCGACGCGGTAGACGGCAGCCGCGCTGGTCTCGAGGGCGGGTGAGACCGTGCGGCGCAGCACCGCCTTGACCCGGGCCACCAGCTCGCGCACGCTAAAGGGCTTGGTGACATAATCGTCGGCCCCCAGCTCCAATCCCACGACGCGGTCCACCTCCTCGTCGCGGGCGGTGAGCATGATGATCGGCACACCTCCCTCCCGGCGCAGCGCGCGGCAGACATCGAGGCCATCCAGCCCGGGCAGCATCAGGTCCAGGATAACCAGGTCGGGTTCTTCCTCCTGGGCGAGCTGCAGCGCCCGGCGGCCATCACGAGCCACGACGACCTGATAGCCGCTGCGCTGTAGGTTGTATTCGAGCAGGTCGAGGATGGACTGCTCGTCGTCAACGACGAGGATCTTGGGCATCGGTGTTGATTGTACACCCATGTGAAGGGAGAGGCAAGCATTTTCGGGACCAGTTTACACGGACGGCAAAGTGCGGTATAATCCCTCCGTTAGAAAAGCAGGGTGAAAGGGGGCACAGTGCGGGCGCTGATCACTGGAGCAGGGGGGTTCGTCGGGGGGCATCTGTGTGCCTATCTGTTGGCGCACACCGATTGGGAACTGTTGGGCACCGTCTATCCCGATCCGGCCGCAGGGCAGCCGGCGGCGCGCCTGCGGCTGCGGTTCGCAGACCTGCGCGATCCGGTGGAGGTGCAGGCTTTGATGGAGGATGTGCAGCCTGACTATATCTTTCATCTGGCGGCCCAGTCCTTCGTGCCCACCTCGTTTGCGGACCCATGGGACACGCTGGAGAACAATATCCGCGCCCAGTTGAACCTGTTGGAGGCGGTGCGGCGGTCCGAGCGCGCGGTCAGGATGCTGGTGGTCGGCTCGAATGAGGAATACGGCGCGCCCCAACCTGATGAACTGCCCTTTACTGAGGAGAGCCCCCTGCGGCCTAACAACCCCTACGCCGTGAGCAAGGTGGCGCAGGATTTTCTCGGCTTGCAGTACTATTTGGCCTATGGCGTAGAGGTCGTGCGGGTGCGCCCGTTCAACCACACCGGGCCGGGGCAGGCGGCGCGGTTCGTAGCGCCGGCCTTTGCCAGCCAGATCGCCCGCATCGAGGCGGGATTACAGCCGCCGGTGATGAAGGTGGGAAACCTGGCCGCGGCCCGCGATTTCACCGACGTGCGGGACATTGTGCGGGCGTATCATCTGGCGGTGACGGAGGGCGAGCCGGGCGAGGTGTACAACCTGGCCTCGGGCCGGGCCGAATCGGTGCAAAGGCTGTTGGAGACGCTGTTGAGCTATGCGCAGGTCGAGATCCGCGTCGAGGTGGACCCCGATCGCTACCGGCCGGTGGATGTGCCGGTGGCCTATGGCAATGCCGAGAAATTCCGCCAGCAGACCGGTTGGACGCCCCAGATTCCGTTCGCGCAGACGCTGCAAGACGTCCTGGCGTACTGGCGGGAGCAGGTCGGGAGAGGACAGGTGGGGTAGTGCGCGTCGCATACCTGGACCAGGACCGTTTCCAGCAGGCGCTGCGGGAGACGGAGGCCGGCGCGCTCGATTGCGTCGTGGCCGTCACGGCGGCCCTCGACCCAACGAACCCGGACGGCTTGAAAGCTGTTTTAGACGAGGGCATCCGGGCGCTGAAGGACGGCGGCTTGCTGTTCGTGCAGGGGCGGCCCGACTATCTGCCCGAGCTGGGCGTATACCTCGATGGACGGCTGCACTTCAAGTACTGGATTTCGGTCGAGTCTGCGCTGCGGCAGGGGAGTGGGCTGCCTTCGGTCCACGCGGCGGTGCTGCTGTTTACCAAAGGAGACGGCCGCTTCAACGTGAAACGGACCCGCTTCCCACATCAATACTGTGCCCACTGCGGCCGCACGCTCAAGGATTGGGGCGGCAAGGCCCACTTGATGCATCCGGACGGGTATGTCATCTCGGACGTGTGGAAGGACCTGCCTCCAGCGGACAATTACACCCGGCTCTCTGGGCCGGTGCTGGAGACGATCCTGCGAATGATTGACGTATGCTCTCCTGATGCGCAGGGGATTGTGGGGCCTGTGAGATCGGGCGCGGGGATGGTCGCCGAGCCGCCCGCGCGGTACGTGCAGCCTCGGTTCCCGCCGCCGGAGGCGACCCGGGCCCCAGTTCCCGCCCCGGTCAGCGCCGATATGCTCGACGTCGTCCACCAGGGCGACGCGGTCGAGGTGCTGCGGCAGTACCCCGATCACTCGATAGACCTGGTGTTCGCTGACCCGCCCTACAACCTCGACAAGGCCTACCACGTCTACGACGACGAGCAGGCCGACGAAGAGTACCTCGCGTGGTGCGACGCCTGGCTGGCGGAATACGCCCGCGTCCTGAAACCGACCGGTTCGCTGTACGTGCTGAACCTGCCGCGCTGGACCATGTACCACGCGGCGTTTCTCAACCGGCGGCTGTATTTTCAAAACTGGATCGTGTGGGATGCAATGTCCGAGCCGCGCGGCAAGCTGATGCCGGCCCATTACGGCCTGTTGTTCTACACCAAACATCCGACCGATTTCACCTTCAACTATGGCGCCGTCGGGAGGCTAGACGCGCGCTACTACTGTCTGCGCGCGTCGTGTATCCGCCAGCGCAAGGCGGCCGGCGTGGACGACGAGGCGGCGCTGACGGATCTGTGGTGGGACGTACATCGCATCAGACACAAGCGCGATCGGGATTACCACCCCTGCCAACTGCCGGAGCCGCTGATGGAGCGGATCATTCGCCTCTCTACGAACGAGGGCGATGTGGTGCTGGACGCGCTGTGCGGCGCCGGCACCACCCTGGTGGCCGCGGCCCGGTTGGGGCGGCGGTACGTCGGGATTGATCTGGACGCCCGCTACGTCCAGATCACGCGCGCCAAGATTGCCGAGGTGGAGCGCCGGGGGTACGTGCCGCGCGAGAGCGTCCGGCGGCCACAGCGGACGTACACCAAAAAGGAGCTGCAGTTGGAGCTGCGCGAGTTGGCGGCCCGCCTGGGCCGTCTGCCCACGCCGGAGGACGTGCGCCGGATGAGCCAGTACGACTTGGAGGCGTTTACCGAGACGTTCCCCACGTGGGGCAAGGCGTTGAAGGCGGCCAAATATCTGGATCTGTGCGATTGAGCACATGCAGCCGCACGTCTCGTAGCGCGAGGACTTGACATCAGACTATATCAGAACTGAGGAGGATGTATGCCCACGGCATTGATCACAGGTATCACGGGCCAGGACGGTTCCTACCTGGCCGAGTTTTTGTTGGAGCAGGGATACGAGGTCATCGGGATGGTGCGCCGCAGCAGCACCGTCAACTTTGCCCGCATCCATCACATCCAGGACCAGATCACCCTCGTCTCCGGCGACCTGCTGGATCAGGGGTCGTTGATCACGATTCTGCAAGAGTACCAACCGTCCGAGGTGTATAACCTGGCGGCCCAATCCTTCGTGCCGACTTCGTGGGAGCAGCCGGTCTTTACCGGCGAAGTGACCGCCCTGGGCGTGACCCGCGTGCTAGAGGCGATCCGCACCGTAGACGATAGCATCCGCTTCTACCAGGCTTCTAGCAGCGAGATGTTCGGCAAGGTGCGGGAAGTGCCCCAGTGGGAGAGCACCCCCTTCTACCCCCGCTCCCCCTACGGCGTCGCCAAGGTCTACGGCCACTGGATCACGGTCAACTACCGCGAATCCTACGGCCTGCACGCCACCTCCGGCATCCTCTTCAACCACGAATCCCCCCGCCGCGGCCTCGAATTCGTCACCCGGAAGGTGACATACGGCGTGGCGCGGATCAAGCTGGGGCTGGCGGACGAGCTGCGATTGGGCAACCTGGACTCGCGGCGGGATTGGGGATACGCCGGTGATTACGTCCGGGCGATGTGGCTGATGCTCCAACAGCCGCTGCCGGATGATTACGTCGTGGCGACGGGAGAGACCCACGCCATCCGCGAGCTGTGCCAGGAGGCCTTTGGGTACGTGGACCTGGACTGGCAGGAATACGTGGTGCAGGACCCTCGCTTCATGCGGCCGGCCGAGGTGGACCTGTTGGTGGGAGATGCCAGCAAGGCCGGCCAGGTGTTGGGCTGGGAGCCAAACGTCTCTTTCCGCGAGCTGGTGCAGATGATGGTGGAGAGCGACTTGGAGTTGTTGAAAGCAGAGCATGGTCTGACTTGATCGGAGGAGATGAGAATGACAGAGATTCATTTTGGTACTGACGGCTGGCGGGGGCGGATCGCCGAGGATTACACGTTCGACAGCGTGCGCCGGTGCGCGCAGGGGTTTGCCAATTATCTGCTCGCCCATGGCCAGCAGGGGTGTGACGTCGTCGTGGGATACGACAAGCGGTTCGCTGCCGAGCACTTTGCAGCGGCGACGGCAGAGGTGATGGCCGGCAACGGGTTTCACGTCTGGCTGACGGATACCGCCACCCCGACGCCGGTGATCTCGTACTCTATCGTGGAGCGCAGGGCGGAGGCGGGGATCAACATCACGGCCAGCCATAACCCGCCCTGGGACTGTGGCTTCAAGGTGCGGGACAAGCACGGTGCGGCCATCGCGCCGGATGGGTTGAGAGAGATCGAATTGCTCATTCCAGCGCTGGACGAGGTCAACCGGGTGGCTCTGGCGGAGGCCCAGGAGGCGGGACGGATCACGGTGTGGGATCCAGCGCCGCCCTACCTGGCCCACATCGCAAAGCTGGTCGAGATCGAGCCGCTCAGGGAGGCCGGGCTGAATATCCTGGTCGAGCCGATGTGGGGCAACGGCAGCGGCTGGTTCCCGCGCATCCTGGGCGGCGGCGAGACGCAGGTGACCGAGGTGCACAATCAGCGCCACCCGCTCTTTCCAGAGATGGCCCGCCCGGAGCCGATCCCGCCCAACGTGAACGTGGCCCTGCAACGGACGGTCGAATTAGGAGCCGACGTCTGCTTGATTATGGACGGCGACGCCGACCGCATGGGGATTGGCGACGAGCACGGCGGGTTCGTCAACCAGTTGCAGGTCTATGCGCTGCTGGCCTACTACCTGCTGGAGGTGCGTGGGGAGCGCGGTCCTATCGTCAAGACCCTGTCCACGACTTCTATGCTGGAAAAGCTGGGCCAGATGTACGGCGTGCCGGTCTACCAGACCGGGGTGGGCTTCAAGTACGTGGGGCCCAAGGTGTTGGAGACGGATGCGATCGTCGGCGGGGAAGAGAGCGGCGGCTATGCCTTCCGGGGCAGCGTCCCGGAGCGGGATGGCATCCTGGGCAATCTCTACTTTCTCGACCTGATGGTGCGGACGGGAAAGACGCCGTCCCAACTGCTGGCCCAACTGTACGAAAAGTTAGGAGCGACCTACTACTACGACCGGGTGGATACCCGCTTCCCCCCAGAGCGACGGCCCGAGACCAAAGCGCGGCTGGACGCGGCCCGACCGGAGCGGCTGGCCGGAATGAAGGTCACGGCTGTCGTCACGATGGATGGGTACAAGTACGTGTTCGAGAATGGGGGCTGGCTGTTGATCCGTTTCTCCGGCACCGAGCCGATCATCCGGGTCTACTGTGAGACGACGAACGAGGAAAAAGTGCAGCCGCTGCTGGACGCAGGGCTGGAATTGGCGGGGTTGAAGTGACGAACGATGCAGCTGATTGACTCCCACGCTCACCTGGATTTTGGGCAGTTCGACGGAGACCGGGAGGCCGTCATCGCGCGAGCGCGCAGGGCCGGGCTGGTCGCCATCGTCAACGTGGGGGCGGACCTGGCGTCGAGCCGGGCGGCGGTGGCGCTGGCCGAGGGGTACGATTTCATTTACGCCACCGTGGGCGTCCATCCCCACGACGCCAGGACGGTCACGCCGGACGTGTTGGAGAATCTGCGCGCCCTGGCCCGACATCCCACAGTGGTTGCCGTGGGCGAGATCGGCCTCGATTACTACCGGGACCTGTCACCCCGTCCGGTGCAGCGGCGGGCTTTTCGAGAGCAGTTGGGACTGGCTTCGGAGCTGGGGCTGCCGGTGGTGATTCACAGCCGCGACGCCCACGACGACGTGTTGGCGATCCTGGAGGCGTGGGAGGGGAACGGAGTGCTCCATTCCTACTCGGCCGGTCTCGACCTGTTGGATCGAGTGATGAGATTCGGTTTCTACGTCGGCCTCTCTGGGCCGGTGACCTTTCCAAAGGCGGATGGCCTGCGGGCGGTGGCCGGGGCGGTGCCGCTGGATCGGCTGCTGGTCGAGACCGACTGCCCGTATCTGACGCCGACACCGCACCGCGGAGAGCGGAACGAACCGGCTTACGTCCGGTACGTGGTGGAGACGGTGGCTCGTTCCCGTTGGATGGAGGCGGAGCAGGTGGCGTCGGCGACGAGCGACAATGCCCGCCGCCTGTTTGGTATCTAGTCGAGGATGACATTTGACGGATTTGTCTTTTGGCAGACTTTGCGGCGTCGTTTCTAGTCCCTGTCTTGTCATATCGTGATGATGGATCTGTCGGTCGTCGTTGTCAGTTGGAACGTGTGTGATCTCCTGCGCCGCTGTCTCCGTTCGGTGACCCGCACTCGATCCTTGAGCTGTGAGGTCATCGTCGTGGATAACGCCTCCACCGACGGCAGCATCGCGATGCTGCAAGCCGAGTTCCCCCAGGCGTGGGTTATCGCTAACACCGATAATCGGGGCTTTCCGGCCGCTAACAACCAGGGACTGGCCGTGGCTCAGGGGCGATACGTCCTGCTGCTCAACCCGGATACAGAGGTGGTGGGGGATGGCCTGGCGACTCTGGTGGCCTACGCCGACGCCCACCCGGATGTGGGGATCGTGGGACCGCAGCTCCTCAACCCCGATGGCTCGGTCCAGTCTTCGCGCCGCCGTTTTCCCACCCTGATGACGGCTTTCTTCGAGTCCACCTGGCTCCAGCCGCACGCTCCCCGGCGGCTGCTGGAACAGTATTACGTCCTCGACCGGCCGGACGATGCGATCCTCGACGTGGATTGGTTGAAGGGCGCGGCGTTGCTGGCCCGGCGAGAGGCGGTCGCGGAGGTGGGGGAGATGGACGCGAGCTTTTTCATGTACTCGGAAGAGTTGGACTGGTGCCGGCGGTTTCGAGAGGCCGGCTGGCGGGTGGTCTACCTGCCCACGGCCCGGATCGTGCATCACGAGGGTAAAAGCAGTGAGCAGGTGCTCCCCGCGCGTCACGTTCATTTTCAGACCAGCAAGGTCCAGTATTTCCGCAAGTATCACGGCCGGTTTGTCGCGGAATTCCTGCGCTGGTTCCTGTTGGGGAATTACGTCTGGCAGTTGACGGTGGAGGCGATCAAATGGCTGATCGGGCACAAGCGTCCGCTGCGGGGGCAGCGGGTGGGAGCGTATTGGCAGGTGCTCCGCTCTGGGTTGCGCCGCCAGGAGGAATCCGCACGTGACTGAGCGGCTCTCGCGGCGGCTGCTGGCGCTGCTGTTGGTTTTTTTTCTGCTCGTTGGCCTGACGTATGCGGTGGTCACGCCCTGCCTCGAGGGATCCGACGAGTGGTCTCACCTCTCCCTGGTGCGCTACTATGCGACACATCGCTCACTGCCGCCACCGGTCATTCCCCCGCGCCGGGCGGCCACCGGCGCGGACATGGCCTGGTTCCTGGAATATCACGATCCACCGCTGTATTACGCGCCGCCGCTCTACCACTGGCTGGCGAGTCGCCTGATCTTTTGGACTGACATGGACGACCTGCCGTCCCTGATGGTACCCAATCCCAACTGGGCGCGCGGCTGGCCGCCGGAGCCGGACGGTACCCCCTGGAACAAGAATCTCTACGTCCATCAAGCGGAAGAGACGTGGGCCCAGAGCGGCACCGTCCGGGCGACGTATGCGCTGCGGCTGGTGTCCTTGTGCCTGGGCGGGGTGGTGGTCTGGTCTGCCTACGCGCTGGCTCGCTTGCTGTGGCCCGACCGGTCGGTGTTGGCCCTGGGCGCGGCGATATTGATCGCCTGCAACCCCAAGTTCGTCTCCGTCTCGGCCGGCGTGACGAACGACAGTCTGCTCAATGCCTTGTTCAGCCTGTTTCTCGCCTGGGGGTTGGGCGGGATGCGAGACGGCGCGACCTGGCGGCGTTGGGCGGGCCTGGGAGCTGTAGCGGGGTTGGCGCTCTTGACCAAGCAGAGTGGGGCGATCCTGCTACCCCTGGGGCTGCTGATGCTGGTCTGGCAGCGCGGGGAGGGCGGCTGGCTGCGGCGCAAGAACCTGGTCAGCGGCGGCGCGTTCCTCCTGGCGGCGCTGGCGGTGGGCGGCTGGTGGTATGGACGGAACGCGATCCTGTACGGGGACCCCTTGGGCCTGCAGCCGCACCTGGCCAGCCAGGTCCCGTTGACCCATTTTGGATTGAGCAGCCTGGCGACGATAGCGCGCTCCTATTGGGCGGCCTTTGGGTGGGCGCCGATCCTGGCTGAACCGCCGGTGTACGGCGCAGCGGCGTTGGTGTTGGCGGCGGGAGTCCTGGGGATGGTCCTGCGCGCTGGAGAACTGCGGCGGGCTTCGTGGGTGACCCAAAGGGGCCTGGTGGTGCTGGGTCTGGCGTTCGTCTTGAACCTGTTCAGCCTGTTTCGGTGGGCGGTGGTCACCGGCGCCCCAGTAGGGCGGTTGCTATTTCCCACCTTGCCGGCCGTGGCGGTCTGGCTGGCGTGGGGACTAGGCCACTGGTGGCGCGTCCCGCTGGCTCGCTGGGGGCTGCTCTTGGCGGGACTGCTGGGACTGCTGTTCGTCGTCATCGTGCCGTGGCGATATCTGCGCCCGGCCTACGCCTCGCCACGCCTAACGTCCAGTCTCCCGGACAGAGTCGAAGCGGTAGATTTGACCTTCCAGAACGGCATTCTTCTGGTGGGATACGAGCCGCTCACAAAAGATCTATGGGCCGGTGACGATTTATCCCTGACGCTGTATTGGCGCGTGGAGGAGGAACTGGGGCGCCGCTATCGCGTCTGGGTGCAGGTCGGACCGCAGGATCCAACCCACAAGGTGGCCGATCAGGACGTCTGGCTGGGGGGCACCCTCTACCCCAGCGAATTTTGGCGGGCGGGAGACACCGTGCGGCAGGTCCATTCCCTGTCCATCGCCGAGTGGTCTCCGGCCCCGGCCTTGTATTGGATCCGGGTGGGGTTGGTGGATGAGGGGACTGGCGAGCGACTGAGACTGGCGGATTTCGACGGCGACATGGTGGTGCTGGGCCCGTGGCGGATGCGGAGCGCCGATCCGCCGCCATCGCCGACCTGCGCCACAAATTTTCGCCTGGGCGAGGTGATCCGATTGGTGGGGTATGACCTGGAAGGGCACGAGGAGGCGATCGCCGGCCAGGGTGCGAGGGTGCAGTTGACGCTGTACTGGCAAGCGGAGGGGATTCTCCAGGCGGATTACACTGTCTACGTGCACCTGTTGGATGGGGATGGGGAGCTTTTGGAGCAGGACGACGGGCCGCCCCAGGAGGGGATGTACCCGACCTCCTGGTGGCTGCCGGGCCAGGTGGTGGTTGATCAACACGTCATCCATCTGCCGGTGGATCGCTCTATAGCAGATGCGGCCCAACTGCGGATCGGGATGTATCACCCAGCCACCTTGCTCCGTCTCCCGGTCTACGATGGAGCGGGGCAGCGCCTGCCCAACGACGCGATT
>OMKS01001051.1_pt1 | contig 25322 bp, 12 predicted proteins | sample 1674721 | NCBI WGS metagenome assembly OMKS01 (sample SAMN06264996, study PRJEB25208) | sediment metagenome | isolation source: hot spring sediment | place: USA: California | collected 2014-09-02
TTTTTCAAGCAGAAGACGGCATACGAGATCTAGTACGGTCTCGTGGGCTCGGAGATGTGTATAAGAGACAGAGGAAACGTTGACAACACCACCGGGCACGGAGCGATCGACGGACTCTGACTCCGTTGTTCTCGTGCACGCCACGCCGGACGGCGATAATATGATTCTCGCGTCGCTCATGCAGCGCGTGTCGGGACGGCCACTCGTCAACTGCCTGGACGAGGCGCAACGCCTCTCGCCGGCCGAGAGAGAAGCCCTCATGAAAACCGCCTGCTCCCGCATGGAGGCCTACGACGCGCCGCTCCGGGAATTTGAAACGGCGGATCTGGTCTTCGAGGTTGTCATCAGCGCCTCCTGTTTCGCCCAGATGAAACGGCACCGCATGGCAACCATCATCAGCCGTGATTACGATCCCGCCCTCGGCGCGACCGTTCCCGAAACCATAATAAACGTCGGCATGGAGAAACCGTTCCGGGCCATGATCGAACGAACGAACGGCGTCTATGAGCGCCTGCGGGACAACGCCCCGGGAGCGGCAGCGTATATCCTGACTAACGCGCACCGCAGACGGGTTATCGTGAAGATGAACGTGCGGGAACTGTACCGCGTCTCGCGGCTCCGGGAAGACCGGCACGCCCAGTGGGACATTCGTCATACGGCGCGGCGCATGGTCGAACTGGCCGGGGATGTCATGCCGCTCTCGCTTATGTTCGCCGGCGGCAAGGACGCCTTTCAGGAAATGAAGCGGGACCGCCTGGAGGAAAAATAACAGAAGAAGCGCCGGCGGTGGCCCTCGCCCCGGCGGAACGAAGTTATCGAGGTTGTTTCATGCCCATCTACGAGTTTTACTGTGACCGGTGTAATACCATTTATAATTTTTTTTCGAAGCGGATCAACACGGAGACGATCCCCCGGTGCCCCTCCTGTAAAACAGTGAAGCTGCAACGGCGGATGTCCGTTTTTGCCACCATCTCGGCCGACCGACGAGGCGACGATGATGAGGGCATGGACGAGGGTCTTTCCGCCGTGGACGAACAACGCATGGAGCGGGCCATGGCGATGCTCGCCCGCGAATCGGAGGGGCTCGACGAGGAAAATCCCCGGCAGGCGGCGCAATTGATGAGAAAACTGGCCGATTCGACGGGTCTTGAACTGAACCCGGAGATGCAGGAAGCTCTGAGCCGTATCGAGCGGGGCGAGGACCCGGACAAGATCGAGGAAGACCTGGGCGACCTCCTGACCGATGAGAATCCTTTCATTATCAGGCAGTCGACCCGGGGAAAGGGATCGAAAAAACCGCCGCCGAGGGTGGACGAAACACTGTATGACCTCGAGTAGAAATAATTTGTGAACCGCCTGCGAACCCGGGGGATCGGCATATGGCTCTCGTGCTTAGCACACCCCCACCCCAACCCTTCCCCGTCAAGGGGGAGGGGGTTGTCCTCGTATTACACGGTCTGCACCACTGAAAGCCCCGCGCAAGAACTACCGTAAGCACGACACGTCAAGACCATTGCACACATGGTCGCGGACAAGGCACTGAAATCACGAGGAATGTGGCGAGCGCCTTGCACAACCCCTGTAATCGTCATGCCGGCGCAGGCCGGTATCCAGAAAGCCATTGATAATACTGGATTCCGGTTTTCACCGGAATAACACAAACCGGTGTTTGGTATAGTTGTGTGAGGATGTCGAGGAATGAGGCGCAGTATAACCTGCCCCGCAGTGACGAGAAACTGGCATTCAGCTCTTGTGCCTGTAGTACACCCCCACCCCGGCCCTCTCCCGTCGAGGGGGAGGGGGTTATCCGCGTATTACACGGCCTGCATCATTGATAAAAACGCACCCGGCAGTTCAACCCCGCCGGCAGGCGGTGGCCTGGATTGGGAAGCCGCACGCGGACGCCGAAGGTGCCGCTTGCCGCGTCTATGACTTCGTCGACGATTACGACCGTGCCGTCGTACGACCCGCCGACCGGTTCCTGCGGATGTACTTCGGCCTTCATCCCTTTTTCGATTGTTCCGTAATATTCGACGGGCACCACGACTTCCACATTCAACGGATCGATGCGGACTATTTTCATGATCGACCCTTCGCCGATGTACTCACCCGGACCGAGGTGTCGCTCCACTACGATGCCGTTCACGGGACTCGTGATCGTTCGAAGTTTCAGCCGCTCTTTCGCCTCCCGCAACTGGAGCTCCATGACGAGAACTTCTGTTTCCATTTCGTCCTTTTCATGGCTCGAAATGAGCTGCTTCTCGTAAAGCTCCTCGTTCCGACGGACCCGGCGCCTGCCGAACTCCAGGCGTGCCTCGGCAAGCTCGACCTGGGCCTTTTCAACACCCGATTTCAGGAGTGCAAGTACCTCTCCCTTCTTTATGCGGTCGCCGCGCTCGACGACGACCCGCTCGATAATACCCGGCTCCTGGCTGCTCACCTCGATAAGATCGCTCGGTTCCATAAGCCCCCGGTGAAACAGATCCTCGGCGACGCCGTCCGCCGGCCAGAAACAACACACTGCCAAGCATATCCACAGGAAAATATTTTTCATGATCCTTTCACTCGCTCCTTCCGGAAAACGACAATGTGTCGCTTCGTTCCTCGTCGTACCGGAGCAATCGTTTGCGGACTCCCGCGTGGACCCTTTCCACCCGCCGCTGGGCATTTTTCATGACTCGCCTTCCCATCGGTCCCCACAGGTTCGAACCGCTCCTGTTCATTATCTGTAACGCCCTGCCGGACAGGCCTTGATACCCGTCCCGCATCAGCGGATCCTCGAAAGAGATAAAAACCTCGCATCGACCGGGCTCCCCCTGGCGTCCGCAACGACCCGCGAGCTGGCGGTCGATGCGCCCGGCCTCGTGTCGCTCTGTCATGAGAACGTGCAATCCTCCCAGGTCGGCCATGCCCCGGTCAAGTTTAATGTCCGTTCCCCGTCCCGCCATGTTCGTGGCGATGGTGACGCGTTCCGGCTCACCGGCCCGGGCCACGATGAGCGCCTCCTCCCGATCTTGCTTCGCGTTTAACACCTGGTGCGGAATACCCCGGCCGTCAAGGAGCCGGCTCAGGCGTTCCGAAGCCGCGACGGTTCGTGTCCCGATGAGTACCGGCACGCCGCGCCCGTGAAGCGTTTCCACGCGTTCCGTGACGCGCTCATATTTTTCGTCCAGCGTGCGGAACACCTCGTCGCGGATTATTTTTCTTTTGAGGGGCCTGTTGGTGGGAATGCGGACAATGGGAAGACCATAGATGGACCAGAGTTCCCTCCGGACTTCCCGGGCCGTCCCCGTCATGCCGGACAATTTCAGGTACCGGCGGAAAAAACGCTGGTAGCTGATGCGCGCGACCGTTTCCCGCTGCCCCGTTATATCGCATCCCTCCTTGGCTTCTATAAGCTGGTGCAGGCCGCCTTCCCAGGACCGGTCGGGCATCACCCGCCCGGTAAATTCGTCGATGATCTGGACCTTCCCGTCGCTCACGAGGTACTGTTCGTCACGACTGTACAGGTGCAGGGCCGTCAGGGCTTTCCGGGCCAGTTCCTCGCGTCTGATGGGACTCTGCCAGACAGGCCCCATGTTTTCCGTCGCCAGGCGGATTTCTTCACGGCCGCCGTCCGTCATGACAATAGCCCGCACGGCCTGGTCGGCTTCGTACTCGATGCGGTAGTGAACCTTTTCCTTCAGGTTCCCCGCAATGGCCAGTGCCTGTTTCATCGTCCGTTCTTCGTCCGCCGACACGTCGCTCCGCGATATGATGAGCGGCGTCCGGGCCTCATCCACCAGGACGCTGTCCGCTTCATCCACGATGGTGTAGTGAAGCCCGCGCAGGAGCAGCCGGTCGCTTCTCCCCTCTCCCCGGGACAGGTGCTCGGCATGGAGTTGAAGCTCGTCGACGATGTCGCCCAGGGTAATGCGGTCTCTCAGGTAATCGAACACCACTTCCTTGTTGGTGCAGTACGTGATGTCGCATCCGTAAGCGGCGCGTCGCTGGGCGGGCGTCTTGTCATGAACGACGCACCCGACCGAGAGGCCGAAAAAGCGGTACAGCTCGCCCATGAGCCCGGCATCGCGGTCCGTCAGGTAGTCGTTGACGGTGATCACGTGAACCGGTATGCCGGCCAGGGCCACCGTGGCCGCGGGCAGTGTCGCCACCAGCGTTTTGCCCTCGCCCGTTTCCATTTCCGCCAGCAGTCCCTTTAACAGGGCGTATCCTCCCATGAGCTGGCAGTCGAAATGTCGCATTCCCAGGACCCGTGTGGCGGCCTCCCTGATGAGGGCGAAAGATTCCCCGACCAGCGGCGGCGAAAATCCCTCCATACGCATCCTCCGCCGCAGGGGCCCGCTCCGTTCCTTCAGTTCATCATCCGAAAGCCTGTCCAGTCCCTCGGCCGCCTTCTCCACGCGCCCGATGATCCGTTTCAGCAACACCGCGCGGCCGCTCCAGGGGCGAACGAAGTATCCCGCAGTCTCCCACGCCATCCGGTCGAGGAATGTCTTGCGTCCCTCTTTTTTCTCCGGTCGGGCGAAGTGATCGGCCCGGGGCCAGTTTGAAACGGATCCGAACATAGCGGCTCTGCACCAGTTGTTCCTACAGGTTGAAGGTTTTCATGAAAACACGGCGTAAAGTACGATACCACTGGGACGCGAGTGTTTCGGATTCGTGTTCGAATCGCAGGTGCACCCGGGCCCCGAGCCTGTCCTCGATACGCTCGTCCAGCTCGACTTCGAAGTAAAACAGGGGTTCGAAGGAACGTCGCGCCTCGCTTTCCCGTGGATCGAGAGCGAAGGAACCGCCTCCTTCCAGCGCGAAGGCCAACGTCGGCAGTTCCGTCGAAGCCGCCGGCATTTCCCTCACCAGCCGGGCTGGAATGCTCTGAAAAACGCGGCCCGCCGGGCGTGCCGTCACGGAACGGACATCATGGCGGATCTTGCCCACCTGGACCTGGGAAACCGGCACGAGCACGGAAAGTTCTTCGTAATTCACCACGTATCCCAGTTCTTCACCACGGCGGATGAAACGCCCCGGCAGATCAACGGCGTTGGGAAGAATAAACAGGCCGTCCCTGGAACTGCTGACAACCAAGGCGTCCCGGCGCTCACGCGCCACTTCCAGCTCCTCTTCGATAAGGACGACCTCTTCACGCAGAATCCGCTCCTCCGTGCGGTCCGTGGCAAGGGCTTCACGGTGACGGGCCTGGTATTCCCGAAGTCTGGCCTCCAGCACTTGGACCTCTTTCTCGATATCGGGATTTTTCAGGATCATCAGGGCGTCTCCGCGCCCCACGGGCGAACCGGGCAATGCCACGATTTCTCGAACTGTTCCGGAAGCACCCGCGCGGACCCGCGCCTGCTCGTCCGGCCAGAAGACGCCTTCCGCCATGGTGGTCGAGGGAACCCGAACGAAAAATACCAGAGCGAGAACCACCGCGGCGCATCCAAGCGAGAAAGCGACGATACGGGCGCGCCTTTTGTACAGTTCCGGGTCTGATACCACGGTCCTGATAACCCTGAAAAACGGAACGGCCACAAGACCCACCAGGGCCCACAGGGCGATAAGAACGCCTATGAAAAAGAATTTCCCCGACACGAAGAGCGCGATCCGTATGCTGATGAAAATCCGGTAGATGAAGGACGCGATACTGTACGTAACCAGCCACGCCGCCTCACGGCCGTCGGCGAGGGAGAAACGCGCCTCGTCGTTCCTGATAATGTACCGTTGCGCCAGGTACCCGACATAGCGGTTCGAGCGGTTTCCCAAGTTGGGTATTTCCAGCAGATCCGCCAGCACGTAATAGGCATCGAAACGAAGCAGCGGATTCCCGTTGAAAAATATGGTGGAGACGCCGGCGACGAGCATGACGTTGAAAGCGACCGCCCTGACGGCGCCCGGTTCCAGGTTGACCCAGAGAATCATCGCCAGCGACGCGATGAGCATCTCCGCGGCAATACCGATGAATCCAACGACCATCCTTCGTTTCTTGTCTCTGAACGCGGACGCCGTCGACGCGTCGAGGTAGGGAACGGGCACGAACACGAGCAGCATGATGCCCATTTCGTGCACCTCGCCGCCCCAGTGTTTCACCGACCAGGCGTGGGCGAATTCGTGAACGGTTTTGACCACGGGATAAATGAACCAGAGAAGAACCAGGTTTTCCAGGGCCAGCACCCGGTCGGCGAGATTCATGGTCAACTCGTCCCAGTGCATGACGGCGAGCGACACAGCCGTCACAACCAAAACCGACCAGGCTATTAAGGCGTAAACACTGAAAAAGGGTGCCGCCAGTTTCCTGGTTCGTTCAAGAAAACGGTCAGGATCCAGAAGAGGAATGCGGACCGCCACGGGAGAGCGTATCCGGCTCAAGAATTGCTTTTTTTTGTCCTCTCGGCTGCGGTGCTGAATATTGCCGACGTCCGGCGCTGTGTCCGACCTGAGAACGTCGGCCTGGTTCAATTTCGAAACCAGGGTAATCACTTCTTCCTGCGTGGGCATGTCGTCACCGAGATGCAGGCAGGCGGCTTCCCATATTTCCTGGAGCGTGCGTGACCCGTCCATGAGACCGATCAGGTAATAGGCTTCCTCGGTGAAGCGGTGGAACCGTCCCGTCGAGTGATCCTGGAGCACATACCAGGCCTCTCCCCTGAAGGTGTGGCGGTGAATTTCCGCGTGACCCCGCAGAATGGGCCTGAGACCCGCGACGCGGTACCAGGAACTGCTGTAAAGGTTTTTTTCAGACATGCTATTTTTTTGTTCTCACGGCCACCACGACCACGTCTTGAGCCGAAACCACTCGAAGAGGGGCCGCGTCCATATGCTCACGAGAAGCCGCCGGTCGACTTCTATCTTCCCCACCCCTTCCATGCCGGGCCTGAGGGCCGGCGACACCTCGTCGAGAGCGGCCTCCACGCGGAAATAATTACTTCCTTCTTCCGCCGTCGTAACGGGCGTTATCTTTTCCACCGAAAATTCATAGTGCTGTGTCGGCAACGCCGACAGCACCAGGATTCCCCGCTGTTCCTCGGTCACGTCAGTGATGCGTGTTTCATCGACCTTGAGTATAAGGCGATAGCTGTCCAGCGGAGCTATACTGAAGAGTTCTTCCCCCTGTCGGATGGAACTTCCCAGGCGCTGACTGAGATCGCCGCTCAGCAGGATGCCGTCGAAAGGCGCCCGAATGTTGACGCGTTCAAGTTTGCTTTCCGCCAGTTCCAGCTGCGCCGCCGCCTGGTCGAGCTGCGCTCTTATCACGTTCGCCTCGGCGCGGTCCCCCCGTGCGACGGCCTCCTGGAGCTGGCTCTGATACTGATTCTTCTTGCTGAACCACTGGAGCCGTTCGAGGCGTAGATCCCTGTCGTCAAGCGCGCAGAGCAGGTCATTCCCGGCCACCACGTCGCCGGCTCGAACTGGCGCCGACTTGATGAAACCGTCGAAAGGCGCGACGACCGAACGCTGCACGGCGCCTTCAAGAACGGCGTCCGCTTTAATCCGGTATTCGCCTTTCGCAAAGGACAGCACCACGGCGAGAAGAACCATCGCCAGAAGCAACGCCTTCCTGCCCGCATAGCCGGCTCCGAAGAGCCGGATCGCCTGACGCTTCAGCGAATCGAACATGACAAAAACAACAGGCCTGTCCTGGTGGTGCTTGTCTTCGAGGGCGGGTCCCGAAAGGGCAACCACGCTTTTCACGTAAGCGAGTTCGGCTTCGGTAAAGGGGATATCTTTCTGGCGCTCCAGGGTAAGGGCGCCGTAGTAGCGATCTTTCGCGAAGAGCGGGACCGTCATGACCGACCGGCTGCCGTGCTTGTCTACAAGCTGTTCATGATCGCGGAGAACAAAGACGGGTGAATCAGGAAGCGGCGGGTACATGATCTCGGCCCTCTGGCTGACGGCCTCGTCCATGGCCGCCCCGACGGCGCGGTGAAGATTCATTTTACCACCCACCACCGCCGAATGGGAAACCGCTTCCACCCTGGCGTATTTTTTCCTGACGATACCCAGGCTCACGCGATCGCAGGACAGTCTCGTCGCGAGCGTGGTAACAAAGGCCATGGCGGCGCCGTCGAAATGTTCTTCCGCCAGAACGCCGGCAAGAATCTCGACGGCGGCCTTCATGCGGTCCAGCGCGGCCATGTCTTCACTGTTGCGCAGGCGGCGGTAATAATTTTCAATCCATACCGCCCCCCACTTGAGGCTTTCCATGGCGGGTCGGAGCCGATCCTCGGACCCCGCGACTTCCACAGCTACGGCTCCCAGGCAATCGCCGTCCACGACAACCGGGTAGGCAAGTCCGTAACGGGCGGCGCCGTCGACACGGGGAAGGTCGACAAGCATTCCCTCCTTCTCGGCAAGCGTCTGTTCAAGCACATCTGCCAGGCGTTCGCCGCCGTCGCTTCCCTCCGGCCAGGAAGCAACGGGAAGGTACTGCCCGCGACCGGGATCGCGCAGGACGAGAAACGCCTGGACGCAGCCCTCGATCGCCCCACACTGAATGGCGAGCCAGGAACTGAAAAACGCTTCCCGGTCCGCCAAACTATCGAGACCGGCCCAGTTGCTGACCGTTTTCCCCGAATCAATGACCTGTTCTTCGGAGCGAGATTCCATGAGATTACCCGCCCTCGAAACCGGCGGTTCCGCGGCAGCAACCGGATCGGAGGACCGTCACGATCACGGGGACACCTCCGGGATTTACATCAGGCATTCCCTTTCCCCGCCGGATTGACATCACCCGTTTCGAGGCTGATCTCGCCGTAACGCTCTTCGTACTGGCGGATTACGTTCGACAGGAGCAGGGCCATGCGCTTTGCCGCGAAAGGATTGAGAATGATACGATCGCTCATATCGACTGTCAATTCACGCTGCTCGGGATTCCAGGTCTTGTTTATCCCGAAAAGAACGGTAAATTCTTCGCGGGTGCTGGACACGTTGCACACGTTGGCGTAGCTGGTTCTCATGTTCGCCACGTCCCACTTGATGGTTGTCTTCATGTCTTCCGGACCGACGGTGGCCGTTCCCTGCTTTTCGTCTATGTCTTTTTTCTGTGCTGCCATGTGTTTGTACCCTCCGTTCCGTGAGTAAATATCGCGCTGCTTTTCCGCAGCACTGTCGTATCTATTTATACTATTGGTGGTTTCATGTCAACGAAACCCTCCAGAAAACAATATATTGAGTGTCACTCAGGGTCATTTTTCCACGCTTGAGGACGTCGGCTGACCCTCGACGCCGGTCACGAGCAAAAAGGGCATTTCCAAGTTGACTATCCTACTGGAAATATTTATAAATCCGTTATCTTCAAGGCAACGGACGTAAAATTCCGGCGTCCGGTAACTGTGAAAGAAAACGAGAAAGGGCAGCAGGGAGTAGCCAGGCGTCCCGGTGACCGGCGTCGAGGCCCGTTCGAAGATCAACAGCGTGCCGCCTTTTCTGAGCGCTCCGGCTCCTTTTTTTACCAGGTTACGGGCCAGGTGGCCCGGCCAGTCGTGAAGCGTGGATTTGAAGGTCACCAAGTCGTAGCCCGCCGGTAAATCATCCGCTAGGGCGTTCCCCTTCACGAATCGTATTCTGTCCGCTTCAGGACTGTCGCCCACGTGGTTCATTCCCACGTCGCAGACCAGCGGCAGGTCGAAAACGTCGGCGCGCAGCTCCGGATGTTCCCGGCACAGGCGGAGGGCGAACTCGCCGCTGTTGCCTCCCACATCCAGCATCCTGCCGTACCGCCCGAAATCATGATATTTCATGCAGGCCTGTGATTCGTATTTCGTCAGTACCGTGGTGACGCGCATCCACTGTTGCGTCACGCGGCGATTGTCCTCGCTTGAATCGAAGCACCGGTCATAAGCAAAGAGATGGGGGGAACGAGCTTTTTTCATGAACTCGTCCGGAGACGTTACCAGGTCGGAGAAAAACTCCAGGAAATCATGGGCGGAGAAATTCGACAGGGCGAGTTTCATTTCCATGAGATCGCGGAACCGCAGGGCATCGATGAATTTGTCTGTCAGTGAAAAAGCGCCGTCGCGGTCCTCCACCACGCCGTTCTCCGCGAGCAGGACCAGCAGAAAAGGCATTCCCCTGCCGTCCGCGCCCAGGCGCTTCACAAGCTCGTCCACCGTGACCTCACCCGCGCTCCTCAGCATGTCGATGAGACCGATTTCGAACGCAGTGGCCAGGGACCGGGCGTCGATCATGCGCCGCATGAAATCGTCAACGCACAGATATTCGAACTCCCTGTTGAATGTTTCCCGCACGCAATCCTCCTGTAAATACGTACCGTGTTCATCGCCGTCGTATCGCACGCACCGATGCTTGTTGTACATCGGGCGCATACGTATTATACTGCATTATCACCAACCATCGTGACAAGGAAATAGTTCATGGGACACATCATCGCCGTTGCGGGGCCGATCGGAAGCGGCAAATCGACCCTCGTGAGAGAAATAGCCCGGGGTCTTGGTAACGCTTCCATACTGCATTACGACCGTTATGAACATGCGACGCACCGGACACCCGCCGAGATGATTCAGTGGATGCGGGCGGGCGCCGATTTCAACGACTTCGCCCTTCCCGGTCTCACGCGTGACCTCTCGAAACTCAAAAACGGCGTTCCTGTCGTTAATTCCGCCGACGGGGAAACCATCGCGGCGGAGCGATTCACCGTGTTCGAGATGCCGCTGGGACGGGCCCACCGGCAGGCCGCGTCGTTCATTGACCTGCTCCTGTGGATCGATATCCCCTTCGACATTGCCCTCGCCCGCAAGGCCGGCGAATACGCGAGGCGCCTCCTGGCGGAAGGCGACGGAACGGGCGGTTTGAATTGGCTCGCGGAATACTTTGGTAATTACCTGTCACTGATACGCCCGCTCATGAAAATCCAGGAAGAACGTGTCCGACCCGGCGCGGATCTCGTCCTTGACGGCCTTGAAGAACCCCGCGACATGGCCTGTCGGGCGGTCGAGGCAATCGGCGCCCGGTTCGCCAACAATACCTAGAAATTACCGTAATAACCGCTCTTGAGCACGGCAAGCCTGTCGTTTTCCATGCGGTAATCGAATCCCACGTCAAAGAGCAGGTGATCGAGGCGGAAATACTGTTCCTCCACGAAGGCGACCAGCGGCGCCGGGTAGCGCATCCACCGGAGAAAAAAGAGAAACTGATCGATGGTGATCCCCGAAAAGTAGATGCAGTCACTTTGCTGCTTGTTGGCGCAGCAGATGGTCGAGCAATCCCGGAGTTCGGGCCGCAGAACTGCGTCCCGGGGAATTTTCGTTCCGTCGATCCGGGTGGAACAAAGAATCTTGGCGTCTATTTCATCCATCTGGTCGGCGGGATGAAAGAAAAAATATAAATTTTCCAGCTTCATGCCTTCTTTGGTCTGGGCGTAGCAGATTCCCGAGGACACGGTGCTGCCTGGATTGCCGATGTAAATGTGCGCGCAATCCAGATCCCGGCCACCGTTGAGCAGCGCGTCGTCCACATCCAGGGAAAACATGAAGTAGGGAATATTCTCGTCGGGAACAATCCGTGCGCGGACCCGCGGCGCCATTACCTGCAGCACCTTCGAAAGGGACCTCTCCCGCTCCAGGCGGCGGTAATCGTAAAAATAATATTCCCATCCCATGAAATCTCCGACTTTTTTCACGCCCCACACAGTGTTTCCCGGTCCGATTCCCCGGCGCAGGTCGTCAACCAGTTCGTGCATAGCGCCGCCCGCCCCCAGGACCTCGAAAGAATTCCGCAGCAGGTTGACGGACCGTAGCTTGCCCGCGGCCGGCACAGGGGGTTCGTATTCCCAGAGGCAATAATTGTAGAAAACATCCTGTTCTCCGGTGTATTCAAGATCGAAGGATTGCATGGACCCGTTATCCTTCCGGCATTTTCTGTATCGGCCGCAGCCGGTCCTGTTCGTCGCCGTAGGCCGACACGTAAGCGCCGGACAGCCCCCAGCAGGACCAGTCGGCGCACTGTTCACGGTGCGGGCAATAACCGAACCGGCTTTTTTCGAACTCCCTCCAGAACGCGAGTGGAAGCACCGTTTCGGGAAACCAGCTGTCAAAAACGACTCCCGGCGCGGCGGGCAGGCAGTGGGGAAACCCCTTCAACACGAGCGGCCGTTGTTCCGGGCCGAGCATGCCGCGCAACCGGGGGACCAGAGAAACAACGCGTTCGAGATCGATCACGAGGCCGACCCGGTCGTCCGCCCGCATGGGGAAATAATTCCACAGGTGAAACTCGCTGATCTTTTCCGCCGAAAGCACCGCCATGAGCGTTTCCATGTTGTCGTAGTTTTCCGTGGTGAGAACCGAGTTGCTGATCACGTTGACATCGAAGGCGGCCAGGTTCGCGAGGCCGCGCATTGTTTCGCGCCAAGAACCGGGACGCCGCGTGATGTTGTCGTGAACGGCCCGTGTTCCGTGAACGCTGACGAAAAATTCGTTGACGCCCGCGTCGACGAGTTTGCGAAGATAGCCCGCGTCCGACAGACGCCTGCCGTTGGTCTGTATCTGTATTTTCCGGAACCATCCCAGTGAGGCGGCGTAATCCACGTATCGCTCCAGCTCGCTGAACGTGGTGACTTCCGCGCCGGAGAGTATGAGGTTTTCATAAAGCCCGTGGTCCTTCACGTCGCGAACCACGTTTCTGAAACTGTCAAAACCGATCGGCGGCAGTTTTTCCCTGAATCCCTGAAGCATGCAGAGAGTACAATCATTGTTGCACCCGAACCAAAGGGAAACAACGATATATTTTCGGAGGTCCACCCGTTCGCTCGCCACCGCCATATCCGCCTACCGCGAGCTTCCGGCGACGCCGTAGTAAAACGTCAGGAAATCACGTCCTTCCCGGTCCAGGCCGCCCGAGACGTGGCCGAAATAACGTTCCTTCATGGGCTCGTACAAGCGCTGAAAATCATCCCGCGGCACGCCCCACAAATCGCAGGCATCACTGAGCAACGGATAAAATTCCTTCAGCGCGATGTTCGCCCGGTACATGTTGATATCAAAAGACAACCGGGGATTGTTTTCCTCAGCCACTTCCAGGTATAAAAATTCGTCCGGCCTCATGGCCGCGGCCGCCTTCTCGACAAAACCCCGCACGATATCAAAGGGACCGTTTGACGGACCGGGATAAAACCGCTCGCGCACACGCTTCAATATGTCCTCCGGCGACAGAAGCGGATAACAGGTGTACCTGGCCAGGGTGGCTTTCCGGTTGTCCGTCGCATCCCACTTGAATCCCAGGTGCAGGAGAAAAGATTCGGGAATATCGTACGAGCCCGGTTCTTTTTCATCGAACATGGACCCGAACTCGAGATAGGCCTTATAAACACCGCTCCCCTCCACGCCTTCATAACCGAAAAGCAGGATGTTGGCCTCATCCAGGTGTTCACGGAAAATCTTCTGAAAACGCGGCGGCATATCCAGAACGCGCAGGACGGGCAGGAGTTCTTCTGACGCGTCACCGCCGAGTTCGTCCCGGTTGAATCCCAGGAGAACCCGGTCGCCGCATATGGTTTCGGGGATAATCTTGAACGAATGTTCCAGGCCGTAATGAACGCCGAGGGCATCCAGGAGCATGATGAGACGATCCGCGCCCGTCACCCGGGCCGCAGACGCGCAAGCGGCATCAATGTTCCGGCCGTTTCCACGCCGCCGTCCGCCGTCATAAAGATCAATAATGCCGTAGTCAGATTCGTGACGCGCGATCGCGTCCCGCAGAACCTGTAAAAACCGCTTCGCCGCGGACGGGGTGAGAATAATCCTGGCCGCCGAATCAACGAGAGTCCGGTCGCTCTTTTCTGAATCCGGATCGGCGGCGCCGAAGATAAGAGAGATTTCCTCCCTGGTTTCCAGTATCCGGGTATCCCGGGCGTGCATTTCTCTGGGAGCGGAGATCCTCACGAAGGCCCCGCCCCCGCGATTCTTCCATGTCCGCGCAGCCTCCCGCTGTTATTCCGCGAGTTATTCATGGTTCAGAGCCCCACGCTCGTCCACCGTTTAAATCTCTTCTTGTCCTGGCGGGCCGCCAGCTCCCTGAATGATTCACGGTCTATGACGCCCGTTGCTGCGCGCGTGCCCAATGAACCTCCGGCAAGTACTTTCCAGCCCATCATACTCGCAACCGCCGCTGTCCCGGCATCCGCTGAACCGCCTTCTCCATTTCCCTCTTCCTCTTCGTCGGACGATTCGTCCTCTTCCGTCCCTTCGTTCGTTTCGCCACCGGAGTTTCCGGCACCTTCGGGAGCTTCACCGGCGTGAGAGGTATTTTCCTCCGTCGCCTCTTCTTCTATGGGCGGTTCCTCTCCCGGAGGCGTCTCGGATTCCGGAATGGAGGGCTCACCTTCGCCCGCGGACGGCGCCTGCGACAATCCGTGGTGATCCCGGGGCTGATCTGTTTGTTCATCGCCGGTACCGGCCAGCCCGTAACTGCCTTTGTGTCCCGCAAGATTTATTCCCGCCCCGGAAACACCCCATTCCTGGAAACTCCCGAATAACCACCCTTCATCCGCAAATTCCCGGTCGCCGACTGTTTCTACTTCCGGTATCTCACCGATGTCTTTCCCGCCTTCCAGCTCCGTCATGACATTGGCGATGAGGCTGGTGGTATCGAGCCTTATTACGGAAGTCACCTTGCTCGCATCAGGCGTGAAGGTCACTCGGCCATAGGTGTCGATCATGATGTCTTCCGAGAGGCTTCCGGCGAAGATGTTGTTGCCCGCGCCACCCATCATCACGTCGTTGCCCGCGCCACCGTCCATAAAATCATCGCCGCCGATGAAATAGTCGGTGGCTTCGAGCGTGTGCCAGACACCATTCAGGAGGGTAACCTCGCCGCTGTCGCCGAAGATGGCGTCGCGCCCGGAACCGCCGTATATGAAATCGCCTTTTGTACCGCCGATCAGAATATTTGTGCCGGCGGTCGTTTCGAGTGTGTCAACCCCGCCCACATCAGGCCATGTGCTGTAAACCGTCTCGGGGAGCCCGTCTTCGTCGTATTCCACAACGCCGTTGTCGCCGATAAGGATGTCGCTGCCGGTCCCCGTTATAATTTTGTCTGACCCGAAACCGCCGACAATATACTTCATGCCGTTGCCGGTCGTGATCGTGTCATCACCGCCCTCGAGGGGAAGTGTCGATTCGATCAGTGAAAGTTCGAGACCACCCACCGGACCGGCGTATTCAACACGACCGTTGTCGCCGAAGATCACTTCCGTTCCGTCGTGCGTGGTGATCTCGTCGGAACCCATGCCGCCGAAAATGACGCCGTCACCGCTGCCCAGGGTGATCGTGTCGTCGCCGCCGTACTCGGGATGGTCAACCGTGTCGGTCGTCTCGAGCACTTTCGGGGCGCCGTCCGTGTCATAGTTCACCCGGCCGTTGTCGCCCACGCCCGCCGTGATGATATCGGCACCGAATCCGCCCACGATGTACTTCTCACCGTCGCCCGTTTCGATGGTGTCGTTGCCGCCCCGCGACAGTACCGTCGACTCGATCAGCGAAAGCTCGAGACCACCCACCGGACCGGCGTATTCAACACGACCGTTGTCGCCGAGAATAACGTCCGTCGTTCCGATCGTCGTGGCAGTTGTACTGATCGTGTCACTGCCCATGCCGCCCAGAATATGGTTGTTCCCGTCGCCGGTGATGGTGATCGTATCATCGTCACCATAGGCCGAGTCGATTTCAGTGTCGGTCGTCTCGAGCACTTTCAGGGCGCCATCCGTGTCATAATCCACCCGGCCGTTGTCGCCGAAGACCACGTGGTCGCCGGTACCGGCCGTGATTGCGTCAATACCGAATCCACCGATGATGGTTTCATTGCCGTCGCCCGCGCTGATCGTGTCAATGCCGCCGACCGCCGGATCGATCGTCAAAACATTCGAAGGCGTGCGGTCAACGCCGTCGGTCCGGTCTTCCGTGCGGACACCGTGGCTCACCGAAAATACCGGGTATCCGCCTGCATTGGTTATAACAAGGTGGATGCCATCGGCTGCGACCGAATAATGTTCGATACCCTGCGCCGCGAGGTCATCGTTCAACAGGAATGCAAGTTGCCCCGCGATACTTTCAACAGTCTCGACCTGGTCATCGGCAACCGTATATTCCGCCGTCGCTATCACTTCCCCTGTTTCGTCGTGTATCTCGATCGACCAGGTTTCGCCGTTTTCGGCGCCGCCCTCCAGGCGTATTACTCTCGAAATTGACAGCGGATCAGTTTCCGCTGAAAAATCCCACGAAGATGTTACTTCGATGGTATCGCCGACCACCGGGGCGCCGTTCCCCAGAGAGGTCACGACGTCGCCGGTGTCATCACGATAATAGACCCGGCCGCGGTCCCCGAAGATGATGTCATCGCCGCTGCCGCCGTCGATTTCGTCCATTCCCGCCCCGCCGAATATCACGAGAGGCAGGCTCGACGCGGACCCGTCCACGGTATCGTCTCCCGCCTGAGTGTTGACCGCGAAGAAACCGTCCGTCGCTGCATTGAGGGAAACCGTAACATCATCGTCACCGTCGTTGGTGTTCAACGTTGTTATGGTCCTCACGCCGTCGGTCCGGTGGGTACTGTCAACCGTTATGGTATCCCCGGCCGTACCGCTCCAGATCGTGATGCCACCTGCCATGTTACCGCCGGTGCTCTGATAATTGATGTCCGCCGGGGCCAGGCCGATGATGGCGGCGTTGGTAATAGTGGCCGTATCCGCAACCGTGTCGCCGGAGCCGTCCACGTTCAGGGTGTTCGACCCCCCCATCGTATCGACACTCAATTCACCCAGAATATCGTCCAGGGACCGTTCCGGGTTATACACATTTATACTATCATTCCCGTTTCCGGTGGTGACACTGGTTGGGGTTCCGAACGCCGTTCCCTCGACATTGAAACGGTCATTGCCGGATCCGAGGTCAACGTCCAGGCCTTCCAGGTTGTAGTAGTTAATTCCATTGAGCCGTGTATCCAGAATAATGTCAACGTCGGTCAGGCCGGTCGCATCGACATCACCGTGTTCGATTTCGAGATCGGCGTACGCGCCCTGAAAGGTTATAAACAATACGTTGTCGACCTTGCGTACCGCCACGTTGTTCGTCCAGGGCAGGTCGTCCCGGCTGTTGTTCGGATTCAGTATCGGGGCCAGGCCGGCGTATACATCATCGGCACCGGCATCATACGCAATGGGATCGGTCCACACGATGTTTTCCGTATTATCCGGGTCATAAACATAATCCATCCAGTCGTGATGCGCGTTATACACCGCTTCGAATCCGCGCAGACCTATGCGGTAAGTACCGGCGGCACTCCCCCCGGCATTCACCGTCAGTGTCTGGACAGTGTTCAGCAGGGATGCCGTGGTGCCGTCCTCAATCACCGCGACTTCCACGTCGGGCGAAATATCCAGCGAACCGATTTCAAGACCGGTGTCATCCCAGGTTTCCGCCCAGGTAAGCTGCGGCATGTCCATGCCGGCCAGCGCGCCTGAGAAGGTGACCGTGTATGTCTTGGTCGCTCCGTTTATTGTCTCGGTCACGTCAATGCCGCCGTTCACTCCGTACAGTTCCTCGAGCCTTTCCCTGAGCATCGCGGAGTCATTGTTATACAGATCAAAACCAACTTCGACGGTTGCCGAATCGGCGGTCCTGGTCACGTTAACGGAATCCGCCATACCCGCGTCCGTGCCGAATCCCGCGGTCGCCATGAGATAGCTACCGCCTTCCGCGCGCACGCTGATGGTCTGGACTTCCTCAACCGTTGGCATATCAAGACCCGTCAGGGTTGTCTGCATCAGCGTACCGGCGTTATCGGAATCATCCCCGCTGTCATCGATATAGGCATGGTCGGCGTCGCCGCCGCCCTCTATGGTCAGCAGGCCGTTGATCTGGTCCATCATTCCGCTGTCACTGCCCGCGTAAACGGTGTCGACGCCTTCGCCGGCGTCGATAGTGGTGTGACCCGTGATTGTCTTAACGGTGATTTCATCCGTTCCATCACCCGCCGAGATGTGCGTGGCGCCGTGGTGGGTGGATTCAACAGTCAGGGTGTCGTTGCCGTATCCCAGCTCCAGGTTGAGAGCTTCCAGGTTCCCGTATTGAATGCCGCCCGGTATTATTTCACCGCCGATAACCGTGTCAGGCCCCATACCCAGTCCGTACAGCCGGTCCGCGGTAAGAACACCGGCGTCATTCGAAGGGCTGTCGCCGTTGAACACGCTCAGCGTATCGACCTGATCGGCCTCGTCAACCAGGGTGTTCGGATTGATCGGCATGTAATAATAATGGACGCCGGCGGCGGGCGCGACACCGTCGGGCCAATCCCTGGTAAAGGTTACGGTATTACCGTTTACGGACTCTACATCCATGACCGTACCGGCCAGGTCGCCGTCAAGGATTTTCACCCGGTAGAGGGCGTGGTTCATCCGCGGATCGAAACCGCCGCTCACATCGCCGGACTCGGGATCATAATGCGTAATATCGTTATCCGTCAGCGTGGCCTTGCCGTCTCCATCAGTACCGGTGGACTCGATATCGCCGTCGGGCACAAGCTCGTTGGTCTCACCCGGAAGCATGTAGGGATCTTCCAGGATCAGTTCCTCGCTGACCACCACACCGCCTTCGATCTCAAGCGGTCCCCTGATGGAGGCCGTTCTTTCTTCCATCGCCGGGAAGACCTGGGCGTCGCTTCCGTCCACGACGTTATCGTGAATAGCGTTGACGGTCACTTCCTGCGGTACGCTCCAGTTGTCAACCGTGAAAGTCAGGCTGTCGCTTTCAACGCCGTTAACATATACCTGGATCGCCTCACGCTCACCGTTGTTCGCCTCATCATCGAACGCGAGGTCGGAGTTATAGGTACGGGTTGCAATGGCGGCCACATCAACCGTGACCGTTTCCCCTTCCGCCGGCGGACTGGTCAAAACCACCGTGAACGAATCGGTGGTTTCGGCGTAACCGGTCAGCGCCATAATGTCATATGTGACTTCGAAACGGCTTGTATGGTCCACCGCTTCGGTAAGGGCGCTGTCAAACGTGAAGGTGCTGGTTTCCGGGGCATAATCGTCTATGGTGAAGGTCTGCCCCTGGCCGGTCCCTTCGGTGATCGTCAGAGTCTTTCCCTGAAGGCTGATCACATTGGGATTGATGATATGGTTCTGGAGAGTCGCGTTAAGCTGATAGGAAAGGCCCGTTTTCACGCCCGCGATCACATCCGCCACGTAATCATCCAGTGAGTCGGTGTAAGACCCCACTTCGATTCGGTAGAATCCGTCTTCTTCAAACGTATATTCCAGGAAGGGATCGTACGCAGTGTTGCTTCCCTTATCAACCCAATCACTGTAGTTGCTGGTTGCCAGCACTTCATTGCTCTCGTTATCCACCAGCTGGAGATAGAGACTGGTCAGCAGCTCGTGATTGACAACCGACGTTCGCAGCTCAATCGTGGTACCATCAAAAAGCACATATTCCGTGTAAACAGGTTCCTGAATGATACTTTCGAGCACATTGCCGTAGTCAATATCGAAAATCCCCTGTACGGTGCCGTCGCCCCTGGTGGGTTCAACTGTGTCGCCGGCCAGGCCAGTCAGGGAAATCTCGGCACCGCTGACGGAAACGACAACTCCATCCAGTTCCGGAGCGGCGTCGAGCACTGATGCCAGTTCGGAAGCAATGTGGCTGAGCGTTTCGCCGGTCTCCTGCGCGGTGTATTCGTAAGCATTCCCATGCACCGTCACCGTCCACAGTTCCCCTTCCAGGACCAGTCCTTCCTTTTGCAGGGTGATGTCGGCATTGATCCAGTGATCCCGTGTATCCGGACTATTATCAGCCGTCCTGGAACCGGCGGCGACCCGCAGTTGTTCGATCTTTTCCGCTGTGACCGGTGAACCGTCGGAATCGGTCACCTGCAAGGTATCACCGGACACAAAAACGGTGTAAAAATCATCGATGATAGCCGCGAGTCCTTCGGCCACGTCGTCAAGATCGCTGTCGGAGCCTTGAACCACGTAACTGTCATAGGTGACGCCGTCGATAGTCAGTGTCCACACATCGTTCTCGGCGAAAGACCCGTCGAGCTGAATACCGGTGACCCAGTCGCCTGCAACCCGACCGTTAAAATCGGCGTCACCATCAACGGCAGCTGGAGTAATCGTGAAATTGATGTCCACGCTGACGTCCTCAATCGTCAGCGTGTTCGTGTCGGCATTATACGAGGCGGATGCGCCGATATCGCCGGCAAACCAGGCACCGATATCGTCGACATCGATAACTCCGTTACCAGCCCCGACTGTATAGTCATCAGCGACCACATGGGTGTATGTAGTCTCCGTGCCGTTCAGCGGCGTCATCGTCAGGGACCATTCTTCACCCGCGTTGACCGTTCCGTCCAGGACAATGTCGGCCTGAGAATAATGACTGGCGGTACTGCCGGCCTCATTGAAATTCAATTCCCCCGGCTCTGGGGCGGCAACGCCGGCTTCGGCGGTAAAGGCCGTTCCGTCCGTTTTTGTCACCGTAAGTGCGCCGGCACCATCGTAAAGAACCGTGAAGTCCGCGGGAATAGCGGGCGTAGTCGTGTTGGTTGCAGTGGCAAACGCATCTCCCACATCATCGATATCATCACCTGTCTGAACAATATATTTATAAGCAACGCCGTCCAGGGTCAGGGTCCAGGTTTCGTCTACCTGGGCCGAGCCGCCCAGGGTAAAAACAGCCTGTTCGTAATCACCATCCGTACTATTGACTTCGTTGGCAAAAGTTACCGTTCCGCTGCCGCCTACGGTAAAGTCATAAGAAACAAACCCGTCTGCGTTGGAAACCGCCAGAGTATCGCTGTCGCCATTATAGGTAACCGTGAAGCCCGCATCTGATATATCCGTATTGTTCTCAAACCATTGTCCCACCTCGTCTACATCTTCAATATGGGAGGCGGGAGGACCGGTCGTTGTCGTGGTGCAAGTATAGGCCACGCCATCAAGGGTAAGGATCCATTCTTCACCACTTGACGCATCCGCCACGGCCGTGCCGGACAGGTCAATATCAACGGACTCCAATGCCGGGGAACTGCTGTCCAGGGCTATCGTCCCCTGAACAGATGCGGCGGTAACGCTGAGGGCGACATTGACGCCGTCGGCATCCGTGATGGTCAGGGTCTTTGCGGTATCGTCATACGAAGCGGAAGCGCCGATCTCATTTTCAAACCAGCCGCCGACATCGTCAATATCGACATCCAGGTCTCCGTCGAAATCGTAATCTGCGATGGTATCATCATAACTATAGCTTGTAACCGTGTCATCCGCCGCAGTCAGGGTCAGAACCCAGGTTTCCCCTTCATGCACCGGTCCGGACAGATTCACCACCGCCTCGGACCAGTAGCTCACGTTGCCGCTGACACTCTGCGTAGCGCCGGCCGGCGCCTCGGTGACTTCCAGGTCGACGGTGAAACTCTCTCCGCTGTCTCTGCTTACTGTCACGGCATCGCCGTCCGCGATGATTGTATAGCCGGCCGGTGCGGCACCCTCGAGGCCGTCGGCGATATTCGCGAGGGAATCACCGTAGGCGACCTCGTAAGCGCTGCTCGCGCCGTCGGGAAGATTCAGGGTCCACATCTGGTTGTGAACGGCCGTACCGACAAGGTTCAGGGTAACCTCCTGCCAGGAGGTCGCCTCCGCCTCATTGGTGTCGAGCGACGTGCCGGTAATCGCCGCGGTCGCCGACGGGCTGGTCCCGGCTTGCTGAAAGCCCAGGGTAAAGCCGGCCGCGTCGGTCAGCCGCAGGGTATCATCGCCGATCCGCTCCGGCGCGTACCCGGCGTCTATACTGGCCACCAGTCCGTCGATAACGTTTACCAGCGTATCGTCCGTCTGTACTTCATACTCAACGGGATTGCCGTTTATCACCACCGTCCACACATTCCCGTCCACGGGGATGATCGGATCGAATGTGATATCCGCGGCGGAAAATTTCACTCCTCCGGTGGCCAGCGTCCGCGTGACGGTTCCCGCCGCCTGGACCTCCTGGGTTACGCCGCCGAACAGGAAGCCGTTGGGGTCTTCGATATCCATAACCGTCGAATCGGTTTCGTTCAGAGAAGCGGTGTAGGTATCATAGACGTCGGTATCATCATTAATTTCACCCGCCAGGCCGTTGATCACGTTGGCCATGGTGGTGTCGGTATCCGCGACGGTATACGAGTATTCTTCCCCGTTGAGGGTTATCGTCCAGACATCACCTGGCGTGACGTCACCGTTCAGCCTGATGCCCGCTTCGAGATAGTACGTACCCCCGGCCGTTTCGCCGCTCACCACGCCCGCCGTAGGCTGGAGCATGCCTTTGGTGATCTCGAAGGAATAATTGTCCCAGGTGCCGTTGCCGTTGCCGATGACTGAAGTATAGGCGGTGTAGTAATCGATGAACCCGCCTTCCGGATTTTCCCGGTCGCCGATATCGGGATTGAAATAGGTGTACCAGTAATCGTCGACGTCGATATCCTGGGCGGCATTGTTACCCGCTTCATCCTCATACTGCGGCTTCGCCTCGAAGGTGAAGGTATCCACTTCGTGGTTCTCCAGCGAGACATGAAGATCGTAGTCCGCGCCGGGGGGTATTTCCTCTCCCTTTCCCAACAACCATCCCTGCATGTCGCTTACTTTAACCAGATAGGTGCCCGGCTCGGACAGATCCGCCTCCAGGTATGCGTCGAACCAGGTCGAGCTGACGGCCGCTCCATAGTCCGGGTCACTCAAGAACCCGTCTCCAACGGTGTTCCCGTCCGGACCGGTCAGTTTCAGCGCGGACATCCACCAGACCGAATCGGCCCCCGTAACGGGATCAATTTCAAAGCCATGATCGACATCGAGGACGACGTTGACAGAACCGGACGATAAATCGAGCATCTCCTGGGTTACTTCAAAGGAAAAATAGTCAACGCTGTCGTCACCGGTGGCCCGAACCGTTATATGCGGTATATCCCGGGAAGTGTTCGCGACGGTATCGCCTATCTCGTCGCTGTAATTCAGTCCCCAGTCTCCCAGTTCCAGGTTCTGCGCGACATACTGTGAATCGTTCCCGGCGAGTTCATTAATCACTGATGTACCGAAATCGGCCACAATCGACGTGTCGCCCGCATTCGCCGTCTGGCTGGCCTGTCCCTCTCCGAGGACGACTTCCTCGGTCGGCTCGACCACGTCGGTGGAACCGCCGTCCTGGAACACATAAATCCCCGGAGTACCGTCAATAATTTTCACATCCACGTGGGACGCGTCGACACCGTCGTAATTGGTGCCTTCCGTGGTGGAAACATCATGGGTAACGCGGGCGAAATGGGTGCCTTCGGCAACGCCGTCGTCGACAGCACGGACATAGACATCCTGCTGCGTATCCCAGTTGCCGGGCGTAAAAATCAGTGAGTCGACCGGATTGCCGTCCACGTCCTCAAGCTCGATCTGGCCGTCGGACAGGTCGTTGAGCGTGACCGTCACATCGGCGTCCGGCATGGAGCTCAAGACCACCGAATAGCGATCCCGTTCCGCGATCTCGCCTTTTTCGAATACCACCGTCTCGTTCGCCTGCTGGGCGATTACCACACCGGGAGTGTCGTTATCCACCACTTCGACCGTCAGGCTCGTGGTTGCCAGACCGTCATAAGCATCTCCGTCATCCGGCGACCGCCCCTGGGCGACGCTGTGCTTGATCTCGTAGGTCTGCAACCCTTCGGCGATATCGTCATCGACCGCCGTTACGGTGATGATCTGTTCGTTGAACCAGTTGGTGTCATCGAACAACAGGGTGACGCCTTCTTCGTTGCCGTTGAGAGCTACTCCCCTGGCTCCTTCTTTCATAGCCTCTTCCGGGGGAAGGGTGGCGCTGGCCGTCACCCGCACATCTTCTTCCGGCGGGCGCGTCAGCGCGATTGCGTACTGGGCCATGATCATGCCCGCGGGGGCCGCGGCACCGTCCTCGAACACCCGCAGGGACCCTTCAAGCATGCGCACAACGATGCCCGCTTCGTCGGCGTCGGCCACATTGACGGACACGTCCCCGGCGAAAACGCCATCGTAGTCCGACGTACCGTCGGTGCTGCTCGCCAGCAGTTCCACCAGTCCGCTGTGACCCAGCAGATCATTGCTCACCACCGAAATGGGCTCCCCGTTTGTCCCGCCTCCCACGTTGAAACTGTCGCTGCCCAGCCCGCCGATAAGGGAGGTCTCCACATATTCATTCGTTGAAGCGATGAAGAACGTATCGTTCCCCTCCAGGGCGTTGACGACCACTTTTTCAATACCGCCATACTTGACGAATAACCCGGCACCGTACACACCTCCGTCGGTCACGACGAAGTCATCGCCGAATTCGGTACCCACAACAGTCAAGGTATCCAGTCCGTCGCCACCCTGGATATTTACGGGGGCGTTTACGGTGTAGGAAATAAAGTCGGCGCCCTGACCACCGTTGATGTTGGTAAACGGCGCTTTGATATCATCGGGGTCAACTTTGACAAAGGCCCTGATGATGAACGTGTCGTTGTCTTCATCGCCGTTGAGAGAAAGGGTTGCCAGGTTTCGATAGACCGTGAAGGAATCCTCACCGATACCGCCGTTGAGGGTCGCGGCGTGGCTGATGCCGTTTGACAGGTATCCCTTCGTGGTCAGGGTGGTGTCAAAACAGTCCTCGGGGGCGAGACCGGCGGCTTCGTCCCGGGGTGACTGGAACATCTGTCCCACCTGGAACGTGTCATCACCTTCGTCGCCGTACACGGTCACCGGAGAGTTGGTATCGTCGAACACGAAGGTATCGTCACCCTGCCTGCCGTAAACGTACACGCCGGCGTTGATATCGCCGTTGTAGTTGACCCGCTCCACGACGCCGTTTTCTACCGGGACCCGGTTTTCATCCATTTCCAGGCTCATGATGGCTCCCGGCCTGAACAGGAAATAATCGGTTTCATCAGTGGCGTAAATCCGGAGGCTGTCGTTGCTCAGGTCGCCGCCGGGGCTCTCGTCGTAGACGTTAAACAGAGCCGCGCCGTCCCCGTATAGTTCGATCTCGTACAGATCGCTGCCGCCGTACCCCGTCAGGGTCACGGCGCCGGTGATGCCGTAGAGCGGGTGAACCATGGGGAAATGGTCGTCGTCACTGTTACCGTAGATAAAAGCCTCGGTACCGATGACCGTTCCCGTGATATCGACCGCGCCGCCGTCGGCATCCGTTCCGGGGACGCCGTAATCGACGTACATGATGACATTTCCGGCGGCTTCAACATCTCCGTAAATCCAGAGGTCGTCGCCGGCCCGCAGGATAACGTCGCCGGTTTCGGCCCGCAGCACGACACCCTCGGGAATGATGATGTCG
>OMKS01001052.1_pt1 | contig 25274 bp, 20 predicted proteins | sample 1674721 | NCBI WGS metagenome assembly OMKS01 (sample SAMN06264996, study PRJEB25208) | sediment metagenome | isolation source: hot spring sediment | place: USA: California | collected 2014-09-02
GAGATCTACACTATCCTCTTCGTCGGCAGCGTCAGATGTGTATAAGAGACAGATCCTGCCCAGCAGGGTCTATCATTCAACGCATACACGGATAATCTTTTCATGGAGAACGCGGGGGTTTTCATCCAGAACAGCGTGCTCGTGGTGATATTGACGACGACAGTTCTCGCGACAATATTCACCTATATGAGCGAGAGGCATGTCAATAATAACTCGTGCAAAAGGCCACTGACCGGGGAGAGAAGAATAGGCTACGCTGAAGAGAGCTATACTGAGGTTATCGAATCTCAACGGAAACAGTAAATTACCTCTTTCTCATTTTTGAGAACAGCAACGATTCATATTTAAGAGGAATAAGAGGAATTATCCCTGGAGGAGAATGGGCTCTTGAACGAAAAGAGTGTCCAGCTTTCGAGTCGATTGGCCGAGATAATTGGTAAGCAGAGCGGCAGTTCGATCGTTGACACGATCTCCGCCTCGTCTATCAACATCGCGAGCATAAACATAATCGTGCTGAAGAGCATGTTGGACATTCTGAAGAAACAGGGCATTTTCGTCACTATTGATCGCCCCCATCAATATGTCCAGCACCTGCTCAAGATTCACAAGATAGACTATTCCAAGCTGACCTTCATCGATGTGATATCCAGCTACAGCGGCGACAGGAAAAAGGGCGTTCCTGGGCTGGCTATTTCCAGAGGACCCTTTTCACTTTCTGATCTGATAGACTTGATAAGACTGACGAAGGCAACGCCGCAGGCGGAATATCTCGACCTGGTCAAGCTGGATTTCCTGATCTTCGACAACATTTGCTCCCTGCTGATATATAACACCCCGGAATCCGTCATGAAGTTCCTGGACCGCCTGATCGGGCTGATTCGCGAAACGGAGGGGATATCTATCGTTTTCGTCGTGGACAGGGAAGAGCATCCAGCACTTTACGAGTTCCTGTCATTGCACAGCGATCTTCTGATGGACATCAGGAAGGATCTGAGCATGGAATTCTCAGGGGAGGTCCCCGGCGGTACCGAGACCGGGGAGCACATCGGGGTGGAAATGGCTGAGACGGATAGAACGCAGAGGAGGATGTGACGAAAATGAAGGCGCCCACATTCACGAGGATAAATAGCGGAATACCCGGCTTGGACGAGATGATCGAAGGAGGTTTTCCATTCCCGTCGGTCATTCTCGTTGCCGGAGGAGCGGGATCTGGAAAGACGACTTTCGCGCAGAAATTCCTTTTCGAGGGGGCGAACAAGGGCGAGCAGGGGCTGTTCTTCACCACCCTTAGCGAGCCGACCCAATGGATGCTCCGGTTCTCGAGCCAGTTCGACTTCGTCAACCCCGAGTACTACGGCACGAAGATAGTCTACCACGATCTCGGACCGTTCCTCAGGGATCATGACGAGGACGAGCTGCTCGAATATATCGACGAGCAGATCGCGCGGGTCATGCCGCAGAGGATAGTCATAGACCCGATAACGGTCGTCGGGGCGCTCCTCGATTCGGATTACAGGCTCTTCCTCTACGACCTCACGACCAGGCTGAAAAATTGGCAGGCGACATCCATATTGACGGGCGAGGTACCTCCGAACGAGATATATCCTTCCGAGGTGTCCTACGCCGTGGACGGCGTGCTGCTGCTGATCCTCACCGAAGAGGAGGAGGCCCGTAGGAAATATATCGAGATCCTGAAGCTGCGCGGCACGAGCCATACGACCGGGAAGCAGTCGATCGACATATCCCGGAAGGAAGGAGTGGTCGTACTGAAGGCCCGGTTCTAGAAGGAAAAGCTACGGTGATGGTTTGTGCATCCACTCCAGCATATCTCATAGTTCTCCCATCTTGGGTTGGGTAGCTCCATCGATTTCGACGTGGTGACTCTTATGGCATGCCATCACCGTGACCATATGCATTATTTGGCCATCGCCGTCATGTGTAGGCGAGCTTTTGCTGGTGACGGCATTCCAAAACCCGCGAGTGAGAAGGTTATTTTCGGGGCCGATGACTATACCCCAAATTGAAAAAGACATGAAAAGATATAATCGGAAAGGGATGGAGGAACTGCACAAGGGGATGCACAGCTTTGGGAGAAAATAAGGGATTCGTCGAGGAGCCTCCTCGTCGAATAAGTGCATTACGGCACAATCCGAAGATTGCCTATTTCTCAATGGAAATCGGGATCATACCAGAGATCCCTAGCTATGCCGGCGGCCTCGGGATTCTCGCTGGCGATACGATCAGGTCCTGCGCCGACCTTAAGGTTCCGATGGTGGCCATAACGCTGCTCTCGGATGGCGGATATTTCAACCAGAAGATCGACGAAGAGGGGAATCAGATCGAGACGTTGGTCGAATTCTCCCCCACGTCCTTTCTCAGGCTCATCGACGGGGAGATTAAAGTATCCATCCGGAATAAAGAGGTGAAGGTGAGGCCGTGGTGCTATGTAGTAAAGGGCGCCACCGGGTTCGAGGTGCCCATCATACTCCTGGATACGAATATCGACGGCAACGGGGATTGGGAAAGGAGTCTGACCAGATGCCTGTACGGGGGTGATGAGAGATATCGGTTCGCCCAGGAGATCCTCCTGGGAGTGGGCGGATACCGAATCCTGAGGGGACTGGGGTTCACCGGCATTTTCCGGTTTCATATGAACGAGGGTCACGCCGCCCTCCTCACACTTGAGCTTTTCAACAAGACCAGGAACAACGAGTTCGTCAGACAGCAGTGCGTGTTCACGACCCATACGCCCGTCTCGGCGGGCCACGACCAGTTCGACCTCGGGCTCGTCCGTTCCATGCTGGGAAACCTGCTGCCAGAGGAGATCGTCCCCCATGTCTCTTTCGAGAACAAGCTGAATATGACGAAGCTCGGGCTTTTCTTCAGCCGGTTCATAAACGGCGTTGCAAAGAGCCACAGCGAGATCTCCAGGGAGCTTTTTCCAGGTTATTCGATCGACTCCATTACGAACGGCGTGCATCACAGGACATGGAGCTCGGAGCCCTTCAAGAGGCTCTTCGATAGACATATTCCAGGCTGGAGGCTCGACGCCTCTCTCCTGCGCGCGGCGGTCGGCATTCCGGAGGAAGAGATATGGGAGGCGCACATGGCGGCCAAGCGCAGCCTGATCGATCTCGTGAACATGAATTCGAATTCGGATATGTGCGAGGAGGCTTTCGTGATAGGTTTCGCCAGGAGGCAGACGGGCTACAAGAGGCCCGATCTATTGATATCAGACCCGGAGAGGCTGATGAGCATCGCCAAAGGCCAGGGCCCCATACAGATCGTCTATGCCGGGAAGGCGCATCCCCGCGATATACAGGGAAAGGAGATCATCAGACATATCATCTCGGCGAAGAAGAGTCTGAGGGATGACGTCAAAATCGCCTTCCTTGAGAATTACGACATGGAACTCGCCCTGTCTCTTGTCGCGGGCACAGATCTTTGGCTCAACACCCCGCGATTCCCCCTGGAGGCTTCTGGAACCTCCGGGATGAAGGCTGCACTAAACGCCGTGCCGCAGTTGAGCACCCTTGATGGCTGGTGGGTTGAAGGGCACCTCGAGGACATCACCGGCTGGTCAATTGGTCCGAAGAGGATCGTGCATACCAACTCGTCGGACGACGGGGAGGACATGGAGGATATGTATCACAAGCTTGAGCACAAGATACTGCCCATGTTCTATGCAGATAGGCAGAAATGGATCCAGATCATGAGGAACTGCATCGCCATCAACGCCTCTTTTTTCCACACGCAACGGATGGTGGAGCAGTACGTCGTCCATGCCTACTTCCTGTGAAGCGGGATACAGAATGCTTCCCGTCTGAGGTCCCAGGCCAGAAAACAGCCGAAACCACGCCTCCCATCCGACCCTAAGGTTCGAAGTATGCTCCAACAGAATTTATATCAGAAATCCCATAGAGAAAGGATTGATACCGCACCCCCCAAAAGGTCGCGCGTATTGAGGAAAAGGTGGTCGATCATATGTCAGATTTGATGGAGAGATTTGGGCTCAGCGCGGGCAGAATCTGGGATGTTCTAAGGCAGGATGGTCCGAGCGGGGAGAATACCCTCAAGAGGAAGACAGGCCTGAAAAACGACGACCTCTACGGAGGCATAGGATGGCTCGCGAGGGAGAACAAGGTAAGGCGGGAGAATCAGGAATACGGGCTCGGAGACACGAACCTCACAGCCGAGATCGGCAGCACGGCAGGAAAGCTGTGGGAGTTATTCTCCCGGGAAGGCGAGGTAAACATCTCCGCTCTCTCGAAGCAAGGCGAGATGAAGAGAAAGGAGCTGTTCGCCGCAATCGGATGGCTGGCCCGAGAGGATAAGCTCGAATCGGATGAAGGAATGAACCGTCTTAGACTGCGCTGAAACGATTGAGCGCTCACGATAATATTCCTGTTGGGTGAGAAGGGAATATCTTGGGATGAAAATAGCTATGGTCGGTTGGGAGTACCCGCCCTTCAAGGTCGGCGGTCTGGGTACTCATTGTTATGGGATTACAAGAGCCTTTTCAGAGATGGGCATTCAGATTGACTTTTACATGCCGAAGCATTCCTCGGGCGGGGCGAAGGGCAGCGGCAGCCTGAGGATAATCGAAATCGGGGCTACGGCGATATCTCCGTACGACCGGCCGTACGAATCCCGGTTCGACGAGGATTTTTACCAGGCGGTGAACCGGTACAACCGCATATGCGCGAACAGCGTAAAAGGGTCATACGACGTCATTCATTTCCATGACTGGCTCACCGTCCAAGCCGGAATCGCCCTCAAGTACAAGCTCGGCAAGCCGATGATCCTGACCGTGCACTCGACCGAATACGATCGATCCGGGGGGATCTGCCCGAACAAGTGGTTCATAGACATCGAGAGAGAGGGCATGATGCACGCCGATCGGATCATAGCGGTGAGCCATTTCACGAAGAGGATATTGATCGAGAAATACGGCGTGCCCGAGAGCAAGATAAGGGTCATCCACAACGCGGTCACGCCCATCGGCGAAGGGGAGAAGCAGAGGATCGTTCTATTCCTCGGTAGACTGACCATTCAGAAGGGTCCGGAATTCTTCCTCAGAGCCGCTAAGAGAGTGCTGGAAAAGGAGAGCTGCCTGTTCGTGTTGGCGGGCTCCGGAGAGATGCTGCCGAGGCTGATAGAGCTCGCGCTCCATCTGGGTATCGGCAGGAACGTGATGTTCACCGGTCCGCTCAGCGAGGAGGAGGTAAGACACATCTACAGAATCGCGAGCGTGTATGTCCTCCCCTCCGTAAGCGAGCCGTTCGGAATAACGGCCCTCGAGGCCATAACGGCAGGCACTCCCGTCATAGTCTCCAAGACGGCCGGGGTGTCCGAGGTGCTCACTCATTGTCTGAATGTCGATTTCTGGGACGTCGATGAAATGGCAAACAAGATAATCGCGCTGCTGAGATACGGCCCGCTTCGGAAGACCATGATGGCGAACGCGAAGAGAGAGGTCGAGTTTTTCACCTGGGAGCGGACCGCCAGGAAGACCCTCGAAGTCTATCGCGAGGTAATTTGATTGTCCAAGGTCTGCTTCTATTTCGAGGTTCACCAGCCCTTCAGACTGAACAGGTTTTCGGTATTCTCCATAGGCGAGAAGCTCGACCCGATGGAGAACTACTTCGACTGGAAGCTCAACCGTGAGATTTTCGAGAAGGTGGCGAGGAAGTGTTATCTCCCGACGAACCACCTGCTTCTAAAGCTGATAGAGAAATTCGACGGCAGTTTCAGGATTTCGTTCGGCATTACGGGCGTTCTGATGGATTACTGTGATCAGTTCATGCCCGAGGTGATGGACAGCTTCGAAGAACTCTACGATACCGGCTGCGTGGATCTGATCTGCGAGACATACTACCATTCTCTGTCGAGCCTCTACGACGACCTCGACGAGTTCGAGGACCAGGTGAGGATGCATCGCGACCAGTTATACGGGAGGTTCAAGCACAGACCGACGGTGTTCCGGAACACCGAGGCGATTTACGACAACAGGATCGCGAGCAAGATCGAGGAGTTGGGGTTCGGGGGGATCATAACCGAAGGGGCGCAGAAGATACTCGGCTGGCGCTCCCCTAACTACATTTATCGCCCGGTCGGTTCCGACAACTTGAAGGTGCTGCTAAGGAACCATCTCCTGAGCGACGACATCGCCTTCCGGTTCTCTACCGGTGACTGGAAGGAGTTCCCCCTGACGGCTGACAAGTACGCTTCCTGGTTGAACAAGTGCGAAGGCGACCTCGTGAATGTCTTCATAGACTACGAGACCTTCGGGGAGCATCAGTGGCGCGAGACCGGCATATTCGAGTTCCTTGGACACCTTCCAGGCGAATTCCTCAAGCATCCCGGGGCGGAGTTTCTGACCGTGTCCGAGGCCGTCGAGAGATCTCAGCCCGTGGGCGAGATAGACGTCCCATGTGCCATCTCCTGGGCGGACATGGATAGGGATGTCTCCACATGGCTCGGGAACGAGATGCAGATGGAATGCTTCAATGAACTCAAGGAAATCGGTACCCTCCTGAGAAGAGGTGGAAACGGCGACTTCATGAGGATATGGAGGATGCTTCAGACTTCCGACCATCTCTATTACATGTCCACCAAGGGGCTTGCGGACGGTGATGTGCACCGATATTTCAACCCGTACTCGTATCCATACGAGGCTTTCATTAACTATATGAACATCCTTCAGGATTTAAGGAAAAGGATCTGAGGAAACATCTCATGGAGCAGTGGTCAAACGTGTACCCCCATCTCACGGCGGCCTATCGATGAAGATAGCTCATTTCTCATGGGAGTTCCCCCCCATGGTCCGCGGCGGGCTCGGCACATTCGCCATGGAGCTCACGTCAATGCAGGTCAAGAAGGGGAACGAGGTCACCGTATTCACGCTGAACGAGAACAACAGTCTCCTCACCCAGGACAACTACAAGGGGGTAGAAGTCCACAGGCCGAAGACCCCTGATTTCTCGTCCACCTTGAGGCTGTTCGCGGACCACGAGCTGAGAAGCTGGGGCGAGCACTTCAAGTTCTTCTCGGATGTCGTCTGCTACAACGCTCTCTCCGCCTCGAAACTCGTGCATTTTCTCGTCGGGAAGGTCGGAAGGATGTACGACATCATCGATGCGCACGATTGGCTGGGCATCATGGGCGGTATGAGCGCAAAGGGGGAGCTGAAAATCCCGCTGGTATTCCATGTGCACTCGACAGAGAAGGGCAGGACGAGGGGCAAGGGCTCTCGGACGATTGAGGACATAGAGTACGAGGGCGGGGAGATGGCGGATTGTATTATGACCGTATCGGAGGCTATGGGCGAGGAGCTGCACAGAATGGGCTTCCCAACTCATAAGACAAGAATTTGCTGGAATGGCGTAGATACCGAGAAGTACGACCCAATGCACGTGTCGGAGGAGGAGAGAGAGAAGGTTCGGGAAATTTACGGCGTGCGGGATAGCGAGAAGCTGCTTTTCCACATTGGAAGGCTGGTCGGCGTCAAGGGCTCAGATTACCTCCTCAGGAGCATGCCCATAATACTGGAGGAATTCCCGGATACGAAGCTCGTGATCCTCGGAGAGGGCGATATGGAAGGATACCTGCGTCAGCAGATTGCGGAGATGAAGCTGGAGAACAATGTTGTTCTTCGGTCGGAGTTCATACCGGAGGATCAGAGGATCAGACACTATGCCGCGGCCGATGTGGTGGTGCTCCCCTCACTGTACGAGCCGTTCGGAATCGTCTGCACCGAGGCCATGTCGATGGGTAAGCCCGTCGTCGTCGGAGCGAAGGGGACCAATGGCATGAAGGAGCAGGTCGTGCCGAAGGGCAACAAGCAGTGCGGGTTTCACATCAATCCATTCGATCCGAACGACATAGCGTGGGGAGTGAAGCAGATATTAAGTATGGAAGACTGCGGTCTATGGATGGGGACAAATGGCAGGGAAAGAGCTATCAGGTATTTCGATTGGAAGATCTCGGCCGCAAGGATACTCGATGTCTACAGAGAATACATCGGCTGACGGCGTCCGGCCATCGACTGACAGGGAGTGGCTCGTCACCAATGGTCTCGGAGGGTATGCGTCACTAACCCTTCTGAACACCAACTCCAGAAAGTTCCACGGACTACTTGTGGCAAGCCTTTCCCCTCCGCTGAGGCGTTGGGTATTCCTCTCCAACCTCGAGGAGAGTGTGGAGATCGACGGAGAAAATTTCCTTTTGAAGGATCATTTGAAGAGCTTCAGACCTTGGCCTCTTCCCGAGTTCTTCTACGAGCTGGATGAGGTTATCTTAAGGAAGAAGATCTGGATGGTTTACGGAAAGAATATCACAATACTGCGGTACGAGATCGGCTCGGATGCCGATATTCGATTCAGATTCGTACCATTGCTGAGCTCACGCCATTTCTACGATGTTGTCGCCGAGCGCTCGATCGAGTTCTTTGCGGAGGAGAACGACGGATGCCTGACCTTCGAGGCGAACAACCAGGAGATCCCCGTCAGAGTGATGCTCGACTATCAGCGCTACAATCCGATTAATGAATGGACCACACTCTTTTTCGATGTGGACAGAGAGCGGGGCGAGGAATGCCACGACGGATCTCTCAGGGTTGGAGAGATCATCTCCCAGAGGGAGGCAGGGAGACCGCTGCACGTTGTCCTGACCGCTGAGGAGGGCGACTGCGACCCGGTTGAAGAGTTCGAAAACGAGTTGCGCCGTCGGAAGCAGATCCTGAGAACGGCGAAGCTCTCAGAGGAGTTTGCCCCTCTCGTAATGGCGACCGATTCCTTCATCGCCAGAAGAAACGGGTTCAACACGATCCTGGCCGGATATCACTGGTTCGGTGACTGGGGTAGGGACGCTCTCATATCCCTCCCGGGCATAGCGCTCGTTACGAGGAGGTACGAGATCGCCAAGGATATACTCCTCATCTTATGCGGGCACAAGAAGGACGGCCTGATACCGAACGCCTTTCTAGATCGAACGGACGAGGCGATCTACAATTCCGTAGATGCGCCCCTTTGGATGATCGACCGCGTCTATCAGTACGTCAAATATTCGAGTGATTTGTCGTTCGTCGGATCCATCTGGAACGATTTGAAATCGGTTATTGACAGCTATATCAAGGGGACCAGATTCGACATAAAGATGGATGAGGACTATCTGATATCTCACTCCGGGGGACTGACATGGATGGACGTGAATATCAACGGAAGCTTCATTACGCCGAGGGAGAGAAAGGCGGTGGAAGTACAGGCTCTCTGGTACAACGCCCTAAGAATCATGCAGTCTCTCGCACACCACTGCCGAAAGGAGAACGGATACGGCAATATCGCCGATAAGGTGAGGAAGAGCTTTCAGGACCGATATGATGCGCAGTACGACGTCCTCGACACCGGGGATCTTTCGTGCAGACCGAACAAGATCTTCCTCGTCTCATTGGACTACTCACCCGTCAAGATGGAAATACAGAAGTCGATAGTCTCAGACATTCAGGATAGGTTGCTGACGCCATATGGCCTCCGCTCGCTGTCCAAGGATTCCCCGGGATATCTCGGACGGTTGATCGGCGATTATAACAAAGATTTGGCATATCATAACGGAACTATCTGGCCGTGGTTGCTGGGGCCTTTCGTCAGGGCATTTTTAAAGACGAAGCATCACGAGAAGGAATGGAGGGAACACGCTCTCGAGCATTTCATCGTGCCCATCCTGAGAAGTGTGAACGAGGAGGGCGGCATCGGCTATATCGGCGAGATATTTGACGGGGATGAACCCCATACCCCGAGGGGCTGCATCTCTCAGGCCTGGAGCCTCGCAGAAATCCTCAGGACGCTCGTAGAGGATATCTATTACATGAGACCGCCTCACGAAAAGCAATTCCTACTAGAGGACTACATTCACGACATCTATTAGGCTTCCGGCACTCTATCCGGCTGATCGAACATCGCCAGAGATTCCGATCCCATGAATCGATATCTCCATTCATATCTTCGATTCCGAGGCCTGGATATTGGTTGCCTCGGAGAATAAGGATAGAGACCACATCCGATCGGAGCTGTAAGAAAGCGCTCGACGCGCCATCTTCTCGTGCCACTCTGATGTCCTTGACAGCATATGCGAGCCCGTTGTCCGCTTCATAAAAGAGATCGTCAGTTTCAACTTCATCCTTTCATGGAGTCGCATATCGTCAAAGGTTCGGTCCCGCCTTCAACATGGAGGTCGAATCGTTCTCCATAGAGCGCGCCACATCCCAATAGCCGGAGATCATCCCGAAGCCTGTGATCCTGCGGAATATCATTTGATGGCTCCCGAGAAATCCGTATCTTGCCGAGGTTCCCGTCTTTCCGGATTGTGGCTCCTCATAGGGACTCTGCAGATTTGCATGGTGATACATTTAAAATAACATCAAAGAGTTTGGAAGAACGAGGAAATGACGATAAGTTGTCCGAAATGCGGAAGAAGTAACCGCGATAACGCAAAGTCGTGTTATTATTGCGACCAACCCCTGCAGGGGCATGGAGAAGGGGGAGGGCTAGATCCATCAACTGCTTCCAAGGACACCGAGGTCAAACTGCAGGCGCTCCAGGGAATGCTTTCGGGCGCCCTCAGGACGAAATACTCGAAGATACCGCAGGACGACGAGGAGCGGATAATGGACCGTATTCAGAAATTCTTCCTCAAGGACATCGGTTCGCGACAGCCGATCCAATCGATACTCAAAGAGGCGGGGATCCTCATAAGCAGGACTTTTGGCTTCACCGAGATATCGATCGGGCTCCGAGACCCGAAGGACGGCCTTTACAAATACGAGTCGTTCGTGGGTTTGAGATCTGAGACCGAACAAGCCTACAAGAAGCTGGCATACACTTATAACGACATGATGGACACCTCGAAGTTCCCCAGGATCAGCATAAGCGAGTACTGCGACTTCTTCCTGGGGGAGTTCAGGCCCTATCAGAACGGGGAGGAGCACACATACGGACGCCCCAGCCTTCTTGGCACCTGCGAGAGGAAATCCCCGGACAACATGATCGAGGGCGACTACATATGCACGTACATGTACGGGCACGAGAAACTCCTGATCGGCTGGTTCGAGTTCGCGAGAACGAGGAACGAGAACATGCCGTCCAGAAAGGAGCTGAAATGGCTCGAGTTCTTCACAATCGTATTAGGCAAAATGATATATGAAAGGCAAAAGTCGGACGCCGGCAAACGGAGGATATGAATCCAAAGACCTCAGCAGGTCAACTGTGCGCAGCTCAATTAGGTCCGATTCGAATGTCAGCTCTTCCCCGAAGTCCCAACTCCTCTTTCTGAATTATAACCGATAGAAATGCTGCAATTAGCTCCAACCAGAATATACTGCTTCTTGAAGGGATTCTTCCGTCCCTAGTGTTTGACAGCTCGATCCACCCGATCATTTCACCTCTCGGACCGAAGATATGCACATCGATGTAATCCCCCTCGCGAAACTCATCCCCAGACTTTCTCAATTCCTGAAAGATTAGCGGGCGGTTGAAGGTATCAATCTCATCGTCATCGTACGGCTCATCTTCCGACAGGAAATATTTCGTCTGTTTTGATATCCAAATCCCCGGATATATATTCGGGTCGAAAAACTCCTCTTTGGTGTATCTTATCAGCTTCAGTTTCTGATCGGCATCTTTTCTGAAGCCGATGGATATGACATAACGATACATTTTGTCCTTCGGGTCCCTTATGCCGATCAAGATTTCCTTGAACTCGAAAAGGCGGTAAATCGTTCTTGCAGCCTCCTCGAGTATGGTATCGAGCGTATCATTCGTGGACCCCGCAAAAAAAACCAACTTCTGGATTCCTTCGAGTATTTTTTCGGATTCACCGTGCTTTATCGAAGAATAGTATTCTTTCAGATGCGCTTTGAATTCACTGAGACCGCTCTTGTCAGGCGCCATAGATGATGTTTCTTGACAATGCATAACGCTTATTTTGCTTTTTTCGAGATTGAGGTCTACTCCTCCACCCGCTCCCAATTCTCGCTCATGACGATCTCTAAAAAGCCCTCCAGGTGTCCGGCCAGCAGTATATTGTCGGTAAAACCGCATGCTGCAAGGTCTGGGGAGGCTATCAACGCCTCCTCACCGTCCATAACGACATCCGTGGCAATCAGGGAGCGCCTCCGGACCGCCTTTGTGCAGCGCGGTATCTTCACGAATGGAGGGGCAATGACCAGTAGCTCTACCCCTCTTTCGACGGCTCTGTCGAAAAGACGCCCGTGATATCTCCGTATGGAGCTGATGTTCGGAGAGGAAATAATATACCGATGTGCTGCCCGGTCGAGCATCTCGCCGATCTTCCTGAGAACCCGGTCCGTTTCATTCAGGGTATAAATCACCTGGGGGACGCCTCGCGAAGCCTGGCTCTCCTGGATCTTGGCGATCTCGTCGAACGTGCCTTCCAGATCGCCTCTAAGCCTTCCGAGGAGCGAGATAGGTTCGGCCGGTTCGAACCTTCTCGGCCTGTCCCTGCTCTTCTCGACGAAACCGCGATCTGAGAGCGATTCCAAAGCCTTGTAGGCAGATGTCCTCGGAACCATAGATATCTCCGCGATCTCCTCAGCCCTGCCACCTCCCAGAAAGACCGCGGCCAGGTAGCATCTTGACTCGTAATTGGTAAGCCCGATCTTCTCTAGCTCAGTGGAAAGCGCACTAATCCTCTCGATCAGGCTGGACGATCCCGTCTTTTCGTTCCCGGAAGATGTTTTTACCATTATGTAGCTGTAATAGCTACAAAATGCTTAAATCTTTTTCTGGTCATCAGACTGCAGGAAGGGGAAAGGATGCTTACAAAGTCATCATCGATACCTGTTGGCCTGCCGAAGAAGGTCACGTCGATCTGCCCCGAATGCGGAAAGCTGATTGATGGACAGATCGTGAACGAGAAGGGCATGGCCGTTATGAAGAAGAACTGTTCGGAACACGGCGATTTCTCCGAGGTTGTCTGGTCGGACGCGGAGATGTTCCTGAGAATGGAGAAATGGGCGAGAGACGGCGTCGGAGTTGAGAACCCGGCGATTCCGGAGGCGAAAGAATGCCCGTTCGATTGCGGTCTGTGCAACCTGCATCTCAGCCATACGGCCTTGGCCAATGTCGATCTCACGAACAGATGCAACATGAAATGCCCGATATGCTTCGCGAACGCCAATGCAGCGGGGTATGTCTTCGAACCCGACTTCGATACGATCGTCGATATGCTCAGGCTTCTGAGGGAGGAGAGGCCCGTGCCCACCCCTGCAGTACAGTTCTCCGGTGGAGAACCGACGATACACCCGGAGTTCGTGAAGGTCATCAGAAAGGCCAGCGAGATGGGGTTCGCACAAGTCCAGGTCGCCACGAACGGAATCCGGTTCGCAAACGAGCCCGATTTCCTGAGGGCGGCCTCGGAGGCGGGACTGAACACGATCTATCTACAATTCGACGGAATGAGGGAGGAGATATACATCGCCGCAAGAGGGAGACCTCTTCTGGAAGTCAAGAATAAGGTAATCGAAAATCTGAGGAAGTTGGATCCGCATCCATCGGCCGTCCTGGTCCCGACGCTGGTGAAGGGGATCAACGACGATCAGGTTTGGCCTATAGTCCAATTCGCCCTGCAAAACATGGACGTCATCAGGGGCGTCAACTTCCAGCCGGTGGCTTTCTCCGGCAGGATATCCCAGGAAGAGAGGAGCAGCCAGAGATACACCCTCTCCGATATCGCGATAGATATCGAGAGACAGTCAAAGAACGCGATTTCGAAAGACGATTGGTATCCGGTTCCTTCCGTTACCGCGATCAGCGACCTGGTGGGAGTGATTGTGGGCAAGAAGTTCGTAACATTCACAACCCATCCGCATTGCGGAATCGCCACCTATGTGTTTATTGACAACAAGACGAAGGAGATCACTCCGATCACGCGTTTTGTAGATGTCGACAATCTGTTCAAAGAGATGCGCGAGCTGGCCGAGTGGTCTGAGGAAAGGAGCGGAAAACTCATGACGAAGATGAAGGCGCTCAAGCTGCTCAGGAAGTACATCCATAAGGAGGGCATGCCGAGGGGGATGAGCCGCACCAAGTTCCTGAAGATGCTCACAGCGGTGTTCAGCGACGAGAGCAAGAAGGCTCTTGCCAGCTTCTCTTGGAACATGCTGTTCATCGGGGGCATGCACTTTCAGGATGCGTATAATTACGATGTCGACCGTGTGATGCGGTGTTGCATACACTACACCACCCCGGACGGGCGGATAATACCGTTCTGCGCCTACAATTCCGGACCAGTCTATCGAGAGGAGATCGAGAAGAAGTTCTCCGTCTCTCTGGAGCAATGGCGCAGGGAGAAAGGGGATGAATTCACATGAGGAACGTCTACGAGCAGATAAGCGTCGATCAGGACGTCTGCATGCACTGCGGCGCGTGTGTCGGCACATGTCCTCGCAACGCCATGTTTCTTCATGACCTCACCGTAGCTTCGAACGAGGAGTGCAACGGGTGCGGCATTTGCGTCAAAGTCTGTCCCGTAGGTGCCATCAGCAAGAACAACGGCGGTGATTCGCGATGAGGAAAATAGAGACCGATATTCTGGTGGTCGGCGGAGGCCCTGCGGGATCCTCCGCAGCCAGATACGCCTCGCAGTCGGGAGCGGAGGTCATTTTGATCGAGAAGAGGCAGGAGATCGGCTCGCCGGTGAGGTGCGCCGAGGGGATATCGAAGAAGCTGCTCTCGAAGGTCGGGCTCAGCCCGGACGGGAAATGCATCGCCAGAGAGGTGAAAGGTGCAAAGATATTCTCTCCGTCGGGTCACATGCTGACGATATCCGAGAAACAGGCGGGAGACGAGGTCGGCATTGTCCTCGATAGAGTATTCTTTGATAAATTCCTAGCATCGCTCGCGGTAAAGGCCGGAGCGGAGATACGCCTCAAGACCGCGGCTACTTCGCTCATTCAGGAGAGCGGCAAGACCGCGGGTGTTACGGCTGTGGATATCGACGGCCCGCTCGAGATACGGGCGAGATGCGTTGTGGGGGCAGATGGCTTCGAATCCCAGATAGGAAGATGGGCGGGAATCGACACGAAGCTGAAGACAAAGGACATCACCTCCTGCTTCCAGTACAGGCTGACGGGCATCGATATCGATGCGGATTACTGCGAGTTCACTCTGGGCAGCGCGGCCCCTGGAGGATATGTCTGGGTTTTTCCAAAGGACGAGGACACCGCCAATGTCGGACTGGGGCTGCAACTGAGTCAGCTGAAGGATGCTGGTGAGATCAAGAGGATGCTCGATCGATTCATTGCCAAGGACGACAGGATGAGCAAGGGAAGGCCTCTCGAGATGGTGGCCGGAGCCGTATCGACCTGCGCCCCGATCGATCGTACGATCGCCGACAATGTGCTCCTCGTCGGCGATTCAGCCAGGCAGATCGATCCCATCACAGGAGGCGGGATTGGCAACAGCTGTATCGCGGGAAAGATCGCGGGAGAGGTGCTCTCCCTGGCCTATGAGGAGAAGGATTTCTCGGAGAAATCATTGCAACGATATGAGAAAGGCTGGAGAGACGAAATGGAGGAGCGACTCTATAGGAACTGGATGGCCAAGGAGAAGCTCGTCTCCCTCTCGGACGAGACCTTTGACAAGATCATACTGGCAATTTCCGAGATCGGCGTGGAGAAGCTGTCCACGTTGAGCATATTGCAGGCCGTCGAGAAGAAATATCCGGAACTCGTAGAAGAATTCCGAGACCTTTTGGGATGAGTTCAAACCCGTTAATTCACATTTTCTTGTAATCATCTTAAGGATACATTGATTCACAATTTGTAACCAATTGGATCATCGAATCCATTTCATTGACCGAATTGCTTGATTTGAACTTCTTGAAGACCGTTTTCAGGCATGAATTCCGAGATGATTTTTTCCCGAAGGAGATATTTAAGCAAATCTGACATGATCTCTGCCAAAGTCATCGGATCTGGTAATATTGAAATCCATTATCATTTCCGGTATTATCTTCTGTGATTTTCCCGGCGACAATGATATATATACAAAAAAGCGTGATTTCAAAAAATTGCTCAAAAGCAATTAAAAATGTCATTTAGCTGTTTGGAAGGGATGATGATGGGGTCAACTATGAAACTCAGAGTGAGGGCGAGCGTTGTTTTGTTAATATCTGCAATGATGCTGGTAAGCGTTTTCTCGGTATTGCCAGGACAGACGGAGGCATTGACCGATGACGCATGGGTCACGGGAAAGGTGACTTCGGACGGAGTCACCCCCGTTCCCGGAGCATTTGTCCAAGTCATGTACTTGATGGCTAACCTCATGGTCAACTACTCAATAACGGATGGGCTTGGAGAATACACGATAGGAGTACCATCTGGAGCTGATTACATGATATTCGCGGCTCATGGCGATTACTACATGATTTTTGACTTGGTAACCGTGATGCCAGGACAGACTGTTTACAAGAACTTCACGATGACGACCATCGCCCCAGTGGAAAAATCGGTCACAATCAAGGGATATGTCCAGGATGAGATGAGCAATCCCGTCACCGACGGTTATGTCGTAGGCATTATCGACAACCCGATGGGCGGGGACATGCCGTATTACGGCAACTGGACCAATCCAAACGCATCGGGATATTTCGAGGTCAATGTGATTCCCGGACCCACGGGCGGAGGCGCTGCAGCAATGAACTTCGCAGGATATCCATTCACAGACAATTCGACCGAGGACCCCCTCATCGCGAACATGACATACTGGTTCAATATCACCCTCATGCAACCCGGCTATTATGATGATGCGGATATCTACGGTTTTGTCACCGATGAAACGACTGGGCTGCCACTGATGGATGCCCTCGTTTCGGTGTATACTTGGAACCCATACTCTGACGATAATGAGAACTACACATTCACAAACGAAACTGGATATTTTGAGATCAATGTGGTAAATGGCTCTGGTGAAATCAGGTTCATGAAGGGCGGCTACAGCATGAAGTTCGAGGAGATTGACATCTCCTCCGGCGCATCCGTTCAGCGAGATGCTGCACTGGTCCCGCTCAATTCTGTCGTGCGAGGCAATGTCACAGATAAGTCGACTGGTCTTCCGTTGTCATTCGCAAATGTCGTGATATCTGACGGGGTGAATCTCTCCGTAGCCGTGACCAACTTGGCAGGCGCGTATGAGCTGCACTCGTTCTCGGGGACAGATATGATCATTGTGGCCATGGCGGAGGACTACTCGCATAATATGACTACCGTTTCTCTCGCCCCGGGTGATGAGATATGGATGGACTTCGAATTGCTTCCGGTCTCTGCCTGGCTTACGGGACAGGTGACCGACAAACTCACCGGTCTGCCTATCGAAGATGCATGGGTGCATGTGAGATCCGATTTATTCGAAGATGGAGACAATACCAACGCCGCAGGGGACTACAACATTTCCCTCGTGCCAGGCACCTATGAAGTCTGGGTCGGTGCCATGGATTACAGAGAAAATTACAGTATAGTGGAGGTCATCGATCTGACGGTGAACGTGCACGATGTCTCCCTGTTGCCATGGGACATCCCGGAGACGACCAAAGTATATGGATGGATAAATTCCAGCGGCTCTGGCATGGGCGTCGCGGATGCGGAAATGCAGGTTGCCTTCCTGGACCTAAGCGAAAGGAACAGCACGATCTCGAACATGACCGGATATTACGAGATTTATGTCGCCCCGTTGGAGATGAAGTATTTTTCGACAGGCGATTACCATGCCCCGGAGTATGGAACCTTTGACGCGACCGGCTTGTTGGAAATCAGAATGGATGTAGTTCTCGATCCGGACCCAGTGCCCCCGAATGTCACATACTCGCAGAACCCGACCTATAACATTACATTGACCAATCCGACGGTGATCGACATCAATATCGAGGAGGAGAATCCCTCTCAAATCGCGTTGTTCATCTTCAGATATATCGAGAGCTTCGGCGGAATAGCCAACTTCACGATAATCGATGGCGCATCGGTCTCGTTCGACCCGCTAAATCCGTATCCTGGAGATCTGGGTTACTCAGTCATGGGCAACAACTACAGCGTTCACTACGAATGGAACGCATCCATATATGGCGGATGGCTTCAGAATTTCACGGACTCCGTCTATATGCCCGCGAGCGAGGTGTGGATGTACGGCACCGATCCGTACCATGCCGTGAGAGGGTACTACAAGAACGATTCGATGCCTTTCAGTGAGCAGGGCACTGCTCTGTTCGATGCCGATACCGGGCAGTTCGCTATGTTCATTTTCGATTACTGGAACTTCGCCTATCCATATGACACCTCGGGTGTATTCGAACCGGAACTGTCAATGATACAAATAGATGAGATGACCTGGTCCATGTGGAACTGGATGAGCATTGGCATGGGTCAGTATAGCGTCGTAGGTCTCGAGTTCGTCTACGACGACATCGTTCCGAGCGGAGTATATCTGACGGTCTTCTGGACGAACGACTTCGGGAACCAGGGCCACCTGGAATTGACCAACATGACAGTCGATAACTTCCCGCCGACTGCGGATGCGGGCACCGATGACACGGCAAACTCGGGCGACCCTTACACCTTCGACGGCAGCGGATCGACGGATGACATGGGAATCGCGAATTACACCTGGACCTTCACGGATGTCACCCCGCAGACGTTATACGGCATCGCTCCGGTATACACATTCAACAGTCTCGGCATATTTGATGTGACACTGACTGTTACCGATGGAGCCGGATACTGGGATACGGACGATGTGACCATTACCGTGACCGATTCAGCTGCTCCGGTAGCGGACGCGGGACCCGATCAAACGGTGGATGAGGACACGCTCGTCACCTTCGATGGGAGCGGCTCGACGGACAACACCGGGATCGTCAACTACACCTGGACATTCGATGACGGAGGAGAACAGACTCTCCACGATGTGAACCCGACATACATGTTCGCGAATCCGGGTATATACACTGTGACCCTGAATGTCTCCGACGCCGGCGGGCTTTACGACACTGACACCATGACAGTTACCGTGAATGACACGACCCCGCCAACGGCGGATGCGGGAAGCGATAGTTGGGTGAACCCAGACACGATAGTCGTCTTAGACGGCAGCGGCTCATGGGATTACGTCGGCATCGACAACTACACCTGGACTTTCGATGATTCCGGCCCCCAGATCTTGTACGGTATGAGCCCCGCGTACAACTTCACCAATATTGGCACATTCGACGTCACTTTGACCGTTACAGACGCCGCGGGCAACTGGGATTCGGATGTTGTGACTATTTCGGTCATTACAGACACCACATCTCCCACCGCGGATGCAGGTGCGGATCAGAGTGTCGATGAAGACACGCTCGTCACCTTCGATGGAAGCGGCTCGAGCGACAATATCGGGATATCCAACTACACCTGGAGCTTCACTGATGGAACACTTGTGACACTATATGACGTCGGTCCCACATACACATTCGCCACACCTGGAATATATGTCGTAACGCTGAATGTGACCGATCTCGTCGGCAACTATGACATCGATACGGTCGAGATCACCGTTCTCGATGTGACAGATCCGATTGCTGACGCCGGGCCCGATCAGAATGTTGACGAGGATACATTGGTGACATTCGACGGCTCAGGATCTTTCGACAACGTCGGCGTTGCGAACTATACCTGGACCTTCGATGACGGCGGTGCTCAGGCGCTCTACGGGATGTCCCCAGAGTATAACTTCACGAACCCGGGCATCTACGATGTCATGCTCAATGTGACCGACGACGCCGGCAACTGGGACGCTGATAATTTGATCGTCACCGTTTCCGATGCGACCGACCCCGTGGCCGATGCCGGCGCGGATCAGGAGGTCGATGAGGATACGGAGGTCTCCTTCAACGGCACTGGATCGTCCGACAATGTGGGCATCTCGAACTACACATGGACCTTCGACGACGATGGTGCCCAGACACTTTACGGTGAAGAGCCGGTGTACACATTCTCGGAACCTGGAACCTACACTGTCACGCTGAACGTATCCGATGCCGCTGGTAACTGGGACACTGACACGATGACGGTGACGGTAAACGAAGTATCCGAGCCATTGGACGACGAGCCTCCGGTCGCGGATGCGGGCGAGAACATCGAGGACGAGGTCGGATCGGCTGTCACCTTCGACGGCAGCGGTTCCACGGATAATGTCGGAATCGTCAACTACACCTGGGTACTGATCATCGACGGCGAGACGCTGTACCTTTACGGCGTGAGCCCCACATACACATTCGAAATCGCTGACATATACGATGTCCAGCTGATCGTCAGGGATGCCGTGGGCCTCACCGACACCGACACGGTGGTTGTGGAAATCACTGAACCTAGCGGATCGACATTCATAGAGGACAACTGGATGATCCTGGTGATCGTCGCAGTCATCGTCGTCGCAGCAATCGTCGCTGCAATGGCTATGAGGGGCAGAAAGGGCGGCAAGATACCGACCGCGATGGAGGAGGAAGTTCCTCCGCCACCCGAAGACTGAGCGTCTCCAGTTGGCGATACAAGGCGGGATGGGATTTTCCAATAACCCGCCAAATCTCTTGTTTTTCATTGCATTCAAATTACGGCGATTTTTTGTCCATGCCTCACTTATGTGTGCAACACAATGAGAAGCTGAAGTCAATATTTAAGTATCCTCCGAGCGATAAGTTCACCAGCTAAATAGCTGGCCAGGCTGAGGAGAGTGCCACTTATTGCCCCCAAAAAAATCCTCCAGCGGTCGTTCAAGCCGCGGACGCGATTCTAATAATGATTCGGAGAAGGTCGAGATATCGAGAAGGTCGAGGAGATCCGCCCTTATCCAGATCACCTTCGGAAGGGCTGCGCATTCGCTGAGCACGATGGCAGCCGTTCTTCTCGCGATAACCGCGATAATAGTATTTCTGCTGACCAACTGGGAGGCTCTTGCCGAGAACGCGCCTTCATGGCTCGAGGACTTGAAATGGCTGATACCGCTTGCAGTTGGAATCGCGATGTCCGCGATAATCATCTACCTGAAATGGGACCCATTCATAACAGACAGAATGGAGAGACCGTTCATCGTATCCTATGTATCGCTCGTAGTCCCCCTCGCGACCGCCGCCGTAATCATATTGCACAGTATCGGTCAATTGGACATAGATGAAGGACGGTGGGTCTATCCGACATCGTTCATAGGGATCTCGCTTTCGTTGGTCTCTATCGCCATGATCTGGGAGGGGATGAGCCGGAGAAAGACCGTTGCCATCGTTTCGGCCCTGATACCCCTGGCTATTATGTCGGTCCCAGCGCTTTTCCGCAGCGACACGATCCTCGACATACTGCCGATCGTATACCTGGGATCGGCCCTCTGCATCCAGCTATCGGGATCGATGATGCACCTGATGTCAACGACCACGTCCGTGCACGAGAGGGAGCTGCTCAAGGCGAGCGACGCGAAGATCGTGAGCATGCGCGAAGAGCTCGAGATGAGGAAAGAGGAGGTCGAGTTCAGGGAGAAGGGGCTGCGGGAGAGGGAGATAGAGCTTGAGACATATGAGAAGAGGCTCCACGACATCAAGCTTGATTTCGACGAGCGGGAGAGACGGATCAACAGGGTGGAAGCCACCCTGGAGGAAAGAGAGGATAAGACAATCGAGGAGAAGAAGAGGGTCAAGTCCCTGGAGTTCGACATCGCAAGCCGGGAGGAGCTTCTGGACCATAGAAAGACCGAGCTAGACGCGAAGGAGAAGGAACAGCAGGCCCTGATCGTCGACCTCAACGAGAAGATGGGGCAGCTGGATAAGGTCAAATCCCAGCTCCAGGACGAGAAGGCGGAGCTGAGCCGATGGGCCAAGGAGCTGGAGGAGAGCGAAGAGCTGCTGAACGAGGAGCTGGAAAGACTGAGATCGGGCAGGGAGGCGCTCGTGGCCGAGAACAAATCACTGGCCGAGAAGAAGAAGGAGCTGGAGCTCAAGGAGAGCTCTCTGGAAATGAAGCTGATGAGCGCGGAGAGCTCGAGGGCGGTTTCCGGTGATTCCGACCGGGTAAAAGCCCTCATGGACTGGGAGGAGCGCATACTCGTCAAGGAGAGGCAGATCGCCGAAGAGGAGACGGGGCTTTCGAAACGGAGGATAGAGGCAGAGGAGATCGCAAAGCAGGCCGAGAGAAGGGAGGCGAGGGCTGATGAGAAATTGGCGACACTGGAGGAGAAGGAGAAAGAGCTCAGAGAGAGGGAGTCTTTGTTCCGTGATCTTCAGGGGGAGATATCCAGGGAGAAGGCAAAGCTACAGCAGGACAAAGCCGATCTCGAGGCTTCGCGGGACGATTTGGCCTCGCTCCGGGACAGGTACGAGCTGTTGATCAAGAAGACAGGGGAGAGGGCGGACAAGTTCACGAGCAACGAGGAGATAGTGGAGAGGAAGATGTCGGCCTTGGATGCCCGGGAGGAGAAGGTCAAGTCCCTGCAGGACAGGCTGAAGAGGGAGATAGAGGAGATTGAGAAAAGGCGGCGCGAGCTGATCGACCTCGATAAGAAGATGTCCGCCAAGAGCTCCGATCTTCAGATGCGGGAGCTACATATCAGGGAGAGGAACAGAAGGCTCGAGGAAAGACTTGCCAAAGGAGCGGTGGAGGGGACCGAGGCATCCGCTCTACTCGATGACATCAAGCAGAGGGAGAAGGCGCTCAGGATCAGGGAGAAAAAGCTCGAAGAGCACGAGAGGGAGCTCAAGAAGAAGCGGTATGAGGCGAAGAAGAGCGCGGAAGAGGAGGCGGAGGTCGAGGAGGAGTTGGCGCCATCGGCAGAGGAGAGGGCTGAGAAGATCGGCACCGGTACCAAGCGCCTCGATGACCTGCTTTACGGCGGCCTACCATGGATCCAGCGTGCTTTTCGTCGGCCCGCCCTTCTCGGGAAAGGAGATCGCCGTTCTATCGTTCATATCCGAGGGGTTGAAAGCAGGTGTTCCTGCTATCATTGTCACCACATCGCGGAGCCCGGGAGACCTCCTGAAAGACTTCGCTCCCATACTTCCGACCTTCCTTGAGATAGAGCGTCTAGGTCTGGTGAAGTGGATTGACGCGACCGGAGGAAAGGAGGCTAAGGGTCAGTCTGTACAGATTCGGAAGAACCTGATAAAGGTCGAGGGGGCGGACGACCTGCCCGGGATCTTGGAGGCGATCGAGAAATTCAGCGAGGATGTCAGGAGGGGAGACTACCCCTATTTCAAGCTGGGGTACATGTCCCTCTCTACGAGCATAGCGCACTCCGGAGAGATCGAGGCGGGCAAGTTCATACAGGCCATTGCGAGAGTGGTGCGTGAGCGCTCCTCTGCTGGGCTGTTCGCGCTGGAGAAGGGAATGCACAGCGAACAGCAGATCGAGAGCATACAGCATCTCATGGACGGTGCGCTGAATGTCAAGCTGGAAAAGCAGAAGACCTTCCTTTCGGTCATAGGGATCGGCGATGTGCAGACCAGGGACTGGATCGAGTTCAGGCACACCAACAAGGGGCTGATAATCGGCGCATTTTCGCTGGAGAGAATTCGCTAGATCTTTTTATCATGGTCAAGAGCGGGAAGACCAGATCCTCGGATAGGTTCCGGGCTTCATGAAGACCCTCTCGAGCTTGACGGCGACACCGTCCTTTTCCGCGGACATGGGTTGGGCATTGAGCGCCGCCGTACCGGTGGCCACTATCTCATCTTTCAGCGAGAAAATCGCGACCTTGGCGCCAACCTGTATCGAACGGGACAGCTCCACAATGCCTGGAAGTGCGAGATCCGCCCCGTGGCAGAGCGCATCCACAGCCGAATCCTTGACGACGACTCTCTCCCAACCGGAGAATATGTCCTCAATCGGCCTCAATATCCTTATGAGCTCGCTTTCATCATCCTCTCGATAATATTCGGCGGCATCTCTCAGTGCGTGCAATGTGAAGGCCTGGTCCTCGGTGAAGCCGCCCGAATCCACCCTTCGCAAGTCCTGCATGTGCGCCCCTACCGAAAGCGCCTCCCCGATGTCCACAAACAGGGTCCGGACATATGTGCCGCCCTCGCATTTCACATCGAGCAGTACGTCACGGTTTTTCCTCTCCAGTATCCCAATCGAATGAATCGTCCTCTTCCTCATCGACCGCTTCACGGCCGACCGCACCGGAGGCATCTGATATATCTCGCCTGTGAACTCGTCCACCACTCTCTGCAGATCGGCATCGTCGACCTCCCCGTGCAACCTCATAACACCGATATATCTCTTGCTGGCTTCGTGCAGGTAGTCCATCGCCCTTACCGCCGACCCGAATCCTATCGGTAGGACTCCCGTCACTCGGGGATCCAGCGTGCCCCCGTGAGCGGCCTTTCCGACCCCGATGATTTCCCTGGCCCACGCGGTGACCTGGTGCGAGGTCGGGCCCATCGGCTTGTCAATTATGATCAGTCCGTCGCTCAGCATCTCCTTCGCGGTTCTTTCATCGGGTCTCTTGCCGTATCTCGAATCGATGGGCGCCTTCTTCGTCCTCACCAACATATGAGCTGTCATTTCCGCCTCTTTGAAACCTCGTCAATTACTATCTGGGCAGCCTCTTCCGCAGATATGTCCGTACTGTCGATTACGAGATCGTAGACGGACATATCGTCGATATCGATGCCGTAGAGCTCGATATACCTTTTTCGCTCGGAGCTTTCCCTGTCGATGAGTATCTTCGTCTCCGACTCGATGTCCGTCGCCTCTCGTTTAACGATGCGCTCCGCGCGCACACGTGCCGGAGCCGTAACAAACACTTTCAATGCGGATATGCCCTCTCTCATTAGAAGCTGGCCCGCGAGCCTTCCCTCCACGACCGAGTTTTCGTTCATCCTTGCGAGCCTGATGATCTCGGCATCCAGCTTTTCGTCTATCGAATGATCTCTCTCTGCGAGCCGGTTGTATTCGAGGACGTCCATACCGGCATCGACAGCCTGCTCCCGAAAGACCTTTCCCGTTAGAATGAGCTCCAGGCCTATCCTTTCCGATACGATCTCGGCAACCGTTGTCTTACCGCTTCCAGGGGGACCGCTAATTGTTATCCGCATTTAAAGCACCCTCGCCCGATTCGATCTCGCTCAAGCGCTTCCTGAAACTGAAGAATTTCAGTATCCTTGAGACCACCTGTCCGAACGGGATCGTCACTGTCTCTTAGACACATCTCCGAGCCCACGAGACCGTACTAGATCTCGTATGCCGTCTT
>OMKS01001055.1_pt1 | contig 25258 bp, 9 predicted proteins | sample 1674721 | NCBI WGS metagenome assembly OMKS01 (sample SAMN06264996, study PRJEB25208) | sediment metagenome | isolation source: hot spring sediment | place: USA: California | collected 2014-09-02
GGGTACGGTATATAGCTCTGATTATTCTCATTGCCGTAGGCTTCCGTCGTGATGGCGATCCGATCGAGGGCAAACTGCGCGCCCCCGCCCCAGAAAATCAGCATGTACTGCTGGTTCGAGTCCATGTAATAACCAGTGTCATTCAAACGCCGCCACTGCCAATCAGCAGTCCGCCAACTGGCTCCATCGTAACCGGTCCCCTCGTAGAATCCATCCTCACACCCCACACCACAACTACTCGTTTGCCCCCCTCCCAGGCGAGGTGGCTGATTTGGGTCGGTTTGGATCCCCCAAAACAGGCGCGTACCCAACGTATCATACATCGGCCAACCCGAGCGCTTCCAACTATTCGCCGACTGTCCCCGCACCCAGATGTAGTAATTGCCATCCGAAACCGGGGAGAAATTGTAACTGACCCAGGGGGCGGGGTAGGGGCCGCCGGGTGCGCCCGACCAGCACATCCCTTCTCCAGCGTCGTAATCGACGTATCCATCGCCATTCGGATCGATCTCCTCGTAACGACATGTGACCCCTCCTCCATCCGACACCTGCATATCCGGATAGGGCATGTGCATGATGTACGCCCCGCGGCCATCCCGGGAGGAGGCAGAATTGGGGCGGCGCTGGAGCACCCAGTAGGTATAGCCCTTGTTGTACGTCTCCCGCTCGTAGGGATTGCTGCTGTAAAAATATTCCTCGGCCTCGATGAAGTAATAATCACGATTATTATACCGATAAGGCTGTATTGGGTCACAGTGTTCCGGTTGGCCGTCGGCCGGCCCGTTCCAGGGCAATGGGTGCAAATCGCCATTCGATTCCCAGCACCCGTAACACAGCGTGTCGAATTCCATCGAGCCGGACTTATCGAAGACGAGGACGATGTCCAGATCGTTGATGTTTTCGGCCACGGCCGACGCATAACACTCCACCCTGTCGAAGCCCGCGAAGCGCATGAAGATCACGGGAACCTTGTGCCGGACCTGCACCTGGATCCTATAGGCGGAATTTAGGGTGCTCGTGCTCGGCTCACGGTACTGCATCGTGTCTATCTCGATCGTCGTCCGGTGCGCCCCGGTCGGTTCATTCATCGAAGCGCCATTGACCAGGAATCGTGTGCTCTCGCCCCATGGGTCGTAGCCGTTCTGCAACAAGAGCGTTCCAGCCTGCACGTGTGCGGCATCCTCCAGGGGGAGTTCGTACGCCGAGCCCAGCGCAGCCGCATCCACCGCCCGGGTGATGCGCACGCGCTCGATGTAATATAATCCCAGGTCAACCGCGAGGCCGACCAGGATCAAGAGCGCAAAGATGCCAAAGACGACGATCACCAAGGCCTGTCCGTTTTCCCGGCGACCTGGCACGCTGTTGCCTCTTTCGCCCCTCACGAATAAGTGGTTTGTCTTTCGATCCATCATACACCTCCAATAGCCTTACACCGACCGCCCCTAACTGACGTGTCGTATGCGGTCCAACTCGATCTCAATCTAATTTGTCCGACCGGTGCCAACCAATCGCATAGATGAATGAGCGTGCATAATCCAATCTTCACTCAAAGGCCCCACGTTGAATCGCTCGAAGCCCCACACCGTCTCGTGCCGGTAGAAGACCTCCACCACGACCATTTCGTTGGCCAACGGCGCAAAATCATTGGCTATTCTGGCTGCATTGATCTGGGCAGCCTTGTCGGCATTATCCTGGGCAATGGACACCAGGTTTAGTCGAGAATTATTCGCATCGAAGCCCGGCGAGGCAATCGACTTATAGGCAGGGCCGTCATCGTCGATGTAAACGTGTGTGACGATTATGTCCAGGTCCTCTGTTCGCAAGCCCGCTTCATCAGCTGCATTGAGCACCCGGCCAAATATCTCATGCACCACTTCGCTCTGGAAATACTCGACGTTTCCGGGAGCGGTGCGAACCGCCCAGCGGCTTCCCTCCCGGTTGACTGACTGCAATATCAGGTAATCGCGGAAGGCAAAGCCGGCCTCCACCGTGGCGACCAGAAGCAGGATGAGAAAAGGCAACACCAGAGCTAACTCTACCATACTTTGCCCGTTTTTTTTATTTTCTGTCCCCATCACATCCCCCTATATCCCTTATCACGAACTCATTCCCCAGTTTTCGGTGCCTGTATATCCAACTGCTCCCCCGTCGCGCCGTCAACGTCGACTTGCCTGACCTGCGCACCGGCGACACCGGTCACGCGCCACACCAATCGCCCATCCGCTTCCTCCAAGACCCTTAATTGGGCGATCAGGTTCACGTCGGAATGGGTGGTGTGAAAGGCGCCCCCCCCGTTGTTCCACCACGTTTGTACCGCTTCCCGGCTATCGATTTGCCAATCTTCGTCCTCGAACGTCGGGAGCGCGTAAGGGCTGCGCACGTCCTGTAAAAGTTGGGTCTGACTGCCATCGACGACCATCACCGCCAGGCGGCGCGTGCTCGCCGAATAAAATTGAAAGGTCCACACCACGTTGGACGACCAGCCGCCCTGCCGGGGCCGCCAATGGGCCGAGACGATCGCCGGGCGCGCATCCGGTTGCCAGGCCAGGGCTTCCCGTGCGGCCAACTGGTAGGCCTTTCGAGCAGACGTCCCTTCTGCCAACACAGTGGGCAAATCGAACGCCACCCGTTCCTCGCCGGGCTCTCGACTGAGCACAAGCGGTTCCGACGGCCGGTACAGCCAGACGATCAACAGGGCGAGGACCAGGGCCAGGACAAAGGTCAAACCGAGAACGGCGCCCCATTGCTTCTCCTGCGTCTCTCGCCCCCCCTCCTTTTCCGGCCTCTTCACCACCTAATCATCTCCGCCCGCGGCGCAACCCCGCATCACCAGCGGCAGGAAAACCGCGTTGGGCTTATCGCCTTGTTGTTCCGATTCTCCCTCGTAGTAAGTGTCCCAATTATTATCCGACATTTCACGTAGATAGACCACGTGCAGACTGGGCGAAACGACGGGGGCCATCGCGACCTTTGGAACGAGAGAATTTTGTTGGGTATAGCGATTGAAAACGGCCGGTTCCGACCAGATGAAGACATGGTCGACCTGGTCGCCTATCACCACCTGAGTCTTGGATAAAGCGCGGCTGTAATGCACGAGGCCTTTGCTATCCCCCTGGTAGGCCTGCCAGACGACGACGGGCAAGCCGTCCCGGTCCAGGGCAACGGATGGTCTCAGCGCAAAATCATAATCTGCCCAGATCTCTGTCCCCGAGCGGTAGGTGTAGGTGGGGGTCCTGAGGCCGGCATCGCCATGATTCAACGGTATCGGGGCGCTGTCGGTGGTACCGACTTCGTAGATGCGACTCGGCCAACTCTGTGTATAACGAGAGTAGGCCAGCATGTACTGATCCTCCTCCGACTCCCAGCTCCACGAAACCAGAACGTCATCTCCCCGCGCCGCAATCGCCGGGTGACGGGGGTTATAATCGTCGCTAAACTTAATGGGGGAATCTACAGTCCCCCACGCGCCGCCATCCCTGCGCCGGTGAGCAATTTGCCATCGCCACCGCTCTTCCTCTCTTTCCTCCAGCACGCTCCAGATGACGTGCACGCGCTCGTCGGCACAGGCGATGACCGGATCGCGGGCATTGGCGGTTTCCGAAAGCCTCATCTCCGGCCCAAACACCCCAGCGCCGAAATCCCGATAGTAGATTGTTCCGGTCAGCTCTCCGGTCGCCCCGGCCCCATCGGAGTATATATATGCGAAATGAGCCGTTCCAGACGCATCCAGCGCGATGTCCACCTGTTCGAAACCGCGTATCAACACCTGAGTCGTCGTGACCGTGTGACTGAAGCCCGCCTCGCCCGTCGGGAGGTCATACGTCTGGTAGTAAATCGTCTGCGTATCGGCGCCGCCCTGAACGTTGGAACAGGGGCGCGAAACGAGATAGGCCAGGTGGGCGGTGCCGGTGCTCACGTCCACCGACGCCCACTCGGCGCAGGCCTCTGGGCTGCCAGCGAAGACCGTCGCCGGGGCCCGCCATTCCCCATCACTCTCGGAAATCCAGCGCAAGCGCACGGACCCAAATGGCGGCAATGTCCCGACGGTGTGGGCCTCGGGCCAGACGACGACCACCTGCTCGCCATCGGGACTGACGGCGACGTCGGCGAAGAATGACATAAATTGACTCTGGGATAGATTGGTGGGTCCCGGCGGAATCGAGCGGGCGGCGGAGGCCAGGGCCGCGACGACGATCAAGACGAGCGACACGCTCATCGCCGAAGCGATACCCAGCCAACGCATTCTCCGCCACCCAGCGTTTGTCATTCTCATAATCGTTCTCTTTCTCCTCTTTCTCACGGCATGCTCTATGCTATCCGCCAAACCACAACATGATGTCATCTCTCCGCTCGCCAGACACGAGCGTCACCGTCGCCGAATTGGTGTACAGCGTATTGCCAATCCAGATCTGGGCATAGATGTAATAGGTTCCCGGCGGCACGTTATAGAAGTGATAGGAGCCATCGTGGATGCTTCTCGTCCGATAGAGCGTTCCACCCCGGCGATAAGCGACGACATCCACGCCCGCCATGGACCGATAGCCGGACGCGCCGAGCCGTGCCCACACCGTACCGCCAATCGTCGCCATGTCGGGATTCGGTTCCGGCGTCGGCCACTCGGTGCAGACGTTGCATGCTACGTCATCCACGTAAAACCACGTGCCGTACTGATCTTCGTCGTGCTCGCCAAAGAAGCGGACGTTCACGTCCTGCCCGGCGAGGGATTGGAGGTCCACGTCACCGGAGAAGTCGGCGCTGAAGCGCTGCCAATGCTCGTGGGATTGGGGGGTGGGCGTGGGAGGAAGTAGAACCACGTCACATATCTCGATGTACTCAAAGGACGCCTGCAACGTCCGAGAGTCATCGTATGAACTCACGCCCATACCGACCATCGGGTCGCCGTCCATCGTGACATTCACGACACCACCGAGCCCGCCTGTTGGCTGAATCCACGTAACGCCACCATCGGTTGAATAGTAGGCGGTAAATCTATTGCCCCGTCTCTCGACGGCGACCAGGACTGGTAAGGAAACGGAGACGTTCGAAGCAAAATCATTGCCGCCGCCGCCACCGTCCGTCTGCCGGTAAGCAAATTGTAACACACCTTGCCCAGGCGCATAATTCACCATCACACGAGGGGCTTGGGATTGCAGGCTATCGCGTATCATCAAACCACCTTTTCTCCAATCTCCGCCAGAACCTCCAAAGCTGTTGATTTCCAACTCGACCCAAAAGTCGCCGGTAATCTCCTGGTACACGAAATGGAGGTGGTCTGAGGCCCAAAGGCTGCTGCCTCTACCGGCGACAGTCATCAGACCTCCCGACTCTGTAACCGATCCGGGCCGGCCTGCTGCATCGCCGATATACGCACTGGTCCACTCTGCCCCAACCACGTCGTCGTCAAAATCATCGCGCAGGCAGGGCGGCATCGGTGTCGGCGTCGGCGTCGGCGACGGGATCGGCGTCTCGGTGGGCGGGACGGGTTCGGTCGACGGGTCCTCCGGCTCGTTGCCCGAGGTCGGCCAAAGCCGGTAGTACGGGTTGCTCACCCCATCCTCGATCTGGACGTAGAAGCGATCGTCGAAATCGACGCTGTTGAATACGCTGCACGCGGTCCGGCTACCGCCCACCGTCCGATACCCATCCACGGTGATCGTCGTCATCGTGTAGATGTTGCTCGGGATACGCACCGTCTGGTAGAGCCATGGGTTCAGAACGTAACAGCCGGGGAAGGTGCCGCCCAACGAGGCGTGCAGGCGCATCGAAAAGGCCCGGTCATACTGCATGAAGCCGGTGCGTTGGAAAGCGATAGCCTGCTCGCCCGCTTTCCAGTGCTCGAAGACGGCCTCCTGGTTGCCCTCAAAACTGCCCGCCTCGATCAGTTGGGTGCATTCCTTCAAACCGGGAGGCGGCGCTCCGTCGCCCCCCTGGCAGATCACGAACTCGTCGGAGCGGCTAGTTCTGCTGTCACTGCTGCTATAAGTCGCATGGGCCATGCCGACCAGGACGGTATCCCCCATATTCACCAGCGCGCCCGTATCGTGCTGGGTCCAGTCGCCAACTCCCGGTTCCTCGGCGTGGGCGTAATAGTAGGCGAAGTTGCTGCCGTTGCGCACAATCCGCAGCCAGACCGGGGGAGAGGGCAGGCCCGATAACTCACTGCCGGCATATTCCGTGCCCCCGCCATCCGTTTGCCGGTAGGCGAACTGCAATCTGCGTCCATTCCCATCCCGGGCTGCCAACAACACGTGACGACTAGCAGCACTGGCGCTACCCCGAATCATCAACCCCAATTTGGAATGATTGTTTCCAGGTGGAGATACGACGCGCAAACGCGCGTCGAAATCGCCGGCGATGGATTGATAGACGTAGAAGAAGTTATCGCTCGTACCCCAGATCGTGCTGCCCCGCCCGTGGATCTGGAGATGACCATCTCCGCTCTCGGTCACACTGCCATACACGTTGGTGCCCATCTCGGCCGTCTGCCACTTGCCGTCGAAGGAGCCATCCTCGAAATCGTCGCCGTAAGGGGTGCTGTCGACGGTGCAATCCACGTCAACCACGACCGGCCCGAAGACGTTGTTATCCTCGTCCTGTTCCAGGACGTAATTGCCTGTATCGACCTGGGCCCACAGTTCATGCATCCCCGGCGCAAGCGTCAGCACGACGGTGACGACGTCTGTCTCGTAAGGCCCGAGGGTCGAGAGCCACTGCTTGGCGTCGCCGATCTGGCCCTGGGATGGTGGTGACAACCGTGGATTGACGTAAAGATCAACGTCAAACGGTGAACTTCCTGCGCTCACTCCCCAGGGGTTCAGGTTCTCGACCTCGATCATAAAAGGTATCTCTGTATCGGCCGGCAGCACGTCGCCATACGATTCAGGGTAAGAAATCCCAGTCACGCGCAGATCCGGCGGTAGAGGCAGCACCCGTATATCCGCCGAAGCGGCCGCCAACGTGCCGGCATTGCCACAGGTGGACGGCGTGGAATGAGTCTCCAAGCGATAGGTCCCCGCACTCTCGCCGGGGATCGTCGTCTCCAGGTCCCAGGCTTGGCCGCCGCCATCCACGTTGATCGAATTGTCGAACAACGTCTGAGCCTCGACGCCACCCGTGATAGAGGTCCGGCACCACAGGAGCGTGTAGGAATTCTGGCCTGGATCGTGCTTGTACAAATCGACCGAGATGACCTCGAGGGGCAAAACCTCGTAGCTGGAGGCAATGATATAGGGAGCATCGGACCAGAACCACTCCTTGATCGCCGTATCACTTGGCTCGTCACTGCTCCAAATTTTATTTCCGTCCATGTCGACCCAGGCCCGAAGGTTAGCCACGCCGGCATCGTTTTTATAGATCGTTTTCTGGGCGATTCCATTTGCGCCGGTCCAAACCTCGGCGTACTGATGCTGCACGTCCTCAAGCCCAGAGTAGTGATAGGCACCGGCGTCGGTCGAGAAACTCACGATCACGTCAGGCAATGGCGTGCCCTGGTCGTTGGTCACCAGCGCATCCACCAGGTGCCCACGCTCCAGGGGCAACGTGTTGGTGACGTAATCAAAGGGAATGTAAACCTGATAACCACCGGGAGGCGGCGTGGAGGTCGGGCGGGGAGTCGGGGTATGGGTTGGCGTCGGCGGTTTGGGTGGCTCGGGTGTGTTGGGTGGAGCGGGTGTATCGTTCGGATCGTCGTCGTCGTCTGGATTCTGAGCCCCGACCTGCACACCCTCGTTGATCATGTTTACCGAGCCTCTCACCTGTACGTGGGTGGCGATAGCCCGTATCAGTGGATCGATGATCTCGACGTTATGGACGACTTCCACGTACACCCGCCGCCCCGGCAGACCGGGATGGTCGGAGACCCTTTCGTTCGCCCACGTATCGCCAAACACCCTGACCCCAAAGAAGCCAGGCGTATCGCCATGCGTGGCAAAATCCCCATCGGTCAACGCCAGCGCTTTGATGCGCAAGCCGGCCGCCCGCTGCACAGCATCTTCTTTGATAATCGCCACGCGACGATTGCGGTACTCTGCCTCGCTCTCGCCAGGATCGCAATTGAAGCCTGCATTCGTGCGCACGAAATCCTCGACGGCGTCTCCGGCGCTTGGATTGTCGCAGACCGTGCCATCCATCTTTTCTCCACGCACGGGCCGATAGGTCACCGCCCAACGGGCAGCTTCGCGGGCTGCGTGTTGAACAGCCAGGTATCCCTGGATGATGAAGGCCGCCTCAATCAGCACGAAAAGGATGAGCAGGAACACAGGCAACATCAGGGCAAACTCTGTCAGCGCCTGCCCCTCTCCTCGAGCACGCCGACCACGTCGCCAAGGCAAACGATCACAACTAGGAGACCTAAGTCGAGACAACAAGCGTTTCATGACAATCCTCCTAACCTGGCAGAGCCAGAGCCAATAAGGCCCATTGATGGCAAGTTCTTGCTCAATGTACAAGAATTCTATTGGTTAGGCCCTAACCGGGACAAGCCAGAGTCAATAGGAAAGCTTGGGCCGCCAAATGATTCCTCAACTTAATTGGTTAGGCCCTAACCCATCCCCCCACCCCATACGTACATTATACCTCAAACCACGTCCTATATGCAAGTGTACCATGGTACTATTTTTCCTGTTTTTTGGCGAGCACTCACCAATTCCAAAGCGAGGCGCACAAACAAGAACAGAGCCTCGCCAGGCGAGGCTCTGTGGGACGATGTTTGCCACTTAGATTAACAGTAATGAACACACACTATATATTATCTACGATGTTTTGGAAAATATCAGCGATGGCGGGGCCTAGCAGGGCCAAAATAACAATCACGACAATGGCTACCAGAACAAGAATCAACGCATACTCAACCAACCCCTGTCCCTCTTCACGCGGTAAAAACAGCATTTTTTTCACCTCCCTTCTGATTGAATTTGACTACATTATAATAGATTTTTAGTAATTTATCAATAGGAAGTTAGTACTATCCGCCTAAAATGGATTCAAGAAGCCGAAAGCTCGAAACTGACCTTCGTGCCCCTTCCCGGCCCGCTATCGAAATGAATCTCTCCCCCCAACATATCCACTCTCTCCCGCATGGTCATCAATCCCATTTGATCCGCCTCTGTCGACTCGGACAATTCCGAGAGATCAAATCCACTACCGTTGTCCTCAACCGAAACGCGAAGCGCGTCATCTCCCATATCGAGGTTGATTTGAATATGGGTCGCCTGACTATATTCGACGGCGTTATTCAACAACTGCTGGATGAGCCGGAAGATCGTCACCTCTTTGTGAGATTCCAATCGACGCTCTTTGCCTGTCACCATGAGATGGGTGGCCACCCCATTGTTATCAGAAAAGCTATCGACGTAGCGTTTAAGGGTCGGAATGACACCCAAATCATCCAGCATCATCGGACGTAGATTCAAGATAAAACCCTTGACCGTCTGAAACGTCCCTGCAACCGCGTTTCTCAGATTCGCCAGTTCCGCTCGCGCTCGATCCGTATCGGTCTCAAAGAGCCTTTCGCAAATCTCGGCTTGGAGAATAAGATTAGTCAAGGATTGGGCCGGCCCATCGTGCATCTGACGACTTAGGCGCAGTCGCTCTCTCTCCTGGGCCTCGATAATTCGGACGACCAATGGTTGGGTGCTTCCTTCCGCTTCCTCCGCCGCTCGCTGACTCCGATCAGTTTCGGCAGCCATATCAACGATCGTACGAAGCAGATCGAGATAGCGTTCCAGATTACGCTGATTGCTCTGCAATTTTTCCAACTGCCCCCGCATCGTAAAAAGACGTTGTTGCGTATCCAGAACGGCTGCATAAGCGTCCTTGATGTCCTGTCGCGGCGCGGTATCCAAGTTCAATTCTATTTGCCTCAGCCGATTCGTCACCTGGGTATTGCGTTGAGCTAGGCGTTCAACCTCGGCCGTCGTCTGTTGAATCAAAAGGTCGATTTCTTTCAATTCCCGCTGTGTCTGTTCCTGATCCTGCCTGCAATCGTCAAAAAACGTTTCAAAGGGCTCTTTAGGGCTTTCACTGGATACATGCATATTCCGCTCCTATTCACTGCTTCAAGATAAATAAAGACGTTCAAAGACTGTCACGGCTCTTTGTCCCCACGCAAAGGCACCCAGCCATGCCGCAATGCATAGACGGCAGCCTGTGTTCGATCCGACACGCCCAGTTTGCTCAGGATAGACGTCATGTGATTTTTGACCGTCTGGTGGCTAATTCCAAGGTTGTAGGCAATCTCTCGATTACTCATGCCCTGAATGACCCGTTCTAATATCTGCATCTCTCTGGGTGAAAGGGGATCGAGAAAGCGATCGTCCGCATCGAAAATCTCCCCTCCAAAACGACGAAACTCCTCCAAGAGCCAATCGCCTATGTCATCCTCGTCTAAAACCCTCTCGCCAATCACGTAGCGCCCTTGACTAACGTGCCTAATGACGTCCACCAAGCGCTCTGGACTAACGTCTTTAGAATAATAGGCAGATGCTCCCGCCCGGATCGAATGGTACACCTGCTCTTCGTCGTCATAAGCTGTGAGCATAATCACTTTCACGTCAGCACAGATCGACTTCAACTGGCGCGTCGCCTGCAGGCCGTTAAGGGTCGGCAAATTGATATCCATCAGCACGACATCCGGTTCCAAGTCTTGAACCAGTTCGATCGCCTCCGGGCCGTCGGTCGCTGACCCTATGATCGCCAAATCCTCGTGCACATCCAGGATATTCCGTAACCCTTGACGAAAAACAGGATGATCGTCGACGATTAGCACGTTAATTTTATTCGTCATGCTTTACCCCCCGATCTATTGGCATCCCCTCTCTATAGCAAGTATACCACACTACAAGGAGGAAAGACAAATCGCCTGAGTGCGACGGTTGACGACCTGCCAAAAAAAGTAGCGCCAGAGATTTGCAGGAGAGCCCTCTTCGCGAACGAAATATCACGAACGAAATATCGAAAATTGCTCACTTTACTCTCTGCCACAAATCCACAGCCAACAACACAAAGACGCCCGTTCGCAGCGGGACAGTCAAATAAAGCCATTGATTCAATCCCCGCGAAAGCATAACCGGCCATTCAGCAAGACTGATAAAACTCAAGACGAGAATAATGAGCAAGCTCCGACGCAAAGGTAGTATGAGCAATAGAAGAGGAAACAGAAACGTCTGCCACTGAGGGCTCCATCCCTTGGACCATAATAGAAATAGGACAAAGGTCAAACCAACAAAAGAAATCATCCGCCGAGGATTTTCACGCAACCGTGCCCGCAAAAGTATCACCGCGTAGATCGCGCCGAAAAAGAGAAGTTTTATCCATTCAGGCGCCACTGGCGGATTACCAACCGGCGTCGTCGCCTTCGCCAAATCAAAATGATCGGAGGGAGGCCCCAATAGACCAGTGCGCATATTGCCGTCCAAAAGCGCCCAAACAGTCTGCCACGACGACCAGCTACCGGGCGAGCGAAACGAAGCGATAGCCACTGGCCCGCCAAGCAACAACAGAGGAATAACGATCAATCCAAGCACTAAGGCGACCACGATCCCATAAATCAACCAACGACGCCACGGACGTGTCCGCATGACCACAGGGAAAATGAGGAAGGGTAAAAGTTTGACCATTCCTCCCACACCCATCACGACAGCCGAGCAGCGTTCACACCCGAGCATTAAAAGATCTAGCGTGAGTAAGAAAGTAAATACCGTGATCGCGTCGAAATTCCACCAGGTATAGATCAGCGGTACAAACAAAACGCTATAAACCCAACCCAACTGTTCGGCCTTCGTGTCGCCTCGCAACCGCCGCGCCAGGCGCAGGAACAAAATCAGGTTGCCAGTGTTGAACACCAGCATCACAAATCCCATCAGGTAAACGTAAACGTGATAACCGCCGCCGAAGAGATGACCTAACTGATAGACGAGCACCGACAGAAAGGGAAAGATAGGAGGATACTCCGACCAATAGTGAATGAAGGGTAGATAGCCTTGATCGGAATATGCAGCCAACCTGTAATAATAAAGGTAATCACCGTAAAGGGTCAAGTTCTCAGCGGGCAAGGTCGCCATCAGCATGAACCGCAGCGCGATGAAAAGAAGCACGATAAGAAAAACCCGCGTTCGCCAACTATAACTCATGGCACCTACATCACTTGAGCCCTAAACAAACCCCCTCCCGCAAACGACATTCACGTCTGCGGGAGGGCGATATCCTGCTGCTACATCATCAACTTGATTTGACGCTAGTTATTCCGCAGGACCAACGGCAGGTAGATGTAATTCGTCCCAGTCCCCGTCGTGAAGGCCCACGGCCCACCCACCGTCTCGCTGATGCCATCGGTGGCCGTGACGACCCAGGTATAGGTCATCTCGGCCTCGAGGCCGGCAGGCGGCGTGTAGCTGGTGTTGGTCAAATCGAAGGCTACAACCGGCGGCGGGCTACTGGTTCCCAGGGCGAGCGTGTAAGTCACCGGATCGCCATCATCGTCACCGCCCACCCAACCCAACGTCTTGTCGAGCGGCACACCGGTCGCGCCATCGCTTGGATCGGGCGTATGCACGTACGGCGCCTGGTTACTCAACAGAGTCGTGAACTGCCAGACCGCGCCTGAAGTCGTGCTAACCCCATCCGACGCCGTGATCGACCAATAGTAGGTCGTATCCTCATCCAACGGGCCAACGGCGTAGTTCGCAACCTGTGTAGAGCCTACGACCGGCGGCGGATCCTCAGTCCCGAAGGCCACTGTGTAAATCACCGTATCCCAACTATCCGGATCGCCGCCGGTCCAACTGAGCACCGGATTCAGGGAAACGTCTATCGCGCCATCTGCCGGATCAGGGTTCACCGGCTCGTAGGGCGCTCGATTGACCGGTAGGGCCATCGACGTCTCGGTGTAGGCGCCCGTCGCTTTTTCGAGCGCATCGACCTCGGTCGCCCGCACCACGTTGGTCAGCACGACCTGCACACTGATCTCGGTCGTGACCATCACGCCGATGGCGCCCTGCCAAGTCTCTCCCAGACCGATAGACACACCAGACCAACTGAAGGGGTCCGACGTGCTCACCTCTCCCGGCAACGTATCCTCGATATCCACGATCAGCGCCAGATCGCCGGTGTTCGTCACCCAGATCGAGTAGGTCAAACGCCCGCCGGCGCGCACCTCGGCCGGGTCGGCGCGCTTGAACACGTCCATCTCGGCCGACAACTCATCCGCCCCGATGTCGTAACCGGCGCCTGCAGGCCGGCGATCCCCATCGATATCCACGGCCAAATCGACCGGCCAACCGCTGTCATGTGCAGCACTGCCAAGGCTGATGTGATAATCCATCTCGACTGGATTCACAAACAGCGGATCGCCTGACACTGGCGTATTATCCGTGATAGACGCGCCACCGGTATCCTGGGTATTAGCCCACCACAGCGTAGAGCGAGCGTCGACGTCAGCATTGGTCGAGGCAAAAACACCCACCGTGTGACCCGCTACGATCGTATTGGTCATCGCCACACTGTAATTTCCGACGTGCATCCCGGTGCCGGCGTTATCGGCGATGGTGTTGTGCAGCACCGAGGCGCGTCGAGCGCCAGAACCATCCAGGTACAAACCGTCACCATTGGTCGCGCTATTTTGCGCGATGAAGTTATTGACGATCAAGAAATCGGTGTCGAATGCAAACACGCCGCCGCCGTTCGTGGTGGCAGAGTTGTTGTACAGTCGGTTACGCGACAAAGTCACGTTCCCCCCACTGCCGTACAAAGCGCCGCCAGGCCCGCCGGTCGCCGCGTTGTCGTAGATCCAATTCCGCGAGAAAACGACGTGTGCATTATTGACCCGAATCCCGCCGCTGTTTGTCGCCCGTCCATTCAGGATGTGGAACCCATCCACGGTCACCGGGCCAACCGTGCCATCGATCAACATCACGCGGCGCGCGTTCTCCCCATCCAAGTAGGTCAGATTGAACGGGTCACAGGCCCAATCGCTCGGTTGACAACCACCCATCAACGTAACCGCCTTATTCACGTGCAGGAGCGGGTTGTTGGTACTGGTATATCGTCCAGCGGCGACCCTGATCGTATCCCCGTCCAGGGCCTGTCCAACGGCCCACTGCATCGTCTCGCACGGTTTCAACGGCTGCTGGCAACTGTTGGGCGTGCCATCTATCTCGACGTCCACGCCGTCTGTCATCACGTACCGCGTCGCCAACACCGGCGTGATCACCGTCTCCCACGCCGACGACTCGTTGAGATAGCCTTGCCGCATCAGCCAGGCGGAGTTGGTGATCACGTACCCCCGGCCCAGCCAGTTGGTGATGCTCGCGGTGTAGGTGATCGTCACGTCCCCGTCACTGTCGCCGGCCCAGGTGATCGCATCCCGATCTACATCGTAGGCGCAGGTTCCCTCGGTGCACGTCACCACCCCGGCGTAAGTCAGGTGATTGGGCAGGACGTCGGTAATCATCAAACCCACGTCGACCGTCTTGAGTTCGATGCGATAGGTGATCGTCTCACCGGCAACGGCGAACGGCGGGCCATACTTATCCAGCCCGACCGGGAACTCGTGGGCGCCGATGTCGGGCCACTCCATCACCCAACGGGCCTCTCCGTCGATGTCCTCGGTCAGGTAAGTTGGGATGCCCTGATCGATCGCGCCCGATTCTTGCTGGATGTGATAATCCATACCAGCGGGATTGACGAACAACGGGCTGGTAATCACCGACGAGCGCTCGACGATGCTGCCCCCACCTGTCGTGTTAGTATAGGTACCACCGCCCCACCACAGCGTGTTCCACAGTTCAGCGCTGCCGGCGGTCACCGCCACCCCGGTCGTGTGGGTAGAGAAGATGGTGTTGGTGATCAGCGCAGCGCCGTCGACGACCATACCATTGGCGTTATCGGCGAAAGTGGCGTGGGCCACGATCCCCGCGCTGTTAGATGTCTGCAGGCCCACACCGTTATTCTGGGCCACGATGCTGTTGGCCACCATGTAGACGCCGTCGCTCACAAGCAACCCGTCGCCGCTGTTCCCGTGCACCCACGAGCGATACAGATCGACGCCACCCTCGTTCGTCGCGTGGACGCCGTTAGTGCCGCCGGTGACGTGCAACCCGACCAAGCGCACCGTCTCGGAGATGATGGAGATCACACCATCACCCGGACTTGCAGCCTGCAACGTCGTCGTGTACCCGATGTTATCGAAATCGTCCCATGCGCCGAGCGTGCGCGCATCAGGCGGATAGCCGCCGATGAGCGTCAGCGCTTCGTGCACGTTCAACGACTCCGCGTACGTCCCCTGGGCGATCTTCACCGCGTCGCCAGGCTGCGCCTGATCCACGGCGTGCTGCACCGTTTGGCAAGGCTTATGTTCCAGCGTGCAGTCGTTATCTGTGTCGTCGCCATCTGTCGTTACGTAACGAGTGCCCTGAACCGCCGCGACCGTGGTGGTCACCACCGGCAAGTGCCCCTGATCGATCCAGGCCACGTTGGTGATCGGCGTCCCATAGGCCACACCATCTTTGATGCGAGCCATAAAGGTCAGTTCCTCACTCGTCTCGCCGGCCACGTGCACCGTCCAAGAGACCATACGCGTTGATGTGAGATACTCGGCTGCGCCGTGGCTGTAGATCAGCGTGTGGGTGTAATCCACGTACTGGTGTAGCGTATCGGTCACCCGGATAGTGTGCGCGACACTGCCGGTGTTGGTCACCCGGATCGTGTAGGTGATGACTTCAGCCGGCTGTGCAGAGTCGACGTTCATCTTTTCGCCCACGAAACCATACTCGTAGGCGCCGATGTCATACCCTTCGAGCAACGGCCGGCTGTTCCCCTCGTAATCCCACGCATGTCCGGTGGGCAGCGAGGAATCGGGATCGCCGGCGTCGATACAAGGCGAGTTGAACGTCAAGCGCAGGTCACCGCTCAATGGATCAGCGAAACGTGGATCGACCGAGACATCGGGCGCATCGACCTCGTCCACACTCTGCCCGTCGCGATAGTAATTGCCCGGCGCATTACGCCACACGTTATTGTAAGCCGGATTGTAACCAGCCACGCTGGTCCAGCGGATACCATTCCCGCTATTGCTGACGACGATGGTGTTGCTGATACTCGGCGTACCGGTATCGATATAGACACCGCCGCCGCTGTTATCGTAGATCGTATTGAACCACAGCAGCGGGTCGCCCTCGGCATTGTAGAGACCGCCGCCAAAGAATTCAGCCACGTTGCGGTAAAGTAGATTATGCCAGACGTGCGCCATGCCGGATTCAAGATACACACCGGCGCCATAACGCGCCTCATTGTCATAGATCACGTTGCGCGCCAGGATCGGATCGCCGCCGCCGCCGTAGTAGATGCCGCCGCCGTGGGAGTCCCCAGCAGCCACATTCTCATAGATACGGTTCAGCCGCACCGTCGGCGTCGCGCCGGCCGAGATGTGCAGGCCAGCACCGTCGCCTTCTACGTGACCTCTCAGGAGATGGAAGCCCTGGACAGTCGGCGTGATGGCGGCCCCGATGGATATCACGCGCCGGCCCTCAATCTCCTGGGCGTCCAAGCGGGTTGGCCGGGCGACCGGATCGGCGTTTTCCCAGTCGCCGACCGCGTAACCGCCGGTCAGTGTGATCGACTTGCCCACCCGGACGACTTCAGTTGCCCCTGGAGCAGCGGCGTACGTCCCTTGAGCCACCTTGACCGTATCGGCGTGACGGGCCTGGTCGACCGCGTGCTGCACCGTCCGGCACGGCTCCCGGCCATCGGCCATCGTGCAGTTATTGTGCACGTCTGATCCTGTCGGCGCCACGTGACGTACGCCATCGGTGTAACTGACCACCAGGGTATTCACCACCGACGTGACCGGGTCTGGATCACCTGGATCTCGATCTTTCTTTCTGACCAGAATCTCCACCTCGTCCGACTCGCCGCCGGCCGCGTAAAGCGGGACAGCTATCGTCACCGTCACCGGAACATGTTCGCCTGGCGCCAACGTCACCTCTCGAGGCGTAAGTTCTTCGATATCCACAAAATTCCGAATGGCCAAGAGCGTAAATGTCTCGGTGTAGTTGCCGGTATTGGTCAACGTGTGGCAACGAGTGACCGTATCGCCGGGGTTCACCTGCACCGTGTGAGTCGGAAGCAGATCAGCCTGCAGATTATATTCCATCTGCACGGTATCTACAGCGACGTCCGATACGACATAAGTATAGGATATGCCAGCAGTCGCCGTCACCATGACCGTATCGGTGATTCGATAATCGGTCCCATAAGGCACGTACAAACTGACCACGATGGCGTGGTCGAGGCCAGGCGCCAACGCTCCCGTGGTGTCCGGCGCTTTCGGCGACCAGTCGGTCACCCATCCTCGTTCGCTGGAGACCGTGATCGTATAAGTATCGGTCAACCCGCCGACGTTCTCCACCATCCGGGTATAGGTGTATGTTTCGCCATGCGGCGCGACCCGCACAGCGTCCGGCCCCACACTCACAGCCGGTCGGCGCACCTCGACCGTGTCCATCGCTGTCGCCGTCGGCGTATAGGGCATCACCGTCCCCGCTAAAGGCGTCCGGGAGGTCGCCGTGACCCACGTCCGGTTGGTGACTGTGTACACGTCCGCGGGGACCCTCACCGTCACGTTGACGACCTGCGATTCCCCAGGCGGCAGCGTCATCTCAACTGGATTGATCGTCGTCTGCCAACCATCCTCATTCGTCCGCGTCAGGTCAAAGGTGTCGGTGTAATTGCCCCGGTTGGTCAGGGTATGGGTGAACCAATCGACATTCACCTGACCGGCCTCGCTGATTACCGCTGTGTTAGAGGGGACCAGGCTCACGTCGACCTGCTGGTTGATGATCACGAGGTCGGTCCGCGTGACCCGATCGGTCGCGCCGAGGCCGATGTCGCCGTCGGCGGTGATGACGACTGTGTCGAACAGCAAATTGCCGGTATCGGTGCCCGGCACCGTGATGGTGACCGCAACCGGCGCCGAGTAGTTGCTCCCCTCCAGGTAGGACGAGAGCACCGCGGTCTGCGCCGGTTCGAGCGTCGGCGTGAAACCGCCCTGCGCGCCGAGGCTAAACGTGTTGGTGCAGTTACCGGTATTGGTCAACCAGCGCGTATACGACTCGAGCCGGTTGGTGCTGCTGGAGACGTAACGGAGCGTCAGGTCAGGCGACATGTCGGCGTAGTAGACCGGCTCGATGACGATTTCGTCGGCCGTCGTCGTGCTCGTGTCGTACTGACCAGCCGTACCGTCCAGCAAGGTACGCGATTCGGCCGTGACCGAGATCACCGCCCGCGTGCCGCACAGCACGTAAGGCGTCGTGACGCGCACCGTGATGACCCGGCTCGATTTCGGACCGATGTCGACTGTTCGCGGTCTACCCCCTACGACATTGACAGCATCGCCGGTAAACGCCACGTTCCACCCTTGCGGATTGACTTGACTGACTTGACTCGAGAGAGCAAAGGAATCGGTGTAGTTGCCGCTGTTGGTGATCGTGTGCGCGTAGACGATGGGCGAACCGGTCGTCTCTCCCGGCGCCCTGGCGGTCGGCGGGCCGAAACGCTCCTGCCCGGGTGAGAGTTCCACGCCCAACCACTGGTTGATGATCAGGATGCCGAGCGCCTCGCCAGACGTCTCTGGGCTGAACCAGGATTGCGCCGAGATGACCGTCTTCGTAAAGGGCGCATAATCCGGTTCCAACAGAGCAGGCGTGTGCGCCGTGACGGTCACGTAAGAGGTGATCTCCTCATACCACGCCATCACGCCGGTCTGTGCTGGCGTCACACTCCCCGCCGACACAGTCAACGTGAACGTATCGGTGCTGTTGCTGGTGGTGTTGTTCCGCACTGTGTAGGTGAAGACGACGTCTTGGTCACTAGTCACTGTCGGCGTGAGCACCAAGCGGACGACGCGGTCGCGCCCGGTCGCCACGTCAGGGTTGGGGTTCTGGTCACTGTACAACAGATCGTAATCAGGATAGACAGTCGCGCCCGGCACGTGGGTCGCCGTCGTCACGTCGGTCGCCCCCGCCGCCAACGTGCGGGACGAGAGCGAAGTCGCCGTCACGAGGGTCGTATCCCACTCGCCGCCGAAGGCCACGCCCCGGTCCGGAATCTCCACTTGGACCTTGATCTCCTGTATTTCCGAGGGTCCTAGCGTCACCGTCGGTGACGGCGAGAAGGAAACGGGCCATCCCCGATCGGAGGTAGACGTCAAGCCAAACGTATCGGTATAGTTGCCGGTATTGGTCAGGTAGTGGGTATGCTCGACCGTCTCGCTGGGCAGACCTTCACCGACGCTAGTTGGGGGCCCAAACGCGATGCCATGCGCCCATTCCGCCACTGTCGTATCAGTGACGACGTCATAAGGATAGGGAGCCGTCTGCGAGGTCGCTGTGACGAGCGCCCGGTGCACGTCAATCTCCTGAGCATAAGAGGGAACAGTAACGGTCACGCTGACCACCCGGCTCTCCCCCATGCCCAGTTGCACCGTCGGCGTAGGCGTCACAGAGACGGGCCAGGGATCTTCACCCGGCGTCGCCTGGCTGCTCCACTGGCTGAGGATGAACACGTCAGTGTAGTTCCCCGTGTTGGCCAGGGTGTGCGTATACACGACCTCTTCGGTGGTATTTCCCCACCCGGTCTCGTTGAACCATAGGTTGGGAGATAGGAACACGTCCACCACTCGCTCGACCGTGGCGTGGTTCAAGGCGAAGTCGCTCACTTCCTCGTCGTGCAGCGAGGTCGCCGTGAGGGTGATCAAATTCGTCGTGCCGCTGAGCAAGCCGCTCGGCACGGTCACCACCACGTCGACCGGCATCGCCTGATCCTTGATCAACACCGGCGTCGTGATCGGCCCGGTGACGACGCCGTCTACCGCTATCGTCCACCCGGGCAGTGACTGCTCCCACATCAGACGAAAGGCGTCGTCGTCGGTCCCGGTGTTCGTCAGAATGTGGGTGAAGGTCAACACCTCGGTCGGCGTATGCTTCTGCTGGTCATTCAGGGAGACCAGTTCCAGGCGGGCCCACTGATACTCGTCGGCGCCGATGTCGGGCCATTCATTCATCCAACGCGGCTGCCCATCCAGGTCCTCCGGGATCACCGCCAAGTCCACCCCGTCGCCGGCGTCGATGCACGGCGAGCCCTTGAGCAGGTGAAAATCCCCGGCCTGCGCGTCCACGAAGTCCGGATTCGCCGACATATGAGGCGCACCACTGTTGTAATCGTTGGGCACGTTATCGCCGGCGTTGTTGTAAGCCAACACCGCGCTCCCCGCCTCATTGTACACACCGCCGCCATTCGTACCAGCGGTGTTGCTGAAGATGATCGTATTGCTGACGACAGGGGAAGAACCAGAACCGAGGAATAACCCGCCGCCGTAATTACCGGTCTCGTTGTACACGAATGTATCGTGCCACACCCTGGGCGCGCCGCCGGCGTTGTAGAAAGCGCCGCCGCTGTTGCCAGACACGTTGTCGTAGAACACACTGCTGAATATGTCCGGATCGCCGCTGAGGTTATAAACACCGCCGCCGAATTGTCCGGCGCTGTTGCCAACTACGACACATCGCTCCAACGTAAAATCGCCGCCGGCGTTGTATATCCCGCCACCGTGAGATGCTGTGTTGCCGGTGATACGCGTGCGCCGGATAGTCGGTTCTGCCCCCTGCGCCACGTAGATGCCGCCGCCATAACCGGTGCTCTCCGCATTCTGCAAAATCAACCCATCGACCGTTGGACTGCCCCCGATGTAGAGCACTCGGCCATTTTGGCCAGCGTCAATCACCGTCGGGTTTTCATCCGGCGCGGCGGTCGACCAGTCGGACGTCGTATAACCGCCCTGCAGCACCACCGCCTTGTTGAGCGGGATGTTGTATTCATCGTAGGTCCCGGCGGCCACCTTGATCGTTTCGCCGTCGCTGGCCCTCCTGACCGCCTGCTCGATCGTCGCGCAGGGGTCGCTTTCAGCGAGGCAACTGTTGAGGCCGCTATGGTCATCCCCGCCATCTACAGCCGGGGCGACGTACCGGTCGCCATAATCGAACGTCACGTCGGTCGTGTCGGTCACCGCCGCCTGGACCACGCGGTCCTCGCTGGCGGCGCCAACGCTGGTCACGCTGAGGATCGTCTCTTCCACCGACCCACCGGCGGCCCAGGACGGGACGACGATTTCAATCCGAATTGCCTCGACGGCACCGCTCCCCACGTTATTCAACTCGTCGGGGGTCATCGTCGCCCATCCCAGGCTGCTGTCCAACGTCAAGGTATAAGAATCGGTCGCGCCCAGGTTGGTCAGGACGTGCGTATACACCACCGTGTCGCCCCGGTCGGCCGTCTGCGCGCCGGTCTCCGGCGCCAGGTCGAACTGCCAACCGCTCCGGACGAGCGTGGTATTCGACACCGTGTCGAAAAAGTACACACTGGATTGCGAGGTCGCCGTGAGATGCACCGTCGCTTGCGTGCCGCTCATCACGGCGGAGGGCACCGTCAATGCGACCGGGACCGCCGTCCCCTCGCCCGGCGCGAGGGTGTAAACGGAGACGTAGTCCACGTCCCAGGGCTGATCGACTGTGTGATTCAAGACGAAACTATCCGCCCGCGTGCCAGTGTTGGTCAGGTAATGAGTGTACTCGACCACCCGGTTGGGGATCGTGTCCCCCGCTTCGTCATCCACGAAAACGAGACCCAGGTGATCGATCGCCTCGTCGGCCCCGATGTCGTACCCATCGCCCGCCGGACGGGCGTCCCCCTCGAAGTCGAGCGCGACACCGGTATTCGGATCCGCCCGGTGGATGCATGGGGAATCGAACGCCAGCCGGAAATCTCCGCCGGCCGGATTCTGGAAACGCGGCGGGAACGCCACGTCGCTTGCGCCAGCGCTGACGCCGCTGTAATTGGTGCTATTGCCCGTGACGTTGTTGTAGGCCAGGTACGGTGACGATCCACCAGATACAACAATGCCGGTGGCATTGCTCACCACGATGGTGTTACTGATCACCGGGTAACCGGCGCCGCTCAACGCGATCCCGTCCCCCGTGTTCTCGGCAAACGTATTATGGTACAGGCGCGGACTGCCGCCCTGGGAAGAGACGAATCCGCCGCCGGCGTTGTCGTGCCCGATCACGTTCTGGATCGTCGGGCTCACGATCGCGTCAACGTAAATGGCGTGACTGGCGCTGTTCCGGATGACGAAGCGCCCCACAGAGACGCCCTCAGCCGTGATGGTGATCATAGCGCCGTCCAGGATCGTCTCCGTCACCGGCGCGCTCCAATCCTCAATGGCGTAACCGCCGTACAACCCCAGCGGCTTATCCAGCGTCACCAGGCCGGCGGTCCCCTGGCAGGTTCCGGCGACCAGGACGTCGCTCACGCCGGCCGTCGCTGTAACCACCGCCTCCTGCACCACGTCGTAGACCCGGCCGCCGTCGCTCAAACGGGCGAAGCAGGTTCCGGTGTAGAACTCGTGGGCGCCCATGTCGGCATACTGTCCGAAAGGCCGGGCGTAACCATCGTAATCGTCATCGGCGTAATAGGTCTTGTCGGTCGTCGTGATGGCGTCGATGCAGGGCGAGCCAGGCTGCAGGTAGAAATCAACCCAATCCTCGAAAAGTGGATCCTCGCTGAGGTTGTCGGAGCAGTTCCCAACACAGGTATTACCCCACACGTTGTTCAGTCTGGCATTGCCTCCAGTGATATTGATCCCTGTACCGCTGCTTCCGGACGTGTTGCTCACGACGATGTTACCGTAAATGTAACTACCGGGACTAGAGCCATCCGCATAAATGCCTCCACCGCTTCCTCCAGGCGCCGCGTTGTCGTAGATGACGTTGTTGATCACGTGTCCATTTCGAATGCGGATGCCGCCGCCAGATAAAGTGGATGTATTGCTATACACCAGGTTATTTCGCGCTGTTGCATTATTCCGCAACATCACACCACCGCCCTGATCTGCTTCGTTGCCGTAAACCCGGTTGCGCTCCACTAACGTCTCAGGGTTATATGCATAAATCCCTCCGCCATAACTGGCAGCCGTGTTGCCTGTGATCACGTTGCTTCGAATGACCCCCCGATTGGCGAATATACCGCCGCCGCCATTGGCGAGATTTACGCTCTTATCTGAATTATTATTATAGATGTGATTTCCGATCACGAGGACGTTGCTAGCGGACCCCAAATAAACCCCGCCGCCATTATCCGCCGCCGTATTCGCATAGATCCAGTTATCCTCCAACCGACTATTATTGACTTCTACATTGATCCCCCCACCTTGATTAGTCGCTGTGTTGCTGTAAATCCAATTGCGCCTCACTGTGGCAATGTCAGTTACGTACTGTTTATTGATGCCGATGCCCCCGCCGTTGTTCGCCACATTGGCATAGATCCAGTTGCCCTCTATCGTGACCTCATTTTTCACATTAGGAGCGACATAGATTCCCCCACCCCATCCGCTGGCGACGTTCGAATAAATCTCGTTCCCCTCCAAAACCGGTTCACGGCCATAGACGTAGACACCACCACCATGATTTTCAACCCGATTGCTGTAGATGCGATTGTGCCGGATCACCAGGTCACTGCTGCTCCCTGCCATACGGATACCGCCACCATTGCCGGAATTACCGACAAAACCATTGTAAATATCGAAACTCTCAATCGACGCCGCCCCGGATTGATTGATATAGATCACCCGCCGCGCGCCCTCCCCATCCAACACCGTCCGGTGGGCCACCGGATATGATTCGACCCAGTAGGTTTTCGTATACCCACCGCGCAAAGTGAGTGCCTTGCTCACCGACACTACATTATCCCCGGCACCGGTGCAATAACCGGCTACCAACACCGCACCCCCGGCCGATGCAGCGTCGACCGCCGCCTGCACGTTGGTATAGACCGCCCCGCCGCTGACGCGAGCGAAGCAAGTCCCAGTATAGAACTCGTGGGCCCCTATGTCGGCCCACAGGCCAAAGGGCCGGGCAAAGCCATCGTAATCATCGTCAGGGTAAACGTCTGGATAGTTGGGGTCATCCCGCCCAATACACTGGGAATTTGGCGCCAGGCGGAAATTCATCTCCGCCGGATCGACGCCCACAATCGGCCCCTCGAATCGCGGATCGAACGTGTTGTTACCGGCCAACGTCCCACCGACGTAGTTGTCATTGAGGTTGCCAAAGAAGTTATTTCGCAGCACCTGCGCATCGGCGGTGACCTCCTCGTAGACGCCGCCGCCAGTTGGCGCCGTGTTGCTAACGATGATTGAGGCGCTGATGACGGGCGAACCGGAGACCACACATATCCCGCCGCCCTCCCCGGTGGATCGATTGTCGTAAAACGTGTTGTAGCGCACCATCGCGGCGCCATCCCCGCCGAGATAGAGACCGCCGCCCTGCCCATCAACCGTATTGGTGTAGATCAGGTTGTTCTCCAGGAAGGGCGATCCGCCCGCCACGTGGACGCCGCCGCCGGCCCCTGTAGCGCCGTCGGCCGCGTTCCCATAGATACGGTTACGTCGCAGTACCGGCTCGCCGCCGGCGATGTAGACGCCCGCCCCCTCGTTCGCCGCGCCGTTCTGAATGTGAAAGCCCTCGACCGTCGGGTCGCCGTCGGAAATCCGCACGACCTGCGCCGCCCCTCCGCCGTCCAACACCGTTGGGTGCTCGTCGGGCCGGGAGATGAGCCAATTGCTCGTGGTGTAGCCACCGCGCAAGGTCAACGTCTTCGTCAACTCTACGGGATCGTAGACCCCCTGCGCGACCTTGACCAGCGCGCCCTCGGGCGCGGCGCTCACCGCCGCCTGGACCAAGGCATAGTCACAACCAGACGAGCACACGGTAATCACCGTGGACGGCTCGACGCCGTTCATGAGCGGTGCCCGCGGCGAAGCGGTCGCCGGCGCCCGCCCTGTCTCGGGCAAAGTCGTCCGTTCCGGTAACGAACGGGACGTCGTTTGCTGGTCGGCCGGCTGCACGTCTAACAATGATTCAGCCGCGTACGCTGCTCGACCATCTGCCCCTCCCAACAACCCAAAAAGCACGACTAAAGCAGCAAATGCCAAAGCAAGCGATAGCACGAAGCGCACAATAGTTTTACGGTCCATTTTTCCCCCCTAATTGGATTGATTGGACTGTGATCTCGTAAACCTGAACTTGAACGAGTCTGTTTCCTTGAACGTCACACGATGGCGGCCGGTGAAGCTAAGTCCACAATCAAACGAAAACTTTCCTGATGGCTAACTCAATACGCTTCTCAATTGAAGCTGTCTCTTATACACATCTCC
>OMKS01001057.1_pt1 | contig 25246 bp, 20 predicted proteins | sample 1674721 | NCBI WGS metagenome assembly OMKS01 (sample SAMN06264996, study PRJEB25208) | sediment metagenome | isolation source: hot spring sediment | place: USA: California | collected 2014-09-02
ATGTTCGGGCGTCGTAGTTCATACTTCAACTACGGTCTCTCTTACAAAATGTTCATTATTTTCTGCTCGGAGTAGTATCTCCGAGAAATGGGCTGCCAAACTGCTGAAGCACCCCAATAAGAGGGTCGCAGCTGCGGCCGCGCTTGGGCTTTGGGAAGCTGAACCGAGGGGTGGTATCCCTGAGAAGCTTGAGAGGCAGTGGAGCGAGGCCATCACGGAGGTGGCGGCTGATGAGTGGAAGCTGATCGCAGTCTTTGAGAAACGATCCGATATTGCGAAGGCATGGATCGCCAGAAGACTAACGGGGCAGGGAGACAATAGCGCGGGCTGGGTGAGCTGGGACCAAGGGCCCGGGAGGACAGCTTTGGCAGCTCTTCAGTACGAGGATAGACGGGAATTGCTGGACGAAGTTGCTCAACATCCCAACCAAGGTCGGCTTGGCAAGGCGCTTGTGGGTAACGACATCGGGCTCTACAGGCATTTGCTTAGCACGAGTTCGGGCTCGCCGCGGTTCCTTTGCGTGTTGGAGGGCCCACTGCACGGCAACTGGATACTCAAGGCTCAAGCAGCCCTCGATGCTGGTTTCACCCCTGTGCAGGTTGTCGACGCGTCGCTTCGTACCGGAGCATGGTCCGGACCAGAATCGGAGATGTGGGCGGATCGCGTGAACGCCTTTCGTGAATTGCAGACGCATGACGACTCGAGAATTCGCGAGGTGGGCCGTGTGGGCCAGGAGTATGCGGAAAAGGAGCGACAGGTTGCAGCCGAGCGAGAGCGTCACGAGGCGATTCATGGAGGATGATCCTCACGACTCGGCGCGTGTTTGACGTGAGCATGGCGGTTGGGTTCGCAGGTCAGTTTAGTGGCGGCGGTGGATGAATCGGTGGCCGCGGGCGAAGACGACGCTGCCAAAAAGGACCAGGGTGCCGGCAAAGGCCAGCAGCACCGTGATATAGGCCCAGAAGCTCACAAAGGATGGCTGCTTGAAGGCTTCGGGGTTACCGGGATCGTAGAGCAGCGGGACGGATTGGCCAATTGTGGCGGGCGGATGGCGGTAGGCGACCGGGGAGCGGACGGAGTGTTCGCGGCCCTCGGCGTCTTGGAAGCGGTAGACGGGCACCAACCGCCGGTCGTCGGCCGAGCCGACCGCCTGGAGATCGGCGACGACGGCCTGGACGCGGACGGCCTTGGCCAGGAAGGCCTGGTTCTCGCGATGCCGCTCGCGGGCCAGCCAGGCGGGGACGATCGCCAGGGAGACGATGGCCAGGCCCGCCAGTCGCGCGGTCCAGACGTTGATCGTCGGACGCTTCCGCGCATCGGGCTCACGGGTCATCATATTTGCTATGTACGTCTGCCTCACCGGATGCTCCCATGCCGACCATGGTCGGCGATTGTCGGCCCGGTGACGATATCGGCGAATCAGCGGGCGGCCTTTGGTGACCATCGGGGAATCGCCTGAAAGAGGCGGACCCCAACGACCGTCGAACCCGTGACGTTGAACCGAGATGCCGACGTTGAATCGGTCCTGGCGTTGTGATAGACTTGCGGACGTTGATCCGGGGCATCGGGGGGATAACCGTGGAGCCAGGTATGAGTGCGAAGCCCAAGAGAAAGGGACGGCCCTCCGGCAAGACGCGCCGCACGGCCCGCAATTCGCGGCAGGGCACGGGGGCATGGCGGATCTGCCTGCACATCCTTTTCATGGTTATCGGTCTTCTGCTGCTGGCGGCGCTGGGAGCGCTGCTCGTGGGTGGACCCAAGGAGACCGAACCGCCGGTGGATGCTCCGGCCCCCGCGCCCGACGCCTCGGATGCCTCCGATCCGACCGCCGAACGCGACCCGTCAAGAACGATCGCGACGCAGGAGGACATCGCTCCTGCTGGGTGTCCCCTGTCAGCCTTTGCCAGACTCACGTCATCCGGCACGCAACCAGCCCTCGTCAGCAGCTTACGGAGTTCACCGCGGGCGGGTTTTTTGGTATACTGAGCCCTCAGATATTGCCGAGAAACCGAACGACGGCAGGCGTATACTTGTTCAGCCAGACGAGATATGCGGGCAGGGAGATGCTTATGAGACGTGCATGGGTTCTGGGGCTGCTGGCCGTTCTGTGTGGCACGGTTTTCGCCGCCGATGAGGCCCGGGTGCTGCGTTTTCCGACGATTCACGGCAACCGGATCGTGTTCTGCTACGGCGGCGATCTGTACACCGTGCCGGCCAAGGGGGGCACCGCCCGGCGACTGACCAGCGACGTCGGCTACGAGATGTTCCCGCGATTCAGCCCGGACGGCAAGAAAATCGCCTTCACCGGACAATACGACGGCAACACGGAGGTGTACGTGATGGACGCCGGCGGCGGCGTCCCGGTGCGGCTGACGTATACGCCGACCCTGTCCCGCGACGACGTGGCCGACCGCATGGGGCCCAACAATATCGTGATGGGCTGGCGGCCCGACGGCCAGCGGATCATATTCCGCTCGCGGATGCGGTCGTTCAACAGCTTCATCGGTCAACTGTACACCGTCGCGGCGACCGGCGGTGCGTGCGAGGAGGTGCCTCTGCCGCGAGGCGGATTCTGCTCCTTCTCGCCGGATGGCCGCAAACTGGCGTACAACCAGGTGTTCCGCGAATTTCGCACGTGGAAGCGCTACCGTGGCGGCATGGCCGACGACGTCTGGATCCATGACTTTGAAACACGCGAAACGATCAACATCACCAATGACCCCGCCCAGGACATCATCCCCATGTGGGCCGGGGATCGCATTTATTTCCTGTCGGATCGCGGGCCCCATCGGCGGATGAATCTGTACGTCTATGAGCTGGGCTCCAAACAGACCCGGCGGTTGACCGATTTTGCCGATTTCGACATCAAGTTCCCCTCGCTGGGGGATACGGCAATCGTGTTCGAGTACGCCGGGTACATCTACCGCTTTGACCTGGACAGCGAGAAGGCCGACAAGGTCCGCATCGTGATCCGCGAGGATGCGCCCGAGGCGCGGACGGTGCTCAAGAACGTCGCGGACAACATCAATCAGTACGAGATCGCGCCGGATGGCCAGCGCGCCTTGTTCGGCGCGCGGGGCGAGGTGTTCACCGTGCCGGCCAAGCACGGCATCACGCGGAACCTGACGCAGACGCCCGGCGTGCACGATCGCAACTGCATCTGGTCGCCGGACGGGCGGTGGATCGCCTACATCAGCGACGCCACGGGCGAGGATGAGATCTACGTCGTCCCGCAGGACGGCGGCGGTCCGGCGAGGCAGGTCACCGACGGGGCCGAGACGTACAAGTACGCCCTGCGGTTCTCGCCCGACTCGACGCGGCTGCTCTGGTCGGACAAGCGGCTGCGGCTGCGCTACGTGGAGATCGAGACGGGGATCATCACCGAGGTGGACCATTCGCAGCGCTGGGAGTTTCATAATTACCAGTGGTCGCCGGACGGCCGGTGGATCGTCTACACCAAGCCGGAGCTGGATACGGTCGAGCGCGTGTACCTGTACTCGGTCGAGGACAAGCAGTCCTGGCCGATCACGGATATGTGGTACTCCGTGTCGAACGCCACGTTCAGTGCGGATGGGCGGTTCGTGTTCTTCACGTCGGACCGCGACTTCAACCCCATCTACAGTTGGACGGAGTGGAACCACGCGTACATCGATATGTCGCGGATCTACTTCGTGACGCTGGCCAAGGATACGCCCTCGCCGTTGGAGCCGGAGAACGATGAGGTGGCCGTCAAGGACGAGAACAACGAAGCCGACGATGACGGCAAGCTCGACAAGCAAGAAGCGGAAGAAGACGGCGACGGGCCGAAGAAGGCCGAGGATGACTCGAAGGGTAAGAGCCAGGCCGAGAAGTCTGAGATGCGTGTGGACCTGGATGGCATCATCGGGCGGGTGGCGGCGTTGCCCATCCGGGCGGCGCGGTATTCGCACCTGACCAGCGTGGGTGATGCGCTGTATTATCTGCGCAGCGGTCATAAGGAGGACCAGCAACTAGTGGTGTACGATCTCAAGGAGAAGAAGGAAACCGAGATCGGTGGATTCAGGGGCTACAAGGTCAGCGCCGACGGCAAGAAGATGCTCCTGGCCGCCGGTGGCAAGTACGGCATCGTGGACCTGCCCAAGAGCCGCGTGGAGCTCAAGGACACGCTCGACCTGTCCGGTCTGGAGGTGTTCGTGGATCGCCGGGCCGAGTGGCGACAGATCTTCCACGAGTGTTGGCGGCAGATGCGCGAGTTCTTCTACGTGCCGAACATGCACGGGGTGGACTGGGCGGCGATCCGCGATCGGTACGAGCCGTGGGTGGCCCACGTGCGGCATCGAGCAGACCTGACGTACATCCTGGGGGAGATGATCGGCGAATTGAACGCCGGCCATTGCTACGTGGGCGGCGGCGAGACGCCCTCGGTGCGGCGGATTCCGATGGGCCTGCTGGGGGCCGAGGTCGAGAAGGACGCCGACAGCGGCTATTTCCGCATCGCAGAGATTCTGCCTGGGCAGAACTGGGACAAATCGCGGCGCAGCCCTCTGACCGAGATCGGCGTGGATGCGAAGGTCGGCGATTACATCCTCGCCGTGAACGGCCGCGACACCCGGACGGTGGACAGTCTGTATCAGTTGTTCATCAACACGGCGGACAAGCCGGTGATCCTGACGCTGAATGACAAGCCGTGCGAGGAGGGCCGTCGCCGGGTGATCGTGATTCCCACCGCGGACGAGAGCGGTTTGTACTACCACCGGTGGGTTCAGGACAATATCGCCAAGGTCAACAAGGCCACCGACGGCAAGGTGGGGTACATTCACATCCCCGACATGGGACCCGACGGGCTCAACGAGTTCATCAAGCACTTCTATCCGCAGATCCGCAAGAAGGGCCTGATCGTCGATGTTCGCGGCAACGGGGGCGGCAACGTGTCGCCGATGATTATCGAGCGGCTGCGGCGCGAGGCGGTGATGATCGACTTCGCGCGAAACACGGCCGGGCACGTGGACCCGGAAGGCACGCTGTACGGACCGATGGTGTGTCTGTGCGACGAGTTCAGCGCCTCGGACGGGGATCTGTTCACGTACCGTTTCAAGAAGCACGGGCTGGGCACGGTCGTCGGCAAGCGAACGTGGGGCGGCGTGGTCGGCATTCGCGGCTCGTTGCCGTTGCTGGATGGCGGCTATCTGCGCAAGCCCGAATTCAGCCGCTACGACCTCGAAGGCAAGGAGTGGATCATCGAGGGCATCGGCGTCGAACCGGATATCGTCGTGGAGAACGACCCGGCCAGGGAATACGCCGGAATCGATCAGCAGTTGAACAAGGCGATCGAGGTGATCCTCGACGAACTGCGCACGAAAGAGAAGACGATTCCGCCGCTGCCGCCTTACCCTGAGCGGTAGCGGTCGTGGCCAGTGTCACGCGAACGGGACCGATGTCGAGAGACCTCCCTTTGGCGGGGGAAGGTGAGATTGCACACGTGGATTGGGGTGCGATGGGACTCGACGGCGACGCGGCATCGCACCTCGCAAAAAACCTCTGGACCGGGGTTTATCAGTAATTTACCCCATTGGACACCGAAGCCTGCCTTGCTTCCCGGGCGAGCCCAACGGTGGTTGTCCGTGCCTTCTTGAAATGCCTCTTCCGTGACCGGTTCGGCCGACCAGGTCCCCCTCTTGCGTTGAATCCGATCTGCCCCCGCCATGGTCTCCACGTGCCCAGTGACAGGGGCGGGACCGGCTTCTCGCGGTTTTCAGCCCTGTGAAAGGGCTTTTGCCTGGAGCAGGGGGCTCCGTCGGGTCTGATGGAACTCAGGCACAGATGCCTGCGGACGAGATCGGCTTGGGCGGGAAATGGGCACCACCTTCCCAAGGGGGGCGGCCTTGAGCCCTGACTGCATGACCCAAAACACGATGGAGCACATCTGGTACATGGGGCTCTGGTGAAGCGGAAAGTTACCTATTTTCCGAAGTGGAAGTTCCCCATAATTTTTTTGTTTTGGTCAAAAAAGGTATTGCAACCGGGCCAAGGATTTAGAGAATACTGAGTTTGGTACGCGCCTATGGTATTCCTTACTACTCTTTTTCGAGGAGCACAGGATGAAGATCAGCAGGTCAGCAGGTTATGGAATGGTGGCGGTGGGCTACATTGCCGAACGCGAGAAGGAGGGCGCCGTACTGGCCAGCCGTATCTCCAAGGAATATGACATTCCGATGGAGTACTTGTTGAAGATCCTCCAGCAGCTTGTCCGGGCCGAGATTCTCCGCAGCAAGCGGGGGCCGCGCGGCGGTTTCTCCATGGCGCGTGGGGCCAAGGAGATCAACATGCTGGAGATCATCGAGGCGGTCAGTGGGCCGATCCGCAGTCACATGGAACTGGTTCAGCAGACCGGCGGCGCGTCCTTCGCCAAGAAGATGGAGAAGGTGATCGACGACGCGACGGTCAAGGCCGAGGCCGTGCTCAGCAAGGCCAGACTCTCGGACATGCTGTCGTAGAGCGTCTCGCGGCCGCGACGTTGTAGGCCGCCGCCATGCGATACCCGGACGGGTCGGTGGGGGGCTGCGCCGGTCCGGGTATCGTTGTGCGCTTCATTCGTCAACCCGCCGCCCGGTAGAGGGTCTCGCGGCAGAGATCAGCCTTGGCGGTGGCGTCCGGCTTTCGTAGAATGCATCGCATTCGGGTGCGTCGACGGAGGCCGGGACAGTGGATGTTCTTATTTACGGCGGTGGAGCGGTCGGCCTGGGACTGGCCAGTTGCCTGCTGGCGTCGCGCGTGCGCGTCGGCATCGTGGCACGGCCGGCGACGGTTGATGCCTTGCGGAGCGGCGGGCTGACGCGCGAGGGGCTGTTCGGGGCGTTTCGTGCTCCGCCACAGGCTCTTGAGGCGTTCGCCACATTGGACGAAGGGCCGGACCGGTCGTACGATTTCGTCCTGGTCTGTACGAAAAGTTACGATTCACAAACCGCCGCCCAGGATCTGGCCGGCTGTCGCGGTCTGGGCGAACAGGTTCGCCTCGTGCTGTGTCAGAACGGGTGGGGCAACGCCGAGAGATTCATGCCTTTTTTTCGGCGCGATCGCCTTTACCACGCTCGTATCATCACCGGCTTCACGCGGCCCCGGCCCAACGCGGTGACGATCACGGTGCACGCCGACGCGATTCACATGGGCAGTCTGTTTGGATCGTCCGTCGAGGCGCTGAGGCCGTTGTGCGAGGCGATTTCATCGGGCGGGATTCCGTGCGAAACGACCGAGACGATCGGGCGCGACCTGTGGGCCAAGATGCTGTACAATTGCGCGCTCAACGGGCTCGGCGCGATCCTCGACGTGCCTTACGGTCGCTTGGCCGAGGCCGACAGCAGTCGGCGGATTATGGACGCCGTGATCGACGAGGTCTACGCGGTGATGCAGGCGGCGGGGTACGGCACCCACTGGGCCGATGCGGCTGCATTCAAGCGGGTCTTCTATGAGCGGCTCGTGCCCGACACCGCGGGGCATCGCTCCTCGACGTTGCAGGATATTCAGGCCCGCAAGCGGACCGAGATCGACGCCCTCAACGGCGCGGTGCTCGATCTGGCCGGCCAACACGGCCTGAGGGTGCCGTTCAATGAGGCGATCTGGAACCTTGTCAAGTTCATTGAGTCATCATACCGGCCGTAAGGTCGGGCGTTTTGGGGAAAGGAGCGAACGATGCAAGAGCAGGTGGACTACAGCGAAGCCATCCGCACCAAGTATCCCGAGCAGGTGGTGATCGTCGTCGCGCGCGACCGCAATGGCCGGGTCAATCCGATCACGCTGGGCTGGACGATGATCGCCTCGGGCGAGCCGCCCATGATGGCCATCGCCGTCGCTCGGTCGCATTACTCGGTCGAGGCCATCGACCACGCGGGTTGCTTCACGATCGCCTTCCCCTCGGCCGAGATGGCCGAGGCGGCCCTGTTCTACGGGTCGCATTCGGGCCGGGAGTGCGACAAGTTCACCGAATGTCCCGCGCCCACCGCGCCGACCCGCGACATCGACTCGGTGATACTGACCGAGGCCGTGGCGAACTTCGAGTGTACGCTCGAAACCCGGATCGAGGCCGGCGACCACGTCCTCTACGTCGGGCGGGTGGTGGCGGCGCACAAGAGCAGCGAACCCAAGAAACGTCTGTACACGCTCGGGCCCGGCCACGTCCTCGGCCCGGCGAGCTGACGTGCATAGGAGACCGACAACTGCACTCCTGCTTGCTTGTGCATCCAAATGTGGGTGGGCGGGTTCCTGCGCCGATCTGATAGACTACGCACCGGACAGGCATTGCCGTAGGGGTCGGCCGGCGAATTCTTGTCTACGCTGATGTGGGCGACCGTCTTCCCCGCTGGCCACCGTTCCTGCCGCAATAATGGACAATCCAATTCTGGGGACCGGGGCTTGGCGCTGGTGGGTGGAATCTGCTATAATGCAGAGTGATGGGAGCCCCGGAAGGCCAGAAACGCAGGGAAGTGCTTACGATCCAGGCGGTTGAGCCTGTGACAGGAAAAGTCTGCCCGATCTTGGTCTCGTTCGACCGAATACAGTGGCTTGCACAGTTTGGGTCCGGACGTGTACTCGAATGCAAGTACATCGTTCCCGAGGTACTTCGGCGCCCCAAGGCGGTTTTTCAGGGGCTCTGCAGTGAAGCCGATGAAGAAAAGGGAAGGGGTTATGGCTGGCGGTGCTACTGTGGCAGCCCCAGTCGTGATTTTGCGCCGGACGGCACTGAACGGCCACCCCGTCCGAACAAGGTCTTTCTGGTATTCGTGAACAGTGAGGGAGTGGCCTACAACTGGCGGTGGGAGAAGAGTGATCGGAACGATTCGGGTTTGCCCGAGGGTTATTGTACCCGGTTCAAGGAGCGCCTATTATGACTGCGTTGTCAAACGAAGAATTCGCCAAGGCAGTTGACGAGATTGCCGCGCAGACGCGGGGTGGGCGACCGGTGGCCTATTATGACAAGGATGGTGATTGCATAGAATTCCTTGCCACACATGCGAACTTCTGGGCCGAGCGAATCGACGACCTTGTCACAGTCTACTATGACGAGCAGACAGATGAGGTGATCGGCTCGCTCCTGAAAGGTGTCTCGACCTTCATCAAGAAGCACCCTAATTGCGCGATCTGCGTGGAAGCTGGCAAGGTCCGTTTGGCCCATCTATTCATCGCGGGCGGAATGCTCACAGAACAAGCAGAAAAGAACAAGGAGTTCGTGGTTCAGATCTACCGCAAACTTGTCCGTAAAGCTGAAGAAACAAAGGCAGAAGCCGAGATTGCCGGTGTCTGTTGAGTGAAGACTGTGATCATCACCCTGTTGTTCCCCTTTGTGTGTATTCCGTCTATCGGGCGCTCGCCTTGGGCCAGGAGAAGCCGGGACGGCGGTGAGGCCGTCCCGGCATGGAACGAATAGATCGGGCTTGATGCCCGGGCGTGTGGCGAATCAGTCGGCGTACTTGACCGTGCAGCCGTAGGGTTTGGTCGTCTCCGGGGTTACGGACTCTCCCGCGGTCAACCGGCTCAAGACGCGGTCGACGTAGTTCACCGGCTCCCCGCCACCGGCGACGCTGCCCAGTGGGGCGTTGTCGATCGCGCCGTCGTAGACGATGTTGCCGCGGGGGGTGATGACGATCATGTGCGGCGTGGTCTGGGCCCCGTAAGCACGGCCGACCTTGCCATCCCGGTCATCCAGAATCGGATACGGCAGCTTGTATTCCTTCGCGAAGGCGATATTCGGTGCGGGCTGGGTATGGCTGGTGCTGTTGATCGCCAGCCAGACGACGCCCTTGTCCTGGTACTTCTTGGCCAGTTCGACCATGGTCGGCTTGGTGGCGTAGTGGTACTTGGAGAAGGGGCACTCGAAATTGAACCACTCCAGCACGACGATCTTTCCGCGCAGCTCGGCCAGGTCCACGGTCTTGCCGTCGAAGCTGCTGAGCGTGAAGGGCGGCGCGGGCTTGCCCTGCTCGGCGGGTTCGGCTTGAGCGAGCCGCTGCTCCATCGCGGCCAGTTGCTCCTGCAGCCGCGCGGCGAGCCGGTCCATCAGTTGCTGGGTCCGCTGGGCGGCCTTCTCGGCCTTTTCCTGCCGGGCGAGATTGCGGATCTCCTCCAGCTCGGCCATGAGCCGGGCGTGCTCGGCCTTGCGCTGCTCCATCTGGCGGCGAATCACATCGGCCAAGGCTTGACCCCGCGGACGGGCCTCGGCGCGGGGCCGCGACGTCGCCTCCGGGCGGGTGGATCGTTGGGGGCGCTGCGCCGGCTGGGCCCACGTCGGCAGCGACAACATCAGGGTGGCCAGGACGGCCAAAAGCGTGTGTGCGGGTCTCATTTTTCTTTCCTCCACCGCTAAAAACCGGCATTCTCATCCACAGACCCGCCTAGCCCAGAGGGCCTCCGGAACGCCCGGGCGCGGGCTGCATCTTGTCTTACGCCGCGGCCCCGCGACGGTTCGCCCCTTTTCGGCGATGAGGGCGGTTGTTGGAGATCGCATCTCAGATTCCGCTTGCAGAGAGTCCGCCGGACACGGACAATGGCACCGATAGCAGTCCGTTGAAAAACGTATGGGCCACAGAAACGGGCCCTTTTGTCATTCCCGCGAAGGTGGGAATCCACGTTTTGCGTGCAGAGAGCACGGCACACGTCGAGCGTGGACCCCGGATCAAGTCCGGGGCAACACTTCTTCAACAGTCTGCTGGCGAAGGAGATAGCCTGTACCCCAAGTGTGCGGCCGCAGACACCTGACCGGCGCAACGGTTGATCGGCCTCTTGTGGAGACCCGAGAGTGCTGCTACGCAGAAAAATCCTGGTTGGCTATGGGATCACGCTGGCGCTGATGGCGATCGTGCTGGTTTGGGCCGTGGTGAACCTGGTCAGCCTGGGACAGGCCAGCGAGGCCATTCTGCGCGAGAACTACAAGAGCATTCTGGCGGCCGAGAACATGATCGACGCCATCGAGCGTCAGGACTCGGCGACGCTGCTGGTAATGCTCGACTATGGCGACGAGGGGCTTACCCAGTTTCGCGAGAATGAGAATCACTTCCTCCAGTGGCTCGGTCGGGCCAAGGACAACATCACCATTGCCGGCGAGACGGATATCCTGTCCGCCATCGAATCGGGCTATTCGGCGTATCTGGTGCACTTTTCGGAGCTCTGTGAAAAGAAAACGGTGTCACCGCAAGAGGGGGGGTGAATTCTATCACGAAACGGTTCTGCCGTCGTTCAAACGCGTCCGGGACGAGGCGGTACGGTTGCGGATGATTAACCAGGATACGATGTTCGAAGCCAGCCGACGGGCCGAGGTCGTGGCGCGCACGGCGATTTGGTCGACGGCGGGGGGTGGCCGTGGCGGCCATCGGGCTGGGGTTGGGCTTCAGCCTGCTGCTGAGCCGCAAGCTTGTTCGACCGATCCGGCGGATGATGGAGGCGACGGACGCCTTGGCGGAAGGTGATTACGAGGTGCGCGTCCCCACGGCCGGGACGGACGAACTGGCCCGGCTGGCCCAGGGCTTCAACACGACCGCCAACAAGCTCGGCATCTATCACCGCATAAACGTCGAGCAGATCGTGGCCGAGAAGCGCAAGGGGGATGCCGTCCTGCGGAGCATCGAAGACGGGGTGGTGGTCGTGGATGCGGAGTTCCGCGTGGCCAACATGAACCCCCAGGCCGGTCGCATTCTGGGTGTCGATCCCGAGGCCGTCTTGGAAAAGCACGTCCTCGAGGTCGTCAAGGACGAGCGACTCTTCGACCTGATGAAACAGACGGCCACGTCCGGTGAGCCACCGGAGGTCGAGGACGGCAAGAACATTCTCTCGGTGGGCGAGGGGGAGTCGGCCAGACACTTCATGTTCAGCGTCACGCCGGTGGTCTCCAAGGGCGAGGATATGCTGGGTGTGGTGCTCCTGCTCCGCGACGTGACCCGGCTCAAGGAACTGGACCGCATGAAAAGCGAGTTCATCATGACGGCCTCGCACGAGCTCAAAACACCGATCCAGAGCCTCGGCATGAGCATTGATTTGCTCCGGGAAGGGGCGGCCGATACCCTGGACGACAAGCAGCGGCAGCTTCTGGATGCCGCCGGAGAGGAGCTGGCCCGTCTCAAGAGCCTGATCAGCGACCTGCTGGACCTGTCCAAGATTGAGGCCGGCAAAGTGCAGATGGAGTTTGACCGGGTCCCGCCGCATGTTCTGGTTGAGAAGGCGGTCGGCGTCTTCACCGCGCAGGCCGAGGAGAAGCACATCGAATTGATTTCGGACGTGCCTGAGCATGTGCCCGACGTTGAAGCCGACGCCAACAAGATCACCTGGGTGCTGACCAACCTGGTGGCCAATGCGCTGCGGTACGCCCGCCACCGCGTGGCCATCTCGGGTCGGCACGCCGGGCGATGGATTCATCTGTCGGTCGCCGACGACGGCGACGGGATTCCGCTCGAATACCAGAGCCGCATCTTTGAGAAGTTTGTGCAGGTCGAGAGCGATAAGAGCGTGGGCGGCACGGGGCTCGGCCTGGCCATCTGTAAGGAGATCGTCCGCGCCCACAAGGGAACGATCTGGGTGGATTCCACGCCCGGCGAGGGGAGCACGTTCACGTTCACCCTGCCGGTGGCACAAGACACGTAGGAGAACGACCATGCAAGCCAAACCCGTATTGATTGTCGATGACGAGAAGAACATTCGGATGACCTTGTCACAGGCTTTGGAATCGCTGGATCTGGAGACGGACACAGCCGTCAATGGCGAAGAAGCCCTGGCCAAGCTCGACGAAAAGCACTTCGGACTGGTGCTGCTCGACCTGAAGATGCCCGGCATGGACGGCATGGAGGTGTTGCGGCACATCCGCAAAGCCCGGCCGGACATCAAGGTCATTATCATCACCGCCCATGGGACGATCGACTCGGCGACGGAAGCGATGAAACTCGGGGCGGTCGACTTCATCCAGAAGCCTTTCGCGCCGAAGGAAATCCGTGACCTGGTGACCAAAGTCCTCGACCGGGAGACCCTCGAAGCCGAAAAGGCCAAGAGTTACGAAGAACACATCGAGCTGGCCAAGCGGTGCATCGGCCGGCGGGAATTCGACGCCGCTCAGGAATACGTCAGGCGGGCCATTGCGGCCGATTCGACCAAGCCCGATGGGCTCAATCTTATGGGCGCGCTGATCGAGATGCGCGGGGACTGGCTGGAGGCCCTCAAACAGTATCGGGCCGCTTTAGCATTGGACCCGACGTACGCACCGGCCAAGGAGAATCTGGACAGGGTGGTGGTTCGCCACGAACAGGGCAGCGGGATCAACCTCGGTGGGGCGAAGGCTTCAAAAGGGGGCCGGTCATAGATGGCGACGGATCTTTTCGTGGTGATCGTGGGCTGTGGCCGATTAGGATCATACCTGGCGAACCGACTCAGCCGAGCCGGGCACGGCGTCGTCGTGATCGACGCGGAGGAGCACGCGTTCGGCAATCTCTCGCCGGAGTACAGCGGCTTTCGTGTCGAGGGCGATGCGACTGAGCTGGCGGTCCTGAAGCAGGCCAAGGTGAACCAAGCCGACCTGGTGATCGCCACGACGCGGGCCGACAACATCAACCTCATGGTCGCGCAGGTGGCCAAGACCGAGTTTGGAGTCGCCCGCGTGCTGGCCCGCGTGTTCGAACCGCGGCGCGAGGCCGTCTATCGGTGTCTCGGCGTCGAAACCATCTGCCCGACCGCCGTCGCGGGTGAGATGTTTCTGAAAGCCGTCGGCGGGGAGGGCTCGGCATGAAGGTCTTGATCGTCGGAGGCGGTAAACCGGTTTACTTTCTCTGCCGGACCTTCCTGGCCAAGGGCCACGAAGTGGTCCTGATCAATCCCAGCCAGGATGAGTGCGTGCAGTTGGCCCGTCGGCTGAAGGTCACGGTGATCCGCGGCGACGGCAGCGATCCAACCATCCTTGAGGAGGCCGGCGCTCACGGAGCCGATGCCATTCTGGCCGTCACCCCCAACGATCAGGACAACCTGGCCGTCTGCCAACTTGGTTCCATGGAGTACGGTGTGCCGAGAGCCGTAGCTCTGGTGAATGATCCCGACAACGAGCAGGTCTTTCAGAAGCTCGGCGTGACGGCGTTCTCAGGCACGCGAACCATCGTCAGCATGATTGAGCAGCGCACGGCCCTGGATGAAATCACCAATCTGATCCCCGTGGGGGAAGGCAAGGTCAACATCACCGAACTCAAGTTGCCGGCGGATTCCCCCGTGGTGGGCCGGACGCTGCGCGAGCTTTCGCTGCCGGCCGACAGCCTCATCGCCGTGGTCCTGCGGAACGGCGAGACCGTCGTTCCCCGCGGTGATACAACACTGCGGCCCGGCGACCGCATCGTCCTGATTACCCTTCCGGCCAATCATGGCCCGGTCATCCGGGCCATCACCGGCGAGACGCACTGAAGGGGGTCGCCTTGCGAGAAGCCCGCTACCTTCGAGAACGATACCGGACGATCCTTTCGTATACAGGGCTGATCCTGGCCCTCTGTGCGGGCTTGATGCTTACGCCCCTGCTGGTGTTGTTCGCATGGCCGGCGGAGCGTTCGCAGGCGTGGTCCTTCGTCGTCCCGGCTGTGCTCATGGGCGCCTCCGGCCTGGTGATGTGGCGGTGGCTTCGAACGAAAGATCACGTGGTGCTGTCCGTTCAGGAAGGCGGCGTGATTGTCTTGCTGAGCTGGATTCTCGTGTGTCTGTTCTCCGCCTGGCCTTTCATGGACGTGACGGGGCTGAACTTCACGCAGGCGGTTTTCGAGGCGGTCAGTGGTTGGACCACGACGGGGCTGTCCGTGGTCGACGTCACCCAGGCCGGCCACCTCATTCTGCTGTGGCGAAGCATTATGCAACTGGCCGGCGGCGCGGGATTGGCCATTATCATGCTGTCCGCCATCACCGGCCCGACGGGACCGGCCCTGTCCGTGGCTGAAGGACGGGAGCAGCTTGTGCCGCATGTTCGTCAGTCGGCGAAGCTGGTGATGATGATCTACAGCAGCTATATAGGCGTGGGCATGGTCGCTCTTCGCTTGGCGGGCATGGCGTGGTTTGACGCCGTCAACCATGCCTTCGCCGCCTTGTCCACGGGAGGGTTCTCCACGCGGGTGCAAAGCATCGGCCATTGGAACTCGGTGGCCGTGGAGGCCGTCACGATTCCACTGATGCTCCTGGGCAGCTTGAACTTCGTTACGGCCTGGCTGTTGCTGCGAGGCCAGTTCCGTGCCGTCCGACGCAACGGCGAGGTTCGCGTGATGGTCGTCCTGGTACCGGTGTGCGCGGCGCTGTTGTTTCTGCTGACGGCTCGGGGGCTGTACCCGACGCTGGGTGAGCGTGTGCGCGTGGCGGTTTTTCAGGCCGTGACCGCCCTGACCACAACGGGCTTCTCGACCGTCGGTTACGGGGACTGGAACTCGTTCGGCTGGATGGTGTTGATTGTGCTGATGCTGATCGGCGGGGGCACGTGCTCGACGGCCGGGGGCATCAAGCAATACCGTATCTACCTGTTGTGGAAAAGCCTGGTGTGGGAGCTGCGCCGCAGCCTGTTGCCCCGGACGGCCGTGATGGAAAACGCGGTGTGGGAGGCCGACCGAAAGGTCTTCGTCAATGACACTCGCCTGAGGCAGATCGGAACGTTTGTGTTCCTGTATCTGGCGACCTTTGCGGTGGGCACGGCGGTCCTGGCCGCCCACGGTTACGGCCTGAAGGAATCCCTCTTTGAGTACGCCTCGGCCCTTGGAACCGTCGGCCTGTCGGTCGGGATAACGTCGGCCTCGGCTCCGGCAGGCGTTCTTTGGGCGCAGATCGTCGGCATGCTCCTTGGCCGCCTGGAGTTTTTCGTCATCTTCGTCAGCGCCGCGAAGCTTTGGCAGGACGCCGGTCGTATGATCCGGCGGGCGCACGCAGGTTGAACGATTCCCGCAACACCACAGGATCGACAACTATCCTACCCGGGGCGGTGGTACTGGGGCACCTTCAACGATTCGCCATCCTTCAGGGCCGAGGCATGGGCGACGATGCCCGGCACGGTCAGGGCCAGGGCCTCGTAGATGTCGATCGCGGGCCGCCGGTCCTGCAGGATCGCCGTGATGAACTCATCGGCCAGCCGTCCGTGCGAGCCGCCGTGCCCACCGGGGGCGACGCCGGGCGGCAGGGGCGGCTGAGCGGTGTCCGGCAGCTCCTTGAGCGTGCCGTGGTACTCGGTGCCGTCCATCCAGCCCTTCTGGCCGAACACGCGGCCCCGCTCGGCGACCAACCCGTGAACGCCCTTGCACATGAGCATCCGCGAACGCCTGCCATCGCTGGTCTCGAACAGGGCGACCTCGTCGGAGAAGGGGTTGTCGTACGCGTTGGCGCCGGGCCCGAAGGCGTCGAAGCCGGCGTTGCTGCCGATGCAGGAAACCCGCGTGAGCCGCCCGCCCGACACGCCGACGTGATACGCCGTCGAATGCGTGGGGTACCACAAGGGCGGCATGCCGACGCGCCAGCCCTTGAATGAAGGGATGGGCGTGGGGCTGTAGTGGTAATACTCGCCCTCGGAGTAGATTAACTGCCCGAAGCCGTCGGCTTGGTAGATCTGCCGCATCGCGCAGCAGTCCGGCCGATACCAGCTCGTCTCGGCCATCATGTACGTGTGGCCGGTCCGCCGCACGGTCTCCAGGAGCTGTTCGGCCTGCTCGATGGAACCCCACACCGCCGGGACGGCGCAGAAGACGTGCTTATCGTGCTTGAGCACCTCGATGCAGTGCTGGGCGTGGTGCGGGGCGTCGGTGGCCACGAAAACCGCCTCAATGGAGCGGTCCTTGACGAGGACCTCCAACGACTCGTAGGACGTGTCGCAGCGGCAGGCCTTCATCAGGCCCTCGCGGCGCTCGGGGATCAGGTCGCTGACGGCGACGACCTGGACGTTCGGATGGTGTTGGAAGCTGAAATCCGCGCCGAACCGGCATACGCCGTAACCGACGATGCCCATGCGGATCTTTCGGTCCGAGACGGGCTGCCAGGGCTTTTGCGGCGCGGCGGTCGCGATCGCGCCGCCGGCCCAGACCGCCGCCGCGCTGGCCAAAAAATCACGCCGAGGTATTGCAGGGCTGGACATGATGCATCTCCTTCCATTGGGCTACTGTGTTCGTGGAATCCGCCGATCCCATTGGTTTGCCCATTCTAACCGGCTGCGGGTCCCCGCGGCAACCCGACACTTCGGCTGATACATCATGCCCGATCCGAGCTTGACAAGGGCGGCGTGCGGATCGACAATCCGGCCGAACGTTCATCCACGGGAATCAAGCCATGATGCGACACCGCCGGCCGGCCCGAATCACCATGCTGTCGCCCTTGGCGGTGGGCACGATCGTGTTCGTCGCGGGTGCGGTCGTGTTGGGCCTTGTGCTGCCGCCCGGTGAAGGCAGCGCGCCCGTTGCGGCCCGATGGACGAGTCTGCTGCCGCCCTTGCTGGCGATCGCCCTGGCCATCATCACGCGGCACGTGTTCTTCAGCCTGGTGCTGGCCGTCGCGGTCGGCTCGCTGCTGCATTACACGGCCCCCGCGATCGCATCGCCCCACGCATGGGTGGACGGCCTGGCCGCCTTCGGCGGGCGGCTGGTGGATACGGCCCTGGACCTCGGCAATCTCAAGGTGCTCGCCTTCTTGCCGCTGGTGTTCACGCTGGTGGAGCTGATGATGGCCCTGGGCGGCTTTGCGGGCATCATGCACGCCGTCCTGCGCTGGATCCGCACCCGCAAGGCCGTGCAGGCCGCCACGGGTGCCCTGGGCCTGGTGTGCTTCATCGACGACTACGCCAACGCCGTCATCGTCGGCTCGATGATGCAGCCGATCACCGACCGCTACCGCGTCAGCCGCGAGAAGCTCGCCTTCCTGGTCGACGCCACCAGCGCCCCGGTTGCCGGTCTGGCCGTCGTAAGCACCTGGATCGCGTACGAGGTGGGCCTGTTCAACGATGTCGCCGACAAGCTGCAACTGGACACGACCGGTTATGCGATGTTCTTCGACGCCCTGCCCTTCCGCTTCTACTGCTGGCTGATGATCGCCTTCGTCTTCGCCCACGTCGTGTTGGGCCGCGACTTCGGGCCTATGAGAACCGCCGAGCGACGCGCGGCCGCGGCGGACGAGCCCCCGGAGACCGCCGAGGAGCCCGATGTCGCCCCGGCTGCGAATGACGACGTGCCCGGGCCACGGGCCCGCAACGCGCTGATCCCGCTGGGCGGGTTCCTGGCGTTTCACTTCACGGGCCTGTGGGTCGATGGCGGCGGGCCCGCCAAGCTCACCGGTGCCGTTGACCTGGCCACGTGGGATTATTGGCGAACCGTCATTGCCGCCGCCGCGCACTCGACGGAGATGCTGGCCTTGTCCGCCCTGTTCGGCATCGGCCTGGCCCTGGCCTTGGGCGTCGCGGGCGGCTATCGCCTGCGAGCGCTCGTGCCGGGGTGCATTCTTCGCGGCCTGCGGCGGGCGATGCTGCCGGCGGGCGTGCTCATCCTGGCCTGGTCGCTCAAGCAGACCTGCGATGCGCTGCAGACGGGGCCGTACCTGGCGGCGGTTCTGGAGGATCGCATCCCGCCGGTCCTGTTCGGACCGCTGCTGTTTGTCGTCGCCTCGATAACCAGCTTCGCCACGGGCACCAGCTACGGCACGATGGGGATACTCATCCCGATCGCGATCCCCATCGCGTTCACGCTGGATGGGAATCACTATGGCCCAACGACCACGCTGTGTCTGGCGGCCGTACTGGATGGGGCGATCTTCGGCGACCACTGCTCGCCCATCTCCGATACGACGATCCTCAGCGCCACGGCCAGCCGGTGCGACCTCGTGGCCCACGTGCGGACCCAGTTGCCCTACAGCCTGCTGGTCGCCTTGGTCGCCCTCGTGCTGGCCTACGTCCCCGCGGCCCTGGGCCTGCCGCCGGCCCTCGGCATCGGCCTGGGCGTCGCGGCCATGGTCGCGGTCCTGCTGGTCCTGCGGCCTGCGGCGTCTTGAGCCACGGCGGCGCGCCGGGGTCGGTGGTCGCCCCCCATCCTTGGGATGGCACGTATGGAACGAATAGCGCGTGGGAGGGCAGCGTTCCTTATCAGGGTTCGGTCGAGAAGATGGCGAGGGGCGGGCTCAAAAAGCCAGGTAAGGCCGCGCTTTTTGGGGAAGGCCGGGTGGCATGCCACCCGACGGATTCACAGGCCGCCACCATCGTCATCCCGACCGGAGGGCCGAAGGCCCGGAGTGGAGGGATCCGTTCAGACAGTTCTTCCCCAAGGCACCCGACGCGGAGCCGCAACATGCTCACCCATGGGGGTGACGTTGGTCTCTCCGCCAGGCGCTCAACGCCGTGCCGCAACAACATCAGCGGTGTCGCTGCGCTTCGCACCGCGTCGCTCGGAATGACGATGATGGGGCCACCCGATACACGACCATGGACAGGATGAACATCCCGCAATGGCAGGACAAGCCACAGAGAATCACAGAGGCCACAAAGCCGACTTGGGCCGGATTCCCTCTGTGCCCTCTGTGTCCTCTGTGGCAAACCCCATGACCCGGTGCAGCACGGCCCACCCGACGCTATTGTGGGCCCCCCTTGACCGTCATCCCGACCGAAGGGCCGAAGGCCCGGAGTGGAGGGATCGGTTTAAACAGTTCTTCCCCAAGGCACCCGACGCGGAGTCGCAACATGCTCACCCATGGGGGTGACGTTGGTCTCTCCGCCAGGCGCTCAACGCCATGCCGCAACAACATCAGCGGTGTCGCTGCGCTTCGCACCGCGTCGCTCGGAATGACGATGACGGTGTCGCCCCTTCGGGGGTGCGGTACGGGCCAGCCCTTTGCCTTCGGCAAAAGGCTGCCACCCAACGATTATGTAGGCCCCCACCATCGTCATCCTGACCGGTCGGGTGGCATGCCCACGCTCGCGTGGGCATGTCTTGAAGGTGCGGGACGGTCGCCACCACATGGCCACACAAGTGTGGCCATGCCACCCACCTTGGGAGGGCCTGCGTGGCCACAAGACCGCGTGGGCACAGCCAAGACAGTTGCTACGCGATGGGAGTGGTGTCAGAAGGCCAGGTAGGGTCGGGCCCTTTGGAGAAGGCGGCTTGTCCGACCGGTGTCGGAAACATCCTCGATGCGGGCCAAACGTCCGTGTCGGCGGCGTTCGAGGATGCGGTCGACGGTCACGCAGCCCAGGCCCGGCACGCGAAGCAGTTGCCCACGCGAGGCGGTGTTGATGTCGACGGGGAAGTACTCCGGATGCGTCCGGGCCCAAACGAGTTTGGGGTCCTCCTCGAGTGAGAGGCGGCCCTCGACGTCGAAGGGGATCTCATCGGCCTCGAAGCCGTACTTTCGCAGCAGGAAATCGACCTGGTAGAGCCGGTGCTCCCGCAGCGGCACCTCCTCGGGCCGTTCGACAAGGCGCTGTTCGCCCGGCAGCTCAGGGTGGCCGAGGCCCTTCTGGTAGGCGCTGAAGTACACCCGCTGCAGGCCCAGGCCGCGATACAGCCGGCCCGTGTACCGCACGATCTCGGCGTCGGTCTCCCCGGCGGCGCCCACGATGAACTGGGTGGTCTGCTTGACGCGGGCGTATCGGCCCCCGCGTCGGGTCAGCTCACTGATGAGCTTCATCGGCCGCACGATGTCCCGCATGTAATCCTTGGCGTGCGACAGCCGCGACAGGTGGGCGGCGCCCGGCGTTTCGATATTCAGCGAGACGGCCGTGGCCAGGCTGACGGCCTTTTCGATGGCCGCGTCGCTGGCCCCGGGCAGGACCTTGAGGTGGATGTAGCCCCGAAACCCCTCGCGTCGCCGCAGCCGCTGGGCGATGGCCGTGAGCCGCTCCATCGTGCGGTCGGCGTCGCCGATCACGCCGCTGCTGAGGAACAGCCCGAAGACCTCGCCCCGGCGGTAGTAATCCAGGAACGCCCGGATCGTCTCATCCATGTCGAGCGTGCATCGTCGCACATCCTGATCGCGGCGCAGGGGGCAATACTTGCAGTCGTTGGTGCACACGTTGGACAGCAGCGTCTTGAACAGCACGCTCGTGCCGCCGTTGGGCAGCGTTACGGGGTAGATCCATCGGCCACCGGCCCCGCGGTGGCGGTGCTCGGCCGGGCGGCTCGTACCGCACGCGCACGCCAAATCGTACTGCGCATCGGCGCTGAGCAGCTCCAGCTTTTCCTGCGTATCGGGCCGATGGATGATCCCAAGACTCATCGCACGCCATCCCTTTCGCGTGCTTGGCGCGATCGCATCCTCAACACCGCCCAGGCCTGCGGCCCATGGGTCACCGGCCCGAGGCCGCCTACAGGCCGAAGGCCTTCTGCATCTGCTCGCGGACCAGCGTCAGACGCTTCAGGTCGCCGCCGCCGACCTCGGCCGTCGCCCAGCCGGCAAAGCCGATATCGTCCAGGGCCTTTCGCACCTGGTCCCACGGCAGGTCGTCGTCCGGGCTGGTGATATCCACGAACTTGTTCTGCGCCCGGCTGAAGCCCTTGACGTCGAGCTTGACGCAGCGGTAGCCGAACGTGCGGAGCCATTCGCCCGGCTGGCCATACTTCCAATGGTTGCCGAGGTCATAATACATGCCCACCCACGGGCTGTTGAAGCTGTCCACGAAGGCCACGAATCGCTCGGCGCCCTGTTCGGGCGGGGCGTCGTGATCGTACATCATCTGGTTCCACACGTTCTCGATGAGGAGGTGCTGCCCCAGGGCGGCGGCCAGGGGCAGGAGCTTGCGAATCTCCTCGCGGGCCCGCTGCTCGATCACGTCGGCCGGGCCGTCCGAGCCACGGCCGACCACGATCAGCACCCCGCTGCCGCCGGCGGCGTGCGAGACGCGGATGCAATGCTCGATATTCGCACGGCCCTGGGCGCGCTCCTCGGCCTTGGCGCTGGTCAGCCGCTGCGACCAGTGGGCGTGGTTGATCGCGTTATGCACGAACACGCCCGACTTGTGCGCCGCGTCGCGGGCCTGTTCGGGCGTCCACTCGCCGGCCTGGTCGAAGTCCACGCCGTCGAATCCGGCCTCGCCGGCCAATTGCAGCCGATCCACGATCGAGAGCGCCTTGCCGTTCAGCTCCTTGGGGATCATCCCCAGCTTGCAGGACAGGAGGATGCGTTTGCCCGTCGGCGGGGTCACGATGGCCGAGGCGCCTGCCTCGGCAGCCGGCGCGACACCGGCGGCGCCCATCGCCGCGGCCATGGAACCGGCGCCCATCGCCAGGACGCGACGACGGCTCAAGGATGAACGTGTCTGATGCATCATGCCATTTCCCATGACGACTCCCCCGTATCAGAATACCCGGGTCCGTTCGGAAACACGCCGCTTCCGACGCCCACCAGTATACACGCTACGGGGAGAAAACCCAAGCATCGAAACCGCGGCACGGATGCTCAGTCCAAGGCCGGCTGCCAGAGGTAGAGGAACTCGGCCTGGCGGGCGTGGAGCCATTCGGGCAGCTCGATATGGACCAGGCCCGTCCCGCCCATGGCGGCTGGCGAATCGTACGCGGTCGCGACGTGGCCGGAGCGGCGATGGTACATGACCGTGCGGGCCGCGCGGATGCCGGCCTTGTCGCGGGCCCAGGCGATTGCGTCGTCGAGGTAGCCGATGCGGTCGATGAGTCCCTCCCGGCGTGCGGCCTCGGCGGCGAAGACGCGGCCATCGGCCAGGCCCCGCAGCCGGTCCGCGGGCAGATCGGGTCGGCCCTGCTGCACGATGGCGAGGAACTGCCCGTAGAAGTCGTCGATGATGCCCTGCAACACCCGCCGCTCCTCGTCGCCCAGGTCCTTGAGCGGCGAGGCCATGTCCTTGAGCTTGCCGCTCTTGATCGCGACGGCCTCGATGCCGAGCTTGTCCATCGTCCCCTTGACGCTGAAGGTCTGCAGGATCGTGCCGATGCTGCCGACCACCGAGCTGGGTTGGGCCACGATCCCGTCGGCCCCGCAGGCCAGGTAGTACGCACCGCTGCAGCCCAGGTCCAGCACGCAGGCGACGACGGGCTTGCTCGTCTTTTGCTTGAAACGCCGCAGGGCGTGATACATTGCATCGCTGGCCGAGACGGTCCCGCCGGGCGAGTTGATCCGCAGGACCACGGCCTTGACGCTCGCATCGCCGGCGGCGCGATCGAGCTTCTCCACGAAGCGGCTGACCGCGCTGTCCTCGGCGTGCAGCAGTCCGCGACGCGGCCGGCTGGAGAGCATGCCGTCCACGTCGATCAGGACGATCTTGTCCAAAACCAGCAGGCCCGGATCGCGCTGCACCTCGGTCTCGACCAGCTCGCGGCCGGCGGGCACGACCTGCACCTGAAACGCCGTCGGGCCGCACCCGGCCAGGGCACACATCGCCACGCCACACATCATCGAAATCCGCAGGATGTTCATGGTCCGCCTCCCGTTCGAGATCTCGTGTTTCACCGTGCGGTTTGAGCATAACACACCTCCGGCGGGGTGGCAATGTGTGAATGTTGACATCGGCGCCGGGGGCGACTACGCTGAAACCGGTGACGGCGGCGACGACCGGCCGTGTATTTGCGCTCCTGCCGAAAGGAACGACCATGCAAGCAGCCCGTTGGATTCAAGCCCTGGTGACGGTTTTCTTCCTGTCGATGACGGCCCCCGGTTTAGCCGCCGAGCCCCTGCAGCGCCCGTTGTTGGTCACGGTCGACCTGGACCAGGGCGAGTCGCAGACCGTCACGCTGTCGAATGGCCGCTCCGTGGACATCCGGCTGGTGGAGGTCGAGGAGACGCGGGACGACGTGCGTCAGGCGGTCCGCCGGGCCCAGGCGACGGTTCGCGTCAATGACCGAACGGTGGACCTGGTCGCCTCGGCGTACCACCTTCCCGTGACGGTGGGCGACGTGCAGATCGACTGCGCCGTGACGCGCGGCTACACCGGCGACAGCAGCAAGGGCAACGCCTGGGCGCTCGAGAAGGACGCCCGCTTTCGTCTGTGGCCGGCGGGGTCACCCTGGGTCGATACCGACACGTTCGTGTATCCCGTCAACCAGCGGTGGTTCGCCACGGACACGCAGATGGGCAACGTGCCGTGCTTCGTGGATGCCGCCGAGACGCCCGGCGCGCGGAACGTGTACTATCACTATGGCCTGGACTTCGGCGGGCCGGAGGGGCTGGTGGACGTGCTGTCGGCGACGGATGGTTTGGTCGTGTCGTCGGGGACGGCGGTCCTGGAGGGCTACGAGCAGAGCCCGCCCAAGCCGCGCTACGACGTGGTGTACATCCGCGATGATCGGGGCTGGTTCTACCGCTACAGCCACTTGCAGATGATCGCCACGGCCGTGCGGCCCGGCTACCGCGTACGCAAGGGCGAGCGGATCGGCATCCTTGGCAAGGAGGGCGGCAGCGGCGGCTGGTCGCACCTGCATTTCGACATCACGGCCATGCAGCCGTCCGGCCGGTATGGCATTCTCAACGCGTACCCTCTGGCGTGGCAGGCGTACCAGGCCCAATACAAGCCCGACCTCATCGCCGTCGCCCGGCCGCACCACGTGGCCTGGACGGGGCAGGAGGTGGTGCTCGACGGCGGCAGATCCTGGTCGCGCACGTCAGGGCCGCTGGAATACGCGTGGACGCTGTCGGACGGCTCCACTGCCCGCGGCGCCACGGTGGCGCGCACCTACGACACGCCGGGCGAGTACAGCGAGGTCCTTCGGGTGACCGACGCCGCCGGCCACGTGGCTTACGATTTCGCCGTGGTGCAGGTCTTCGATAAGGCCCGGCCTGATCGCCTGCCGCCGACGATCCACGCCGCGTATTGGCCCACACTCGATATCCGCCCGGGCCGGCCGGTCACGTTCAAGGTCCGCTCGTTCCGCACGACCCGGCCCGAAGAGGTGTGGGACTTCGGCGATGGCAGCCCGCCGGTGACCGTGCACTCGGACGGCAACGCCAAGGTGCACAGCCTCGACGGCTACGCCGTGACCCAGCACGCGTTCGCTCGGCCCGGCGACTACGTTGTGACCGTCCACACCACCAACCAGCACGGCTATACGGCCACGACGCACCTTTATGTCCGCGTGGAGCAACCCTGGCGCGGTAGCGGCGCAGGCCCGGCCTTGCAGAGATCCCCGGCCACGCCGAGCCCGGCTCTGCCAACCGGTGCTGAAGGGGGGAATTGAAGCTGGGCAGGACGGACCGTGCCCACGCGGTGTTCATGCCATGCAGGCCCTCCCAAGGTGGGTGGCATGGCCACACTTGTGTGGCCATGGGACGACGAGCGCCCCGTATCGCCAGGACATGCCCACGCGAGCGT
>OMKS01001058.1_pt1 | contig 25245 bp, 23 predicted proteins | sample 1674721 | NCBI WGS metagenome assembly OMKS01 (sample SAMN06264996, study PRJEB25208) | sediment metagenome | isolation source: hot spring sediment | place: USA: California | collected 2014-09-02
GATGGGGAAGAAGGTAAATCTGGTCATATTATTGATCCTATCCACCGCGTTTTTCTTCGTCGACTTAGAGTATGACAACTATTACACGAAGAACGGATTCCTCACGTTCCTCACTCTTTCCATAGCTTACATTATCTTCAAGATCGTGCTTGAGGAGGCAATCTCCAAGCAGTTAAAAGATACAAAGGCAAGGTATACTTTCAGAAAGATCGCATCTGTCCTTTTCGCTGTGATTTCCTCCCTGGTCTTGATATATATCTGGATCGAAAGCACCGAAGGATTCGTTGTAGCCGCAGGTATGGTAGGTGCAGGGATTGCAATAACACTGCAGGATTTCTTCAAGAACTTCGTCGGCGGAATGATCATCTTCATAACAGGGTTGTATCACGTCGGTGATAGAATAGAGATCGATTCAAGATATGGCGATGTCATAGACGTTGGGATAATGTATACCACCCTGATGGAGATCAGGGAATGGGTCGCAGCGGATCAGGAAACTGGGAGGCTTACTACTATACCGAACGGAAAGGTCATCTCTGGAATAGTCAATAACTACACAAAGGACCACAGCTTTATTTGGGACGAGATGAGCGTTCCTATAACCTATGACAGCGACCTCAAAAAAGCACAGGAGATAATAACGGAAATCGTCGTTAGTGAGACCGTTGAGATGACGGAGGATGCGGCGAGATCGATCGAGCAGATCGGACAGAAATATTACGTTGCCGAGAGGAGGACCCAGCCGGCAATCTTCCTGACGATGACCGATGACTGGGTCACATTCGATGTCAGATATATCGTCGAGGCACGCAGGAGAAGGTTCTACCACGATAGGATAACCCGGCAGATCCTCGAAAAGGTCAATGAATCCGAAGATGTGAAAATCGCGTCTACCACCATCGATATTACGGCCTTCCCAGATATCAGATTCATGGATATGTCGAAAAAATAATCTTCTCCGCAGAGGGCTGAAGGATTATATATATAGATAAGACGATGTATAGATTCCAAGGGGCGGAAATATGGTAACCGTAAGCAAAATAAATGGGATGAAAGTGATAACGTCGGATGCATATACACTGGGAGAAATCGATGGAGTCAGAATGGATCCCAATGCATGGAAGATCACGCATCTCCAGATAGACTTGATGGAGGATGCAATTAGAGATCTGGCGTACAAGAAGCCGCTGCTCGGGTCTGTCAGGATTTGCGTCCCCGTCGACATTGTGAACATGTTCGGGGACGTCATCACCCTGAAGACTTCGCTTCAGCAGCTCCGGGACTCTCCGGTATGCAGCAACAAGAAATCCGATAAATAGAGAATACCGACTTTCTTAAAATAAAAAAGAAGGTACAGGGCGTCAAACCCTGTAACTGTTTTTCTTCTCGTTATCCGCCTCTTAGAGTACCTGCGAATACCTGCCATGCAAGTGCGGATTTCGCCGTCAGGCTCAGTATGATGTACACCCTCTCTCCATATAGATAGTCCTTCCACTTGCGTATGCCTTTGTACTGCAGTATCATGTTTACCGCGAATATGTTGAAGAAGATGGCTATCGAGACGAATATGAAGTATACGAATGTCGGGACTGATTCCGAGGCGGTGAGCAGAGCGCCGAAGAAGTAAATGCCGAGGACGAACCAACATGCGAGACCGGCAAAAGATCCGTAGATGAAAGCCGTCCAATTGGGCTTCTCCGTCTTCTGGTTATAGAGCTCCATCATCAGACCGAACAGGTTCATGGTGGCATTCAGTGAAAATATCAGTATCAGGCTTGACAGCTCGTAAATGCCGACCAGCAGAGCAATGATCAGTATCATTATCGACGAACTGAACGCATACTCGTACCACCTGGCGTAGTTGATGTGCTTCTTCAGGTTCCGGATGTACCACTTGTATCCGAAAGTCGAGACCGAGAAGTGAGCAATCGCCGATATGAATAGAAACATCGCAACTAAGGGACCGATCCTGAGATCGATCAGCGTTTGGGTATCATGTGTTAGCACCTCGGTGACCGGATCATAGCTCAGAATGGTCCTTTCCACTGGCAGTGTGAAGTCGTTGCTCAATATCAACATCAAAATACCCTGTATCAGGTGCACGACGCCCATTACAGCGTTGAAATTCCTCAGCTTCAAGAATATCTTATCTTCAGATGATTCCATCGTTGACTGCCCCCCCCTTTTCCAATATTGGAACACAGTAGGATTATGCCCAATATTTGAGAATTTTCATTGGGACTATAAAATGGACAATTAACAGTGATATATCTCTTTATCTCTTGGACTATTCCTTCAATTGCTCCAGAGTGTAGCTTTGTCCGTCCCGGTCCACCTTGCTCTTCTTAATCAGGTAGTATGGGATGACCAGGATCACCGATAGTATGGTAAATATCACGATGGCCATTAATATGAAAAATAACAGCACGAGTGCGGCTCCAATCAGTATGGCTATTATTAATGCCATTCCCAGCAGCGCAAATATGATAATAGCCACCAGTATTGCCATTCCGCCCAGAGCCGCACCAGTTGCAGACATCTTGCTTCACTTGTCTATTGCGATAGATCAAGATAACTTCATCGATTGTCCTTCGGCAGGAACGGATGAATCGACATGGCCAACTTAGATGCTGTCATCGACTGAAGCAGCACTTTCCCCGGTCCTGTAAGGGTCGTCACGAACAGACCCTCGCCACCAAAGAAGGCAGTCTTGATTCCGCCGACTGCCTGGATATCATAGGTTACCGTGCTCTGCCATCCGACCACATTGCCCGTACTGATCTTCAGAACCTGTCCTGGCTGTAGGTCCATCTCAATGAGGTCACCTGTGGCGCTTATGAAGGCAGTTCCGGAGCCGGACAGCTGCTGGAGTATGAATCCCTCGCCACCGAAGAATGTGGCGCCGAGCTTCCTCTGGAAGGCTATGTCCATCTGAACCGAGTTCTCGGCGCAGAGGAAGGCGTCTTTCTGGAGAAGCCAGGTTCCTCCAGCGTTGAGGTCGATTGCCCTTATCTTGCCTGGCATCGGTCCCCCGAAGGAGATCAGCCCGGCGCCGCTGGATGCGAAGAACTCCGTCACGAAGAACGATTCTCCGGTCATCTTCCTCTTCAGACCGGCCATCAGACCTCCTTTGGCTCGGGCTTCCATCACCACATTTCCGCTCATAAAGACCATCGATCCGGCTTCCGAATACACCTTCTCGTTCGGCATCAGCTCGATATTCAAAAGCTGGAGATTGTCGCCCGTAATTGAATATTTCATTTCTCCACCTCATTCTCAACGGATATGACAATTTTGGAGTAGAGAGTCTATCTTACCCATATATTGAGGAATCCCCGTGAATATCATTAGACGGAATCATGCTGGCATGGCGTAATTACAAAAGAGTGGACCCAGCGGGATTTGAACCCGCGGCCTTTGCCTTGCGAAGGCAACGATCTTCCACTGATCTATGGGCCCATCCTGTGTGCGCTCCAAAACATCATCTGTATTTGGCGAGGATATTGTCGATAGTCTCCTGGGTGCTGCCCAGATACTCCTCGAGGCAGAAGCACTTGTCGAGATCCTCGTCGCAGAGCAGCTTCCCGATCTTCTCATCGGCTTTAAGAGCTTCCCTGAAATCGTCCGTCTTCCCGTCATCCAACCTCATTGAGCATATCCTGACCCGCTCGTGCGCTTCCTGCCGTCCGAGGCCCTTGTCGACGAGACGCATTATCACCGGTTCTGCCATAATCCTCTGCCCTGCCATCTCCAGGTTCTGCCTCATCCTCTCGCCGTTCACGATCAGGTTCCGTATTATTCTCTCGATCTTGACGAGTATATCGTCGAGAATAATGAATGTGTGCGGTACGGTAAAGCGCTCGGCAGACGAGTTGGTGAGGTCCCTTTCGTGCCACAGAATCGCACTTTCGAAAGCGGGAATCATATTCGCCCTGACAACTCTGGCTAGGCCGCAGACGTTCTCGGCCAAGATCGGGTTTCGCTTGTGGGCCATTGTCGAGCTTCCCACCTGCTTTTTCGAGTCGAATGCCTCGGACACCTCCCCGATCTCCGATCTCTGGAGATTCCTGACTTCGGTGGCGATTTTTTCAACGGATGTAGCTATATTGCACAGGACCGAAAAAAGCTCGACATATCGGTCCCTGGCAACGATCTGAGACGGGCCCTCCTCGATCCCCAGATCGAGACCTTTCATGACTAACTTCTGTATCTCCATGGCTTTTGAACCGAGTCCGGCACTCGTGCCGACCGCCCCGCTCATCTTCCCGACGCAGATCCGCGGACGTAGTTGGTCGAGGCGCTCCAGGTGTCTGTGAACCTCGAGGGAGTAAATCGCCATTTTGAGGCCGAAGGTTATTGGCAGCGCGAACTGGCCATGGGTGCGTCCGATCATTAACGTCTGCCTGTGCCTCCCGGCCTGCTCGGCCAGAGCAGACCGAAGCGCGATCAGGTCGCCCTCAATTACCTTCAGAGCGTCCCGGATCTGCATCGCCGCGCAGGTGTCCAGAATATCGTTCGACGTGACGCCCAGGTGAACGTACTTGCCTCCCTCGCCACTCTGCTCTCCCAGAACACGAATGACTGCGGTTATCTCGTGGTTTATCTCTCTGTCGATCTCGTTGACCCGCGCGATCGAGACTATCTTGGTGTTCGAGGCCTGCCTTATCAGCTTGGCATGCTCCTTGGAGATGTTGCCAACCTCGGCCTGCGCTTCCGCCAGTCTCGCCTCGACATCGAGTATACACTGGAGGCGATGTTCTTCCGAGAATATCCCCTTCATCAGATCTCTGCCGTACCGGAACTCCAAGGGACAGACTGCCATTGCAACCCCAAGCACAGTAATGGGGAGGCAAATTTTAACCTTTGGGTCGTATGCAACCAGTGCGGCTCTTGGACCCTCTGGAGATGGGGGTCAGTGTTATCAGCGCTGATAACCTAGTGAAAATCGCTTTATTTGGTTCAGGTTCTCAATCTATCAGAGCAGAGATGAACTCGCGGTCAAACGAAAGGAAGGTATCAAGACTTCTGGCAGACGGATATTCTCAGCGAATCCTGTCTTATACTTATAAGAAGCCCATGTCCGCCCAGAAGCTGAGCAAGATCTGCCGAATCCCCATCGCAGCATGTTACAGGCGGATACACGAACTGGAGCAGGTCGGTCTAATTTCGATTGCCGATGAAAAGGAGATATACAAAGGCCGCAAGGTAAAGCTCTACCGCTGCAGGCTCAAATCAGCTTCGCTCCGGTTCTCCGGCGGTAAGTTCAAGGTCGCCTACGACACGCTCCCAGAGGAGCCTCAGGAAGGCAACGGAGGCGAGACGGAGTCCAACGCAGACGAGGGCGTAAAGGAGATTACCGCTCCAATCACCGAGAACTAGTTCTTTTCCAATCGCCTGTCAAGTTCGTTGTGCACTATTGTAATACAGTGATCGGCATGCAGGCTCTCTGGTCCGAGGGACACCTCGATCGGATCGTATTCGAAGAGCACCTGTTCCTCCTCTGGGGTCAGGTCCCTGTCGTCGCCCAGCACGAATGTAATGTCCTGCTCGAACGATGGAAGGCGCCTGACGTCGTGCCCCTGCTCCTTGAGATAGTATATCTGCGAGTCCTTAGCCAGCAGGGAAATTACGTCCGAATACTTCCTGGATGACATATATATGCCCGGAGAAGTTTTTTTCTCGCCTTCCGCCCTCTGGCTCAGGCTCGATCGGATGAGCGCTGCCGTCGAACGCTCGTCTGGATTGAGGTATTTGAGCTCTGAACCCACGAACCTTATGGTCTTCGTGGGGCTCGGCGGTCCCTGAAGTATCAGATGTATCTCGACATCCTTCCGAATGCTGTGCGATAGGAAGAAGGATGAGTTGATGCACCTCAGGAGGATATCCAGGCGGCCTGTAGCCCCCGATAGGTCGTCAAGACTGAACTCGGGCGATGTCGTCGCCCTGTGTCCTAGTACTACGAAACGCCTCATCCCGCACCCCTCAGGTCCTTGTCATCCAATTTGAACTGTTTCATCAGCTGACGCCGCATCTTCCGGTTGCCGAGAAAGCCCTTCACCGCCTTCTTTGACATATTGAACTGCTTGATCAATTCCCTGACATCCTTGGGTGTGGTTCCAGAGCCCCGGGCTATCCTCATGATCCGGGTGGACTTGATCAGCTTTGGGTCCTCTAGCTCCGCCTCGGTCATGGAGTCCATTATGATCTTGAACCTGCCCATGCGCTCCTGCGAGAGCTCGATGTCATCGTTCGACAGCTTCCCCGTGAAGCCAGGAATCATCTGGGCGATCTTCTGGAACGGTCCGACGCCCTCGATCATCTCCATCTGGGCGTACATGTCCTTCAGCGTGAACTTGCCGGACATCAGCTTTCTGGCGGCTTCCTCGGCCTTGTCCTGGTCCATGACCTCCTGCGCCTTCTCGATAAGGGTCTGGATATCCCCCATACCCAGCATCCTTGAGACGAACCTGGAAGGCTCGAACTTCTCGAAATCGTCGAGGTGCTCCCCGGTGCCGATATAGCAGATCGGCGCTCCGGTTCCAGCTACCGCCGAGAGCGCTCCTCCTCCCTTCGCGGAGCCGTCCATTTTTGTCAGAACGACACCGGTGATGTCAACGGCCTCGTCAAAGGCCTTTGCCTGCGGTCCCGCCTGCTGCCCGATGGTGGCATCCATCACCAGGAACCGCTCTTCCGCATTAGCCTCCTTGGACAGCTCCCTGATCTCCTTGATCAGGGAATCCTCAAGCGAATGCCGTCCGGAGGTGTCTATGATGATTACGTCGTCGTCCCTGAACTGTTTCAGCCCCGTGCGGAGGATCTTGAGCGCACGTTTCTCTCCTGGGTCGCCGTAAACTGGGACGTTTATCTTCTTGCCCAACTGTAGAAGCTGGTCATATGCGGCGGGCCTGTGAACGTCACAAGCTATGAAGGCGACTCGCAGGCCCTTCTTCTGCATCATCTTGGCTATCTTTCCCGCAGAGGTGGTCTTGCCCTGCCCATAGAGCCCCACCAGCATGATCTTCTGCTTCTTCGGCAGGATCTCCCGGGAGGTGCCCAATATCTTCACGATCTCATCGTAGATGATCCGGATGACGTGCTCCCTGGAGCTCATGCCCGCAGGGGGCTTTTCGGTCAGCGCCCTCCTCTCCAGGTTCTTTGTCATTTCAACGACGAGCTTGACATTGACGTCAGCCTGAAGCATCGCCCTCTGGATGTCTTTTACGACGTCGGAGACTATCCTCTGGTCGATGTAGGGCGCGTTCACGACCTTTTTAATGGCGTCTTTCAGAGATGTGCCGAGCTTTTCAAGAACCATATTCGATCATCGTCTGAACCTGGCAATTTATTGATATATTTTGCGATTCAATTCCCACAATCTTCTGAAAAAAAAGGGAAGGGAAGGGCTAGCCTTGTCAGAAGGGATGGGATGCACTCTAACAACTAGCCCAGAATTCCCATTGATGTATATGATAGCGGCAATATTTAAACCTTTTCTGAAAACAGGCGATAATAAAAAAGGTGCTTTCTATAAATAGCCAGACTTCTGCAGAATCATGAGATCTTCGGTGCTGAGCTTCTCCCCGCTCTTGAACTTGTCATAGATCTCCTCGGCCTCCTTCTTCGCCGTGTCCTCCTCGCGGGTCTTCTTCGATTTTCTTTGCTTCTGACGAATTCCAGATATGATCTTGTCGAAGTCGTGAATCTGCCGTATATGCTCGATATGCATCTTGTGCTCTTCATCTGCCTTGAGCTTGGTTTCTATGAACTTCTCCTGTGCCTGGTCCGCCTGTTTTCTGAGCTCATCCGCCTCCTCGAACAGGGCGACCATTTCATCGTGCTCATTCTGAGCCTGCTCGGCCATCTCGGCGACTTTTCGGTGAAGCGTCTCTGCCTGGTTTTTTGCCTCCCGGAGCTCGTTCTCCAGCTGTCTGACCTCGTCGAACTCGTCCAGCTCTTTCTCCATCGACTCGATTTTCGAGGATATGTCCCCTATCTCCTCGACTAGCGCCCGTTCCTTGTCGGTCGACATGACGCTGGTCATGTGCTTCTTCTCGAGAGCCCTGAGCTGCGACTTGAGCCTTCTTATTGGCAGGCCGCCCTGCGGCATCTTCTCCCGCTTCAGCTGGATAAGCTTCTCACTCAGGGATGATACCAGGCGGTTCCAGTTGTCCCTCTGCGTCTTCAGCTGCTTGACCTCGGAGTTAAGGCGGTCCCTGTTCTCCTTATGGTCGTTGGCCTTAGAGATTATATCGCGGACCTTGGCGTTGAGCTCGTCGCGCTTATCGACCCAATTTCTGGTCCCCTCATTTAGAATATCCCGGTGCTTCCTGTGCTTCTCGGCCTCGACGTTATGTTTGGCCCTCTTCTCCTCAAGCTCCTCAAGCAGTTCGGTCATAGACCATCATCGCACTAAATCAAGCCCCAAGGCGGGCAATGGGGTCTATAAAGGGTCCAGTAAATAACTCTTTCGTTATCGACGACGATAAAGTGCTTCTGCCAGTAGTTTATTAATCGCGATGAAAAAGGATGCATCAGCAGAGCATCGGGAGGACTCGGATCGCGGACCTGGTTTGATGCCGCAATCGTATCACTTTTGATTTTAATTCATCGCACTATATAGATTATCAGCCGTGATTACCAGGTCGAAACCCCCTTAAGTGCCAGAGGACAAGAATAGTACAGATGCGAGTCCTGAGAGCAATCTTTGGAGAAGGTATTCGAACCGGTGATCGTTGCGAGATTGGCGTCGGAAGAATGAGCTGTGCGAATGAGTACCGCGGATCGTTTGCGTTGCTCTTCTCCGGGCTGATGGTATTGCCCAAGGGAGGCATGAAAGTGAAAAAACGTAGCTTCAGAAGGGTGGTCAGACAAAGTGCGGAAGCGGTCTCACCAACCACCGACCAAATCGCCCTGTCGCATGACCGGTTGCCCCAAGAGGCTGGTTCGAACGAGGCTTCCCCAGAATCCTTCTCCTGCTTTCGGTGCGGAAGCCCTGTGAGCAAATCTGCCGAACGCTGCCCGAAGTGCGGAATAAGGTATGTCAGTGAATATGCTCCTGATTATCAGGGAATCGAAGAGTGTACACTGTTCTCGGTAGAGGATCAGGCCTGCCTGTTCGAGAGCGGCAACTTGACCTGCATGTATTTCGATGTGAACAGTGGCACCATCTCCTGCGCAGATTTCTCAGGTCTTATTGAAGGAGCAGTCGAATGCCAACACTGCGGAATTCTCGTCGAGATCCCGTTCGAGAAGTGTCCGATCTGTGGCCATATGCTCCTGAGACAGTCTGTTGAGCTCGAAGAGATAGTGCACGATGTCGAAATCGGCGAAGAGCTAGAAGACCAGATCAATTCGGAGATTGTCTGCCCCATATGCGGCGAGAACAGCAAGCTCAGTAACGGCCGCTGCGTCAATTGCGATACCCTGCTGATAACACTGGAAAATGATCCAAAGTACCGCCTCAGACCCATCCTACCGACGGGGTCAGTCCTATTCGTGCATTTGGATGTCGAGACTGGCGCGATCAGTTATTTGGAGCGGGAAAGAAACAAGAAACGATCCGGCCAAGTCACTGTCAATCTCGGTGCGATCGGTACGGACGGAACGGACATCGACTGGAAGAGCATAGGCAGGATTTAGAGAGGTGCTGACAGATGTGTTCGATGTATCTCTATCTGGCGATGCTGACAGATCCGGCAGAGTGTGCCGAAAGGAGTTCCGGGACCGCATCTACCCGAAAAGCGAAGTACATGCGGAGAAGTGAGAAAATATGGACACGCTCAAGAGAATGAAGCTGATACTTGACGAGAAGACCGCGTTCATCCTGAAGATGACCTCTGAGGATCCCTGCACGGCTTCCGAGATCAGCAAGAAACTGGACATCCCTCACTCCGTCTGCTACAGGAAGATCAAGCAGCTCACGGATGCGGAACTACTTGACGAGAGCGAGCCAGAGGATCCCTGGAAAAACAGGAATCAGCCTAAATCCTATGTTTCAAACGTGGAGAATGCCTATGTCGCCCTCGAGCGCGGAGAAATGGTGATCGTTCTAAAGTTCAGGAAATCGAGGGAGCCGGAAGTCATCCGCCTTTCAACGGGCACATAGCCAATAGGCCTACTCGAGATCGAAAACGATGGTACATATCAGTTCTTTTTCCGCCTTTCCCCCGTCCTTTCCACGATCTTCCGTTCTGATGCTGGCCCCATAAATATCTCCGAGTAATCTTACAACGAAGGAGTCCAGTAGCTTGGTGCTCATCGATCGTGATTCCTCGTCCTCATCTAAATCACGCATCATCTCTCCGGATGCCGCATCGATTTTGATCCTGAGATCGATCCTCGGCCTGTCCGAGGGTTCATCGGGCGTCACATCGATTTCGATCCTCTTGGTACTGGAGACCTTCGTGATGAATCGAATCAAATGGAAGAACAGGACTGAAAGCAGGTGATCGACTTCCTCCTCCGATACGTTTGAAAGCCTGTCCGCCAATATCTCGACCTCTGGATATATCTGGTAATACCTTCGAATCGCATCTCGGACCGCGGCGGTCAGCTCCTTCTGTCCGCACCCGCGCCTCCCCAGGCTTATGTTCTTGAAAATGAGCGCGGTTCCAGAGACGAGGTAAGAATCCGCCCTGAGCCTCCGTATCGCCTTCTCGATGTACTCCCGCGTCGCGTAATCGAGGTTCTCCTGACTCACGAGCTGCAGATACCCCAGTATGCCCTGGATCAGGTTCTGCGAGTCATGGGCGAACATGTCGATGACGAAATCGAGGGCTTCCCTCGTCCTCCGCTCCGACTCCAGGGCTTCTTTTGCGCTGCTCTCCTTTCCCTTCGCCTCCTCGAACAACCTGGCGTTTTCTATCGAGGGCGAGAGGTGGTTAGAATATAGGTTGAGAAGCTCCAGTTCGTATGAGGTATATTCCCTTGTCTTTTCCTTCCTCGCGAGCATCAGAACGCCGATCTCCCCCTTGATCGCGACCAGCTTCGACAACAGCATGCATCTCAATGACTTCCGCTCCCATTCAGCGGAATAATCTATGTTGGCGATGTCATTTTCGAGCGGCGGTCCGTTGGAGAAGGCGAATCTGCCCATGATACCGTCCTCGGACGATTCGATGTATCTCGGCAGATCTATTGAGACGTCGCCTCTGCTCGATACTAGCTCGAGCCTTCCATGTGCGGAAGGATCGAAGATATAGAGGGCGCCGATATCGCTGGAGATCAGCTCCTGGGAACGTGCGACTGCTGTCTCATAGATCTCGTTCAGGTCCATGATCGACCTCAACGCCGTCCCGGTCTCCATCAGAATGGTCTGGATATTGATGTTCTCCATCAGGGCGTTGACGAGCCTGGCGTTCTCGATTGCGAGCGCCATATGGTCTGCCACTGGTATTAGCACATCGAGCTCCGGGGGTCCGAACGCCTCCTCGGCAGAAGAGGTCAGGTTCAGGAGCCCGAGAAATCTCTCACCCACGAAAAGAGGAATGACAAGTCCGACCGAAAACTGGTCCTCTGGGAGCGCCTCGTCCAACAGCTCCTCGATCTCGATCGGTGTATATGTTACGGGCTTTCCCTGTTTTACCGCGCGGGCGATTGGACCAGCATCCATCGACAGAAGCATCTGCTCTCGGAGCCAGTCGGGATGTTTTCCCGCAATGGAAGAGATCTTGAGACCTATATCGGTCTGAATGGTCACGGCGAGTGTCATCGTATCGAACTGCACCAGCCTTGAGAGGCCTTCAACGGCGCTCGTGTGGATCTCCGACAGGCTGCGTCCCGAGCGGATTCTTGTCGCAAGCTCGTTTATTAACCTCAGCTTCTCCGCTCGCAGCTCGAGCTCCCTTTCCATCTCCTTGCGTTTCGTGATATCTACCATGACATATGACAGCCTTGCGGCGGCACCGCTGGGGTTTCGTATGACCGATATGGAAATTGAGACCTTCTTCTTCTCATCGCTATAATCGGTGATGGAGGCCTCACAGTCCTCGACCTTGCCGTCTCTCAGAGCATTCGCGGTTATCTCCCCCAGGAACTCTCTATTCCGAAAGAGCCTCGAAATGCTCGTACCCCTTATGTTCGAAGATTTGAAACCCGTTATCTCCTCAGCTCCGGAATTGAACAGCTGGATGTTGCCGCTGAGATCGGTAACGACGTTCGCTATCTCGGAGGAGTTCAATAGGTCCATCGCCTGGTCAGGAGTCATGCCTTCCTCTTTTTTCGGATGCTTTGCGCCTCCCGGGCTCTCGGAGATGATGATACCGACGATCTCCCCCTGATAATTCACGACCGATTTCATGGATGATTTGGAGATAAGACGTCTGCCGTCCTTTGTACGCCAGTGCATGAAAATATCCTGTACGACGCCGTCTTCCCTAGCCCTCTTCGTGACCGCGGTCATCCAGTCCCTACGGTCCGGTGGCACCATGATGACGACGCTGCTGCCGGAGAGCTCTTCTTTTTCATAGCCGAGCGATTTCTCGGCTCCGCTGGAAAGTCGGAGGACCCGCCCTTTCCCATCCAGAACAACGACGATGCCCTCAGACGACTCTAAAAATGAGTCTACCTGCGTCTCTTCGTGAAATCCCGGGGATGCCATATCGAACCTCTTGAGGTGAACGTGCTGCACCGATGCAGCGTGACCGGGCTAGACCTATTCTGAAGCCCTTTCCAGGTTATCTGCCCGCTTGTTGTAATTCTTGACCTCTGCCTCGTTTATCTTGCTCTGTTCCAGGAAAAATGCGGCTTTGGATTTGTACAAGGCGGCCTTCTCGTTTTTCTCGGCGGCCTTCGCTTCGAACTTTCGCGCCTTCTCCTGAGCCTGGGCAATCTTTTTCTCAGTCTTTGCCATTCTCAGCTTTATCGCCTCCGGGGTGACCTCTGTCTCCCCTGAGATCGTGGCCTTTAGGTCCTTCTCAAGCTCCTTAAGGCGTGTATTCTGCTGTTTTTCCCTCTGCCTGCTCTCGGCGGCCTTCTCCCGGTATCTCACCGCAACCGAGAGTGACTTCTGGGTCTTCGCCTCATAGCTCTTGTACCGGGTCATGAACTTGGCGGCCTTGGCCTGGTGCTTCTGCGCTTTGTTCCGAAGCCTCGCAATGTCGTGATATGCCTCCGCCTGCATCCTCGAAGCCCTTACGGCGGATATTACTGCCTCATCGTCCTGGCTACGCGCCTCGGAAATATCGACGCTCTCGTCAGCTACCCTCGAAGAAGAGGGCGGTTTCGATGATTTAACGGCATCAGATTTCGATCCCTGGGCCGTTCCCTGGCCCTTGGATAGTCTCTTTTCCCGAAGTGCTTTCAGCTCTTCCAATGTCCGCTCCTTATCTCCATTAGACTTGCCGTTACTCATTCCAGACCCTCCGCTCGAAGCGAAGCTAAACCTGACTTATGATGAATGATGAAGACTATAAGGATTTTGTCAGACCAGTCTCAGATTCCGATATTTCGCCCTTTGTCCCTTAAAACGACTACGGCGATAATCGAATTTTCCCCGCGTCTGCATTCGTGTCCGATCCCGCCTGGCTATTATCTGGATAAGCCGGGATATCGGCTCTTAGTTGACGACAGAGATCGGTGCGCCTTAACGGGAATAGAAACCGGTTCCACCGGTAAATTGGGTTGTTATTTCAGTTATTAATTTATAATAGCAGATTGCTCGCCTCGCTCGGCAAGAGATACAGGCGGGTAGTCCACATGAAAGAGCCTTTGCTAATGATAGTCGTCCCCATCGCGGGGATATTTGCCTTAATTATTGCAGGATTATTAACCAGATATGTTCTCAGGAAGGATACTGGCCTGCCAGAAATGGTAGCGATCGGCGATGCCATTCGTGAGGGTGCCATGGCATACCTTGCCCGACAGTACAAGACCATAGCCGTCGTGAGCATCATCCTGGGCGCCATCATCATGGGCCTGATCGACCCCAAGCCATGGGTCGGAGTCGCCTTCCTGATTGGAGCGTTCTGCTCCGCCCTATCTGGATATATCGGTATGTATGTGTCTGTCAAAGCTAACATTCGTACCGCGAGCGCCGCAAGACGCTCCCTCAACGAGGCGCTTAAGACCTCGTTCAGGGGAGGGGCGGTTTCAGGTTTGGCTGTTGTGTCACTCAGTCTGCTGGGCGTGGCAGGGATATTCTACGCCTACAGGTTCTTGCTGAACTACGAGATTGACGACTCTCTCAACGGAGCCGTCGGCTACGCCTTTGGAGCGAGCTTTGCGGCACTGTTCGCGCAGCTCGGAGGAGGGATCTATACCAAGGCAGCGGATGTCGGCGCCGATCTGGTCGGAAAGATCGAGGCCGGCATTCCGGAAGACGATCCGAGAAACCCAGCCGTCATCGCGGATCTAGTGGGAGACAATGTGGGAGACTGCGCCGGAAGAGGCGCTGACCTCTTCGAATCGACGGCAGCAGAAAACATTGGTGCGATGCTCCTAGGTTTCTCAATCTGGTACGGACTCGGGGAGGCAGAGATTGCGCTCGGGTTCATATTCTTCCCGCTGGTCGCGCGAGCGCTGGGTCTTTTCGCATCGATAATCGGCATATTCATAGTGAAAATGAAGAACGAGAACGAGAACCCGGCTAAACCCTTGAACCGGGGATATTTCGTCGCCTGCGCGCTATCGGTAATAGTATTCTTCTTCGCCACAAGGGAGATGCTGGGGGACAACTACATCTACTTCTTCGGTGCTGGACTCATCGGAATAATACTCAGCATCGTCATAGTGTACATAACTGAATATTATACGTCTGGTGAGTGGAGGCCGGTCAAGGAGATCGCCGAAGCGTCAAAGACCGGTCCCGCAACGACCATCATAACCGGTTTCTCAATCGCTCTCGAAACTACGCTCATGCCGATCATCGCAATCGGTGTCGCACTGCTCGGGTCATTCTTCCTCGGGACGCAGGCAACACCGGCAGGACACGGTGAGATGACCCTGATCTACGGTTTCTACGGCACCGCGGTCGCGACGATGGGTATGCTCGCGACGGCCGCATTCGTCCTTGCGGAGGACACTTTCGGCCCGATCACGGACAACGCCGGCGGTATAATCGAAATGTCGAAGCAGCCGGAGGAGATAAGACAGAGGACGGACAGGCTGGACGCACTGGGTAATACGACCAAGGCGCTGACGAAAGGATATGCGATGGCAAGTGCCGGCCTCGCCGCGTTCCTGCTGTTCGGGGCATATTTCGAGCGGGTAGCGCTGATAAAGGATCTCCCGACCTCGGAGATCGGACAGGTGTTCCATGTTGATCTGGCCTACCCTGAGGTATTCGTAGGAGCGCTCATCGGAGGGATGCTCGTGTTCATATTCTCCTCCCTGGCGATCAGGGCGGTCGGAAAGGCGGCCGGCAGGATGATCGAGGAGGTCCGAAGGCAGTTCAGGGAGATACCGGGGCTGATGGAGGGCACCGCCAAACCGGACTACGCCAAGTGCGTGGATATTGCAACCAAGGGTGCGCTGAAGGCGATGATTCTGCCCGGCATACTGCCCGTCATAGTGCCGCTCATCCTCGGTCTTACCGGGGCATACATTATCGGCGACTCGTTCCAGCATATAGACTCCAGCGGTGAAATGGTGGGTGATGTGACATACATGTCAATCGGTGCTCTTCTGATGGTGGGCACCATCGTGGGCATACTGATGGCAACGATGATGAACAACGGCGGAGGGGCCTGGGACAACGGGAAGAAGTACATCGAGGCCGGGCATTTCGGCGGAAAAGGTACTCCGGCACATGCGGCTGCGGTCGTCGGTGACACCGTGGGTGATCCGCTCAAGGATACAGCGGGTCCTTCGCTGCACGTGCTCGTCAAGCTGCTTTCGACGATAACACTGGTGTTCGTGTCCCTGTTTGTGCTCACAGGCTGAAGACAGAAATCTATATTAAGGAGAGAGCATGGTCATGGGGCTACTCCTACTTCAAGAGGGAAACATTAATGTATCTGCTTGAGACGAGAGAAGATATTATCCGCATAACGCCCAATAAGTTGGGCGAGGAGTTCGAGAACCTCGCGGCAGCGCTGACGAGAGAATCGTTCGAGGGCAAGGTTGACGCCCACGGCGGATACACGCTTATCGTTAGGAAGGTCGAGATCGTCGAAGAAGGACGCATTGTCCACGGCGACGGATCGGTCTACCAGAGAGTCAGGTTCCAGGCGCTGGTATACAAGCCTTCGCTGCATGAGATCGTCGAGGGGTCCGTATGCGAGATCATGAAGTTCGGCGCGTTCGTGCGCTTCGGACCGTTGGACGGACTGTTGCACATCAGCCAGATCATGGACGACAGGATCGATGTCGACCTGGACAACCAGAGGCTCCTGGGCAAGGACTCCAAGAGGGATATCAGGGTCGGTGACCCTATCAGGGGAAGGATCGTCTCCATGAACATCAACGAAAGAAGCCCGAGAGAGAGCAAGATCGGGCTCACTATGCGGCAGTCGGGCTTGGGTAAGCTGGAATGGATCGAAGAGGGCCGCCAGGAAAAGGACCAGGAAAAGGGCAAGGAAGGTAAGAAATGAAGATCGAAAGAGCCTGCAAGCAGTGCAGTATGATCACGGAAGAGGATACCTGCCAGGTGTGCGGCTCGCCGACCTCGAAAGAGTGGCAGGGTTACGTGATCATCATAGATCACACGAAGTCGGAAATAGCGAAGAGAATGGGTATAAATGTCAACGGGAAGTTTGCGCTTCGTGTCAGATGACGGAAGAACAAGTCACGATCTGTCGCTTCCTGAGGAGCTGAGAGAGAGGCTTTCAAAGCCTTTTGGCACAGTCGCAAGCGAAGAGCGGCTGAGTGAGATCATCGGTAGTTGCACCCGGGTAATATCGGTCGGGGATATAGTCTCATGGACTCTGCTGTCACGAGGTTTCGAGCCGCAATTGATGGTATTCGATAGGCGGACGAGGCGGGGACCCTGCGACAAAATGGAACGGCTCCGGAGAACCGAGGGCGCGCTTGAGCTGAAGGTGAAAAATCCTCCTGGAAGGCTGTCCGCATCGCTATGGAATGCGGTCACCAGCGCGCTGAGGTCACGGAGAAGGACGGAAATCGAGGTCGACGGAGAGGAGGATCTAGCCTCGCTGGCGTGCATTTACCAGGCGGATAAGGGAGATTGTGTAATATATGGGATTCCCGATGTGGGGATAGATGTGGTCGAAGTAAACGAAGAGATGAAAGATACCGTGGCAGGCATATTACAGAATATGACCATTGTAAGATGAGTGTGATCGTAAATGGAGATAGAAATCCTGGAGAAAAAAGAGAACCTTCTGCTCGATAGAATCGAGGTCAGGTTCAGAGCGGTCCACAAGAACGAGGGCACCCCTGACAGGGAGAAGGTGCGCGAGCAGTTAGCGAAATCGCTTAAATCCGCCAAAGAAAAGGTTATGATCGATTCCATGGATTCCGAGTTCGGAATTGGCCAGACCAACGGATATGCAAAGGTCTACAAGACCGTCGATGCGGCGAAGAAATTCGAGCGAAAGCATATCCTGGCGAGGAACAAGCTTGTGGAGAAAGAGGCGAAAAAGGCCGAGAAGAAATAGCATTGCTGGTGTTACCTATGGCAAAGAAGGACTATTACAGGATCGAGGGAGACAAGATCACAGCAACGAAAAAGCACTGCCCGAAGTGCGGACCCGGTATTTTCCTGGCCGAGCACAAGAACCGGATATCCTGCGGCAAGTGCGGATACACTGAGTTCACGAAGAGGAAATAAGCGAGACCCGTCCGATTCCGCGAGCCAAACGATTTTTAGTTCTATTCCATTACTCCATACCGATCCAAGAAATGTGGGCCTGTAGTGTAGCTTGGATATCACTGGGGCCTCCGGACCTCCCATCAAACGCTATGCACCTGTGAACGGGAGAAAGCCCCAAACCTGGGTTCGAATGGGCGCATCACCGCCCCGAAATTCCCGGCAGGCCCGCTACCATCGTGAGAGATCGGAAGGTATCTGGATGCATCTGACAAAAGGGGAAGAGAGGATACTCGGTGGAGAGGAGGGGGAGACACGAAGGAGGGCGATGGAGCTACTGGTGGCGCTCGGGGACATATCCAAGGCGGAAGGTCTGGTCCCGATCGTGTCCGCACAGGTGGCCGGAGCTTCGTTCAAGACCATATCCGAGGCAGGGGTAGAATTTCTGGAGGAACTCTCCGCCGATGCCAAGGTCACCGTGAAATCCACGCTCAACCCCCTGGGCATGGACAGAGAGGGCTGGAGAGACCTCGGGATTGACGAGGAATTCGCGGAGATGCAGATGCGAATCCTGAGGGCATACGATAAAATGGGGATCGAACTGACGTGTACCTGTACGCCCTACTTCGTCGGCAATAGACCTGACAGTAACGAGCACATCGCCTGGGCCGAATCCTCCGCGGTCGTATTCGCCAACTCCGTCCTGGGTGCCAGGACGAACAAGGAGGGCGGTCCGTCCGCCCTTGCAGCGGCCATCATCGGCAAGACCCCGAATTGCGGACTGCAGATCGAGGAGAACCGGCAGCCGAAGGTCGAGGTGAGGGTCGGGTTCGAGCCGTCATTCGACGACTTTTCAATATTGGGATATGTGATCGGCAAGAGCGTGGGCCAGAAGATCCCTCTGATTACCGGCATCTCGCCCGCTGAGGACGAGCACAAGGCCATCGGAGCGGCTATGGCCGCCTCCGGGGCCGTCTCTATGTATCGGTTCGCCAAAGACCGTGAGGAGTGCTCCCAGTTCGATACTATAGAGGAGACATTTTCCGTCGAGAGAGAACAGCTCAATGAAGCCAGGGAACACCTGAACAGCTCGGATTCCAAGCCCGATATAGTCACTCTCGGGTGCCCGCACCTCTCGGTATCGGAGATGAAGTGGATCGCGTGGTTCCTTCATGGAAGACAGCCCCGGAAAGACTTTCAAACCTGGTTCTGCGTATCAAGGAAGATCGCGAACCAATGCCCGAACGAAACGGCAGTAATGAGGCAGTTCGGAAAGATAGCGTGCGATACCTGCATGGTTGTGGCTCCTATCGAAAAATTGAGCAGCTCCGTGGCGACCGATTCTTCTAAGGCTGCGGTCTATTTGCCGACCCTTTGTAATCAGAAGGTGCTTTTCAGGAGCAGAAAAAAGCTGCTGGAGATGATCTCGAAATGAAGCTGAACGGCATGGGGATAGGCCACGGCAAGTCGGAAGGCGAGGTGCTGCAGGTCGAGAGACCGATCTCATTCCTCGGAGGAGTGGAACCAAAGACCGGCGCGATACTCGACCGGGAGAGCGGGAAGTTGGGGGAATCCGTCGCAGATAAGATCCTCGCGTTTCCGCACGGAAAGGGCAGCACAGTCGGATCCTATGTCATTTACCAGCTGAAGAAATCGGGGGCAGCACCCGCAGCCATCGTCAACCAGAAGGCGGACCCGATTATTGCGACAGGCGCGATAATATCAGAGATACCGATGCTTAGCGAGATACCGACCGAGATATTGTGGGACGGCGACAAAGCCGTCGTGAACGCGGATGACGGGTATCTGGATCTACCCGATGTCACGGAAAACCCGGTTGTGACCGGCATTCTCAGAAAGGGAGACAAGATACTGATTATGAAGCGCAGCAATGAAGTGGGAAGCTTCCAAGGAAGATGGGCGGGAATTTCCGGCGGAGTGCTCGATGACGAGAAACCAGAGGATGCGATGGTCAGGGAGATCGAGGAGGAATCAGGGCTCGGCAGGGAGAGTTACAGGCTGAGCGTCACAGGCTCTCCGATCTTTGCAAGGAGAGATACCCGGGTCTGGAAGGTACATCCTTTCCTGCTGGACATAATCGAGGGAGAGATCTCGCTGGATTGGGAGCACGACGAATTTCAGTGGATAACAGTCGACGATCTGGGTTCATATGAAACCGTGCCCCGTCTGAAGAATGTGATCGACGTTCTGCTGAAGATTGATCGGGCGGAGAAAAAGCGCGTCTGCGACTGAGATCATCCCTCGATCGTGGTATCCACTTCTCGTTCCAATAGATTGAGCTGATGGCTCTCAAGCGTCGAGGGGTTCACCGCCATCAGGAGAATGGACTGGTTGATCGCCACCTGGTCCCTCAGGGACTGTATCAGCCTCAGGACCGTTATGAAGTTATTGTTCGTTATCAGGTATTCGAGCCCGTCAAGCAGTATGATGGCCTCCTTCTTCTGAAGGAACTGCTCGAGTGAAATACTGAGCTTCTCGAGGTCCTTGGGGCGTATGGTGTTTTCCCTGCCCACATTTGAAAGCCAATACACTGCCGTATCCTTTAGGTTGAACCTGGCTTTGATCTTGGCGGGATAGTTGCGCGTGACGCAGAGACCGTTCATGCCGGATTCGAGCAGCTTCACGTACAGTTTGTATGAGGTTTCCGGTCTCTCCTCCTCGACGAGATATGTGAATGTCTTCTCGAGCGTGACGGTTTCCGGGGCCGCCTTCTCCAACTTCTTTTTCCGGTCGTCCTTTTCAGCCTCTTCATCTCTGCCAGACGCGACCGGAGGTTCGGCTCCCATCTTGGTGGGCGGGGTCTTCTCCGTCTCTGCCGTAGGTTTTGGCTCACTTGGCACTGATGCTGCAGGGCGGGCCGGCTTACGCAAATGATCCCTTATCCTTGAGAGGTCGTCCCTATCTATGCCGTCGACGGACAGAATCTGTGAGTCAGAAGCACCATCGAGCGCCGCCTGGCTTGAAAGACCGGCTTCGAAAAGCGCCTTCGCCTTTATGAGAGTCAGACCCTGAATATTATTTAGGTCTCCGACCGTGTCCTTAATCTTCAGGTCCGTAATTCCGATGGAGACCGTCTCGTCCTCTACGGTCCATTCTACAATATAATCGCCCTTGGGGGTCGCCCCGAACCGGATATCTTTCGCCCTTGTCTCGTGCATGATATAGGACTTCCATTCGTTCAGATAATCCTCGAGCCTTGCGCTGCAATCGATCTCGACCCTCACATACTCCTCGACGTCGAGCTTCATGTCCTTCCGCATCTGCTGTATGCGCCGGACTATCTCCCTTGAGAAGCCCTCGGACAGCAGTTCCTCGGTCATCTCGAGATCGAGATATGCGACGCCGTGAGAGAACTCGATTGACGCCGTTTCCGGCGGCAGTGCCGAGCTGAAGGACACCATGTTGGGCAGGATCTTGACCAGCTGCCCCTCGATCCCGATGCTGTACTCGCCCTTGTCCACTCCCTCCTTTATGGCCTTTGCCGGCCTGCTCTTGAGAAGGACGGCGATCTTGCTGGACCACTGCCGATAGACCTTGCCGATGGCGTTCGGGTTGGGAATCACCGTCAAGATCATTTCCTCCCATTCCTCGCCCACGGGCACTACCTCAAGCTCCTTCGCATTGAGCTGGTCCAGCAGGATGTCCTTCAGCGAGCCCAGCTTTTCGAGGATGTCGTCGGAGTCCGCTTTCAGCACGATCCTCTTGATCGGCCAGCGCAGGTTAAGCTGCGCGTCCTGTCTCGCCTTTGCGGCCTTCTCCACGAGCTCGCGGACGTATAGCATCGCCTGCTCGATCGACTCGTCCATGAGGCTCTCGTCGACCGATGGCCAGTCACTCATGTGCACGGACGGTAGCGAGCCGTCCAGGTTCTGATACATCTCTTCTGAGATGTGGGGCGCGAAGGGAGCCATGAGCAAAACGCAGTCCATCAGCACCTTGTGTAGTACCGAGAAGGCGGAAAGCTTCTCGACATTATCGCCCTCTATCCAGAGGCGGTCCCTGACGAGCCGGATATACCATCTCGAGAGATCGTCAGTTATGAAATTTTCCAGCTCGCGCGCCGCCTCGCGAGACTCGTAAGCTTCTAAGGCCGAGGTCACGGCATCCTTCATCCTTTCCAGCCGGGACAGGATCCATCTGTCCATCGGCTTCAAATCGTCAATGTACAGCTTGATCGGATGCCTCTGCGGATCGAATGCGTCGATCGTCATGTACAGCGTGGCGAACTTGTAGACATTCCAGAATATGTTCAGGTTCCTGTTGGCCAGACTTGGCCCGTCCGGCTGGAACGCGATGTCGTCCCAGGGGGCGCCTGCACCGAGCAGGTAGAACCTCAGCGAATCGACGCCGGATACGCGAATGACCTCCATCGGATCGACGGCGGTGCCGTCGCTCTTCGACATCGGCTTTCCGGCCTGGTCGAGCGCCCAGCCGTGCATGAGCACCGACTTGAATGGCGATTTCTCGAACGCAATAGTGCCCAGTACGAGCTGCGAGTAGAACCATCCGCGGGTCTGATCGTGCGCCTCGGTGATCCAATCAACCGGCCACCATCTCTCCATCTCCCCCTTCTTCTCCGGGTACTCCAGCTGAGCCCAGGAGCAGACTCCGGAATCGAACCAGACATCCATGACGTCCGGGACCCTCTTCATTTTGCCGGAGCATGCGGGGCAGTCGAACTCTATCCGGTCAAGCCATGGCCTGTGCGGGTCGATCCCCTCCTCGAAGCCGGTCGCACCGCGAAGCTCCTCGTATCCGCCGATCACCTTCATCTCGCCGCACTCGCAAAGCCAGATGGGCAACGGGGTTCCCCAGTACCTCTGCCTGCTTATGCACCAGTCACGGGCGTTGCTTATCCAGTCCTTCTGACGGCTGGATCCTGCCCATTCCGGGTACCACTTGATTGACTCGTTCGAAAGCAATATTTTGTCCTTTATCTCGGGAACTTTAAGAAACCACTGCTCGGTCGTCCGGTAGATGATCGGGGTCTTGCACCGCCAGCAATGTCCGAACCGGTGGGTAATCGAATCCTCTTTCAGAAGCAGGCCGCTATCCTGCAGGTCGTCCAGGACCTTCTTTCCGCCCTCGTGCACCTGCATACCAGCATAGCGCTCCCCGACCTCGTCCGTATAATTTCCCTTCTCGTCGACGGGGCAGTATGCCGGCAAATCGAACTCTTTTCCGATCTCGAAATCCTCCGGACCGTGACCAGGCGCGATGTGGACGATTCCGGTATTCTCTTTCGCGACCGTGTCGGAAACGACGATCGCATGGACGTACTCGCCCTCGAGGTTCTTATGATACGGTACATGTTCTCCTAGCGGGTGCCTGTACTTCTTCCCCAGGAGTTCGTTCCCCTGGACCTCGCCCTCAATTTCGTACTCGGGGAAGCCCATTGCTGGCAGCGCCTCTTCCACGAGGCTTTTCATGACGATCAGAAGCTCATCCAGACCCTTCGGTCTAACCCGTGCGTACATCTCATCGGGATGCACCGCTGCGGAGATGTTGCCAGGAATGGTCCAGGGAGTGGTGGTCCAGATCACTATGGATTCGTTTGAGCTGTCCTCGAGAGGAAAAATGACGTATATCGATGGATCGGTCTCGTCCCAGTACTCGATTTCTGCCTCTGCCAGTGCCGTTTCGCATCTCGGGCACCAGGAAAGCACCCTGTTGGACCTCGTCAGAAGCTGTTTCTTGTGCGCCTCGCCGAGAGTCCACCATACGGATGAAATGAACGATCTGTTCACCGTCTGGTATGGATTGTCCCAGTCCATCCAGACTCCCAGGTTCTTGAACTGCTCGGTCTGTTTTTCCCTGAACTCGAGTGCGAACTTCTTACAGGTCTCCACGAACTTCTCGACGCCGTATTCCTCGATGTCCCCTTTGTTCTTGGTTCCTATGGTCTGCTCGACCCTGACCTCGATCGGCAGCCCGTGCATATCATAGCCGGGCTGGTCGCGCACATTGAACCCGCGCATACGCTTGTACCTGATGAAAAGGTCTTTCAGCACCTTGTTCCAGGCGGTGCCGACGTGAACGGAGCCCGTAGTGTAGGGCGGTCCGTCCAAGAAGCTGAAAATCGGCCCTTTGGCCCTGTGCTCCCTGGTCCGCCGATATGATTCCTTCTCCTTCCAAAGCTTGCGGACAGATTCCTCTACCTCGGAGGGGCGATAGCTACCGGCCTTCTTCATAAACTTATGACCTATTGGCGATATTACAACTGCCTTTTAAATATGTGTTGGCATAAGTATCTGAACACGGAATAATGTTTTGCATAACTGGTCGTCGATGTTCTATCAGTTCTGACACCATTTATCGAGCGTCGAAAGGCCGGCTGCCTGCTCGCGTTTCGAAACCCTGTCCAATGTCGAGGCGATACGGTCCACGGAGAAGCCGTTCCTGTCGCACATGAAGGAGATGACCGCTCCCCGGTCAATATCTTTCCAGGAGAACTCCTCGTGCATCGATACTGACGGTTCAAGGAAGATCGTCCTCAGCTCCTCCAGAGATTCAACGGGATCTATGGCCCTCTCCCCGACGGCGGCATCGATGGATCCGTATTTCTTGATGATCTTATGCGCTTTCTTCGGCCCTATACCCCTTATTCCCGGGTTGTAGTCGGTGCCGATCATGATCCCCATGTCCACGAGCTGCTCCCTGGTGATCTCGAGCGACCCGAGCAGGTCGGACAACAGGATCTCCTCCGGCTCCACCTGCGTGAACCTGTTCGTCTTGGGTATCCGTCTCTTTCCGCTGATCGCCAGGTTTCTAATCAGCCTCGGACAGCCGAACAGCATCGAATCGAAATCCTGCGATGCCGCGGCATCCGCCTGGCCGGCCTCGACCATATATGCCGCCTGAGCCTCACCCTCGGAGGGAGCCTGTACGGACGGGACGCCCATGTACTTGAGCAGCCGCTTGGAATCCTCGATCATCATGCCCGTGAGCCTGCTCGCCCTCGTCGCCTTGGTCCATGCCTGTCTGATCTCGCCCGCGGCCAGAGCATCCTTCCAGGCCTGCTCGGCCTCGGTCCTCGCCTCCGACCTCTGCCGTATGGTCTCCTCTTTGAGCGCCGGAGGCTCGCCGTCGAATACGAAGACGGGCTTCATTCCAGCCTCTATGAAGTTGATGCATCTGTAGAACAGTCCCGAGAGGTGAGAGGTCACCTCGCCGTCCCGGTTCCTGAGCGGGGTCCCGTCGGGAAGACGTATTATCGATAGGAACTGGTAGAGAGAGTTGAATGCGTCAATGGCGACCGCCTTGCCCGAAAGAGCCGATAGGGATATCTTCCTCGGATGCAGAATTTGGGATATGTCAACGCCCATCTTGGCTCTCAAGCGAATTTCACATACAAAAGCATGGCGAAGAATGTCAGATATGCAACAAATCGCACCGACCGACATCCGCTACGACTTCTTTGCACTCATGGCGTCAATATCTGTCGAATATCATTTCTTTGTCCTGAAAAAAACAGGATAAAATACTGTCTCTTATACACATCTCCGAGCCCACGAGAC
>OMKS01001060.1_pt1 | contig 25207 bp, 12 predicted proteins | sample 1674721 | NCBI WGS metagenome assembly OMKS01 (sample SAMN06264996, study PRJEB25208) | sediment metagenome | isolation source: hot spring sediment | place: USA: California | collected 2014-09-02
GTGAGGTCTTCCTTCTCATAGGTGCGCTGCCGGAGATACAGATAGCCGCAGTAGATCAGCCCCGCCGCCAGCGACGCGGTCATCGGCAGCAGCAGCCGGTAAGCCAGCGCCGCGTTAAGTGCGAAGACCACCACCAGCACCCGGACGAACATCACCGTCCACGCAACGATAATCGCCAGCGAGAAAGGGCGCGCCAGCTCCGGGTTGGTGCGGCTACGCTGTGAAAAGCTCAGAGTGACGGCGGTGCTCGAGGCAATCCCGCCGAGCAACCCCGTCAGGCCGATCCCACGCTGCGCCCCGATGATTTTGATCATCACGTAGCCCAGAAAGCTGATGCCGGAGATGAAGACCACCATCAGCCAGATTTTGTAGGGATTGAACACGTCGAACGGCGGCGGGCCGAAATTCTGATTCGGCAGTACCGGCAAGACAACGATGCTAATGACGGCGAATTTGAGGGTTGCGTAAATGTCTTCGCGGGTGATAGCGTGCGACAGCGTGCGAGACAAGGGTTTGAGCGACAGGAGCGCCGTCACCGTCACACCAAGCGCTGCTGCTAGCAGGATTTCGTTCCAATAACACACCGCGCCAATCGCAAACGTGAGCACCGTCGCCATCTCGGTCGTCATTCCCGGCTTATCCTCGCGCACATCCTTGTGATACGAAAGCGCCAGCAGGATACCGAACACCAGCAACACACCCACAAACGGCAACGCCGAGGCCAGTTGATCCGCCGCCAACGCGGCAACGTAGCCCGTCAGGCTGATCAGCGAGAACGTGCGCACACCCGCGAACAACTTGTGCTCCGGGTCGTCATACACCGATTCGCGCTGGATGCCGATCAGAAAACCAATACCCAACGCCACCACAAAACGATAGAAATAGTCTGCCATAGCTGCTCCTCGAAAATAGTGGCTGTAGGTCGGATTGCCAATCCGACCTACGCCGCAACGTCATTCTCGTGCTGCATGGTGCGCGGCAGCACCGCCGTCTCCTCGAAAATAGTGCATGAGGATTGAGGGATTAGTGCCTAACCGCCCAAATTCTTGCACAACGGGCAAGAAAACGGGCTGCGAAAAACCTTTTTGGTTCCGGCTTGTCCGGGTTAGGGATTCGGTTTTCCAAATTCCCAATCCCAAGTCCCCAATTCCCTAATAACTGCGCATCACCAACGGCAAATAGATGGTCGGATTTGGCTGTTCGAGGATTTCCACCGCAGTGAAGGGCATGCCGTGATCCAGTGCCAGGATGACATTGCCGCTGTCGTCCACGGCCTGCGCGAAATACTCGATGGGTGCGATAATCGGAGAGATGCTACCCTCGGCGATGCCGATGCCGGCGGCGTTCTTGCCCAGGTAGGTCAACTCGGCTTTGGACCACGTATTTTCGCCTTCGTACCGGTACAGCACGATGACGCGCGCGACCTCGCCCGTGGCTTCCGGGCTGTCAGCATCATCGTCCACCCATATCTCGAAGCGCAGAGATTGCGTGCTGCTGATGGCGCGCACGTTCCAGATGTTCGGCGCGATAAAGTCCGTGGCAGTAAACGGCGCGTGGTAGACCTCAAACGCCAAATCTGTGTAAAGCCGCTGGATGCCGGTCGTCGGTAGGTCGGTGGTCGTGGCACGGAACTGTCCCGGCACGACCACGAGGCTACTGTAGGCTTTGCCTTCGATGGAGAGGAAGCGGTTGACCGTGCTGAGCTGCGCCGGTTCCCAGGCCGTGCTCGGGAAGTCCGGCTCGGTCTCGAGGTAAGTTTCCTCGGTCACGATGCGCGACACCACGGGATCGAAGCCTACGATGTCCGTGAACGTCCCGCCGACAAGCAGCGCGCCATGGGCAATCGTACCGGGAACCTGGACCTCCTCGCTGAACCGTGGTGCGATAGGTCGTCCACCGACAACGTGTACATCGTGCTCATCCGAAACGGTGTAGTAAACACCCTGATCGGTCACGTGCTCGACGTAGTCGAGAGAGAGGTGGTGCGAGGTAGTCGCAACACCGTTAGCAGTAGGCAGCAACGCTGCGGGCTGTGTCGCCGGCGTGTTAAGCGTCGTTGTTTGCGGCATATGGATTTGCAGCATCGGCAGGCCGTAGAGCGTCATCTCGGCCAGCACCTTTTCGTCGTAGTTGCTGAGCGCCCCCGCGCTGACGCTGTTGTAGTACAACTGTTTGGCGCGCATCAGCGCTCGGCCAACGGTAGGCACCTGCCCATCTTCCCAGATGCCCAACTGATCCGCAAAGCCCGTCATCAGCCGCTCGGAGTAGGCGATCAGGTCCGAATCGCCGTAGCCATAGCCCGTGTTGCCGATAAACATCGCGCCCTGCCGCAACAGCGCCTGAGGCCAATCGGTCGCTTCCTCAACCGAAGGCGCATCCGCGTCAGGGACGTTCAAGCCCGAATGGCACCCCACCGAGAAGTGCAACGTGCCGCTGTAATCGGTGGTGTCTGTGAGTTCGGAGGCCAACACGTAAATATCCGCCAGCGTTGGCGAGACCGGATAGGTGGGTGGAATGAGACCGTAGTGGGTGAAGTGCGCGTTGAGGGAGTTCAAGTCGCTGGCGGCGGTCACGCTGATATAGTGCGCGCGCACGTCGTTCGTCGTCCACGTATCGCTGACGAGCGTCGTCATCTGCGCGATCCCCTGGGACGCGAGCGTGGCGCTGATGGCCTGTGCTTCGTCGATCAGGAAATCGTAGCCGGTGACGAACGCATCTTCCGGTTCAAGCACGGGCTGCGCCATAAATGCATCCAATGCCGCGATGATCTCCTTAGGAGCTTCCACCAGTCTGCCAATGCCGACTTGCGGCAGGTACAGTTCCCGCCCGCGCCATGGTAGCGGTACCAGACCAGCGTAGTAGTCGTCGCTGAGGAAATAGCGGCGTGCCAGTGACGTGTCGATGTTGGGCGCGAAGTAGGCATCCTCATACGTGCGTTCGTTGGAAACCAGCGCGTCGTCGCGGATACGGCGCTGCGGGATGACGCGGTCTTCGCCCACCAGCACCATGTACTTGATGTTGGGATAGGCGGGCGTCAGTTCGTACAACAATGATTTGATGTGCATCGCCACAAGATTGGCACGTTGTGGATTTTCAGGGTGTTGATCCCATTTCGCGTAAGCGGCAACGATTTCCGGATAGCTGTTGAGATCGACGAGCACGCCGTTGACCTGCGGATGCGCGGCCAAAGCGGTCAGCCTGGGATAAAGTTGATCTAACAACAATGTCTGCTCCGCGCCGTAGAATTGCGCTATGCGCGCACTGTTGTACAGAATGAGCGTATTCACCGCCGTGTCAGTTACAGGCACCATAACATCGATCTCGATCGTATCAGTCAACGGATAGTCAACATACGGGGGCGGCGTAACATTGACGGCGAGCGTGTAGGCCTGTCCCACCGACTTGTTGGACTGGCCATAGACGGCGATGTAGTAGGACCCCGCCAGCTCGTGCACATTGTAGACGATCTGTTCGGTGGCGGTCAACGGATAGGCGGAAATATCCACCAGCGTTCCGATGTTGCTTAGCCGCCCGATGTTGCTAAGCCTCCCAATGTTGCTGAGCCGCCCGATGTTGCTCAGACGTCCAATGTTGCTCAAACGCCCCAGATCGAGCAACTCGCCGATGTTGCTCAGTTGACCGATATTGCTCAAACGCCCGATATTGCTCAGGCGTCCGATATTGCTCAAACGCCCAATATTGCTCAGACGCCCAATATCGCGCAGTTGGCCGCTTTCCTCATCGATCTCCGGCGCGAAGAGAAGTAGATCAAAATCAGCTTGCAGGTCACTGAGTGTCACGGTAATGGTCGAATCCGGCTCAGGAACCTGGAATTTATACCAGTCCGTGTCCTTGACGCCGATCAACACGCTGGTCAGAACCGTGTTGCTGCTGATAGGCTGCGCGGAATCGCGTGTGCTGTTGGTAATGCTGACGTGCGTATTGGCGACAAGGCTGCTGCCGGCATTGTACGCTGTCACGCTCGCCACGTACTGGCCCGACGCCGTGTAAACGTGACCGACGTGTGGGCCGCTGGCACTGCCGCCGTCGCCGAAGTTCCATTCATAGAGGACATTCGTACCTGCCGTAACGCTTGCTGTGAAGAACGTCGTATGACCAAACGGCGTAGGACTGCTGTTGAGCGCCTGCAAACCCACAACAGGTTCACCCCCCACACTGACGAGTACTTCGTCGGGCACAGAGGCCAGACCGTAGGCATCGGTCACAATGAGGGTGAACCGTAGCAGATCAGGCGTAGACGGCGCGACAAACGTCGTGCGCGAAAGCGTCGTATTGAAGGAGACTGCCGTCCCTCCGGTTTGTGCCCACTCGTAGGTGAGCGGCGTGTGCCCGTCGGGATCATAGCTCGCGCTGCCATCGAGCGTGACCGGCGCGCCTACTGTCACCGCTCGATCCAACCCGGCGTTGGCCACAGGAGGTTGGTTCGCCGGGCCTTGCACTTCGTAGGCGCCCATATCGACGATACCGGTGACGATGCGCGCTGCGCCTTGAGCATCCAGCGGCAGTTGTTCGTCCCTATCGGAATCGCCGTCGGTGTCGGTGACATCAGCCGGCAACTCGGCATTGTGGCCTGCATCGCGTGCCGGTGACGAAAGCCCCAGGCGGACATCATCATCGAGCGTACCGGCGACGTCATCTGCGCCATCGGCATCCACGAACAGCGGATCCGCGTCGAGGTTGTGGTCGTCCGCGACGCCGTACCCGCCCTGGACCAGACTGTAGGTTACAGAAATCGTGGCGCCACTCTGCAGGCCGATCTGCGGTCCTCCGGTGTTGCCCCACAAGATGCTATTGCGCACCGTGGCGCTACCGCTCTCAAGGTTGATGATGCCGCTGCCGCTAGGCCCATCGTTGAGGCTGAACGTGCTGTTGATCACGGTTGGGTTAGCCATCCAAAGATTAGCCATACCGCCACCGTTGGCGCCCGTGTTGTTGCCGCTGAGCACACAGTTTACGAAGGTCGGTTGGCTGCCGCTGTATTGATTGGCGACGCCGCCGCCATGGTTGGTCGCATAGTTTCCAAAGAAGAAAACATTCACGAGGGTAGGACTGCCGTCGTTGTTGAGCATTCCCCCACCCTTGTCGTAGTCACCGCTACCGTTAGCGTTGCCGCCAATGACGACAAAGCCATCCAGGATCGCGCTTACATCCGTACCTCCACCAAGCAGCACATGGTAACTGTTGTCGGCGTTATCGCCGGTTGTGCCGATGTCCCCGCTGAGCACGGTGGGATGCGCAACCCAGTTCCGCTCTGAGCGCATCATCTCGACGCCGGCGAAACCACCGTACAAGGCAACGCCGCTACTGAGTTGGAAGGCTCCTGTGCGATCGGCGACCAATGAGGGGTAATACGTGCCTTCAGCGACCCAGATTTCATTGCCATCCGTGGCAGCCGCGAGCGCCATTTGCAAATCCGTGTAGGCATCGACCCACGATGCTCCGGTGTTCGCACCGGTGGCCTCCACATCCACGAAAATGACGACAGCATCAGCCTCATACGCACCGATGTCGCAAGCGCTGCCGCGAGGTCGCGGGAAACCGCGTTGATCGAGAACGGGCGCACCATCACATGTACCGGCGTCAATGGCCGGACTGCCTGGCAATAGCGCGTGCGTCCACGTATCCCCGCCGTTGTCTTGCAGTGGACCGAGCAACGGGTCGATGTTGACTATATCACTGGGCTCCGTCAGGCCACACGAGGTATCGTTGCTCAAATTGTAGCCTTCAGAAGCAAGTCCATGATTGCAATCGCCACCGGTGTTGTTAGCGATGATAACATTGCGGATGGTGATGTAATTGATATCATGGATCCCACCAGCTGTATTCGCCTGATTGTAGGCAAATGTCACATTGAGTGCTGTGATTACCAACCCACCGTTATACAGAGCACCACCAGCCGTAACCGCGGTGTTGCTGCTGAGAGTCACATTTACCAGTTCCAGCGTGCTATTGTTGTAGATGCCACCGCCATTGAGCGCGTTATTCGCGTACAGTGCTGCGTGGGATAGATTCGCCCGTCCCGCACTGATGTAAAGCCCTCCACCATCAGCGGTAGCGGTGTTGTCCCAGATCAGCCCGCCGGTTTGCGTGAACACGCTACTGCTACCGGCAAGAAACACGCCGCCGCCAGAGAGAGCCTCGTTATGGGCAACCTCGCCGCCGCTCATTTCGGCGGAAGCCCAATTAAGGAACACGCCGCCGCCCTGCGATAACGCCTGGTTGTTATACACACTGCCACCGTGCTGCTGCCAGGAAGCCGCGCTCAGATCGACATACACACCGCCCCCCCGCTCAGCCGTGTTGGAGACAATGTCTCCACTGTAAAGCATAACAACACCAGACTGATCATATACACCCCCGCCGCTGTTCTGCGCCGTGTTGCTGTAGACCTCCGTCGTTCCCTGCAAGATGGCTTCCCCGTAATCGACGTACAAACCGCCGCCATAGGGAGCTGTATTCAGGGTCACCTGCCCACCGTCCAGGAGGGTAGTACCACCCTCGGCGTAAATGCCACCACCCGCCGCCGTGGCATTGTTGTTGGCAATTGAACTCGCGCCGGTCTGCGTGAACGCGGCCGTACTGCCCACGTAAACGCCGCCACCGTATTGCGCCGTGTTGCTGAGGACAGCGCCACCGTCGAGGATGGCCTGTCCATTGACCAACACACCGCCGCCGTAGTTATTAGAAACGTTGTCGCGGATGCTGCCGCCAAATAACCATACCCGCCCACTGTCAACACCAAGACCACCGCCGCCATCGGCAGTATTGGCGACAATCAGACCACCGGTCTGCGTAAAGGTGGCCGTGGACTGGTTGACCATGATGCCACCACCACCGAATACCGCGTCATTGGATTTGACGTCTCCGCCGTTCATCTGCATCTCGCCATGCTCGATAAAGACGCCACCCCCATCCAGGTCGGCTGTATTGCTGAGGATTTGACCGCCGTTCATCACCAACTGCCCATCGAAGACAAAGACACCCCCACCCCGGCTGAAAGCCTCGTTTTCGAGGATGTGTCCATCTTCCAAAATCATAGTCCCGGCTGCGAGCATCACGCCGCCACCCTCGGTCGCCGTATTGTTGGCGATCAGGGTGCCGTTGCTTTGGGTCAAGACCGCCGTCATCGTCGGCATCCCGGTGATGACGTGGATCCCACCGCCTGCATCCGCCGTGTTGAACTGAATCTGGGTGTTGTCGAGGAGGATAGCCCCTTGGTCCATAGCGATGCCACCCCCATCCACAGCGTGGTTGTCAAAAATCTGGCTGGTGTGAATTTCACCGCTGCCACGGCTGAACAATCCTCCCCCGGCCGCATTCGGCGCCTGGTTTGCGTAAATCTGCGTGTTGACCAGGGAGAAAGAGCTATCTGGCCCCACGTAAATGCCCCCACCAGGATTAGAAGTCATGACCGTGTTATGGTGAATGAATGAATCGATCGCCGTCAGCGTAGCGTGGCTGACGAGTAAACCGCCGCCATGATACATCGCGGTATTGCTGTAGACGTGGCTGTTGTCGAGGAGAAGCGAATGGCTCACGTGGAGGCCGCCGCCATCTCCCGTCGCACTGTTATCGTGAAGATGAGTGTTGATCAACACCACTCCGGCGTCATAAGCCAAAATGCCGCCACCATCGGTGACGCTGCCGCCGCGCATGATTGTCACGCCGGAGAGCACCAGCGACTCGAAGATACCGTGGGTCTCGAAAACACGGTCGATCTGGCCCGCGTCGATGAGCGTGAGTTCCGGCCCCGCGCCGGTGATGGTCAGCGCAGCATGCACATCGAGGTCACCGGTCACACCGGCGTCTTCGTTCTGACCGGGAATGGTCAATTGGTAAGTCCCCGCCGCCAGCACAAGCGTATCCGCGCCATTGCCTGCCGGACACAGATCGACGGCGCTGTCGGTATTGGCAGCGATGACGGCCTCGCGCAAGGTGCAGTTGCCGTTAGGGACGTTATCATCATCAAAAACATCCACACCGGTCGTGAACTGCACCTCGTGCGCGCCAATGTCTGGAGCCGCACCACTCGGACGCGGCAACAGGTCGAAATCCGCGGTGACGCCGGCACCCACCCCTTCGTCAATCGCAGCAGAACCGGCATTCAGGTGAAAATCGTCCAGTCCGGCATTGAAAAATCGCGGATCGCCGACGAGGCTGTGCCCGCCGCTGTTGACGATGCCGGTGAAATTCGGGGCGTCGTCGAACAGGTTGTAGTCTTCGAATACATTCGCCGTTCCCAACACCAGCAACTCGATGGTATGGTTGGCGAAAATGGTGTTGGTGATGTAGACCGTGCCGGTCGGTACGTAAATGGCCGAATTGGCCTGCAAAGGCGGATCGGCGATGGTCACGTGGATCAGGTCGGCGCGGCTGACAGGATTCTGATCATGGAGGTAGAGTGCCGCGCCGTCATTACCGGCATAGTTACGACTAAAGATGCTGTTGACAAAATAACTGGCGTAGCCGTTGCCCATGAGGTAAACACCGCCACCATTCCACGCGGTATTGTCGATGAAGCGACCGCGATAAACGGTGAGATCCTGTTGGGCATAAATGCCACCACCATTGCCCGTCATAGTGGAGTTGTTGAGAAAGCGCGTGAACGTCATCACGCCACTGCCATCAGCCAGGTAGAGTCCGCCGCCATCCATTGCGGTGTTGTTGGCGATTTCGCAGTCGCTCAGCACCAACGAACCCTGCACCGCCACACCGCCGCCATAGCCCGAGGCTGTGTTGCCAGGGATGATGCATCCTGCGATGTTTAGTGTGCCGCTGACGAAAACACCACCGCCGTCCCAAGTGCTGTAGTTCTCCCGAACGTCTACATTGGTCATCGTCGCATCGCCCAGAACCCACACGCCACCGCCGTTCCCGGCCTCTTGAGCCTCGCTACCCGCCACCTGAACGTTGGTGAGGGTCAGCCCCTGATTGGCGTAGATGCCACCGCCGTCGCCGGAGACCCAACCCCCGCGCAGATGCAGGTTCTCCAATGTGGCGGGGACATTATCCAGGTAAACCACGCGTCCATCTTGTCGCGCATCCAGCACCGTCGGATAACTGACCGGGTTAGAAACACTCCAATCCGTCGGTGTATACCCGCCGCGCACCGTCAACGGCTGGCTGATGTAGACGGTTTGATACAATCCCATCCGGTCGCTGACACCCACGCACTTCCCGGCTAATTTGATCAAATCGCCGGGCGCAGCCGCGCCAACCGCGGCCTGCACGGCCAGTGCGCCGAAACTGGTATAGGTAGTCGTTCCCGCGCCCACATCCTGACTCCAACAGCGGGGATAGTACTCATCCGCGCCCAGGTCGGGAGCCAGAACGTTGGGGCGAGGCTCATCGTCTACGTCGTCAGGCACGCCTGCATCGACGCCGGCGTCAATGACCGCGCTACCAGACTCAATGTGATAGCCATCGAAGGCAAAGGCCGGATCTCCGGTAACGATAGTGCTCACGTCGATGAAGCCGTCGCCGCCGGTATAGACGACCGTATTGTGCCATAGGATGCCCACCAGGGTCGCGGCGCTGTCCGCCGCTATGGTGATAGCGACGGTATGATCGCTCATCAGCGTGTTGGTCAGGTTGGCAATAGATCCCAAATAGGCATAGACGCCGCTGCCGTCCCCGCCGGCGTTGTTGACGAAAGTCGTATGCGCCAGATCAGCAATGGCGCCTTCAAGGTACAGCGCCGCGCCGGAAGAATCCGGAGTTGCACCGTTAGCATTATCCAGCAATACGGTGTTGACCAGAGAGGAGTCACTCCCATAACCGGCGAAAATTCCACCACCCAATCCCTGATCACTGGAACTGGCGGTGTTGCCTTGCAAGAGATTGCCGTCACCCGTTAAATAGCCATCTTCGACGTAAATGCCGCCGCCGAGGCCAGAGCCGGCATTGCTGGCAAGATTATCTTTGATCATATTACGCTTCAAAATCGCGTCACTGGCGCTAAAGGCCAGAGCACCGCCTTCGCCGCTGAGTCCGGCGGTGGTGCTCATCCCGGCGGTATTCCAATAAATGTCGTTGTGCTCCAACGTCGCCTGGCTATCGTAGAAATAGACGCCGCCGCCGCCCCCCCCAGCCGTCGCGCCCGGCGACGTTATCGTGGATGCGGTTATTGCGTAAAGTAACGGTCGCGCTGACGACGTAAATGCCGCCGCCCACGCCATCGTAACTCCAGGGACCGCCCCCCTGACCGGTGGCATCGCCGTAGCCGATGTCCAGTTGTTCCAACGTTACCGAAACCGGGCCGGTGATTAGCGCCACACGACCAGCGTTTTGCGCGTCCAGGAAAGCATAGACAGCCGGATCGGGTGTATTCCACGCATCAGGGGTATAGCCGCCACGCAAGGTCAGCGGTTTGTCCACGTAGACGGTCTGCCAGGTTCCACCGTACTGTGTAACGCCCGCACACGTTCCGGCGATTTTGACCACGTCATCGGTCAGCGCAGCGTCGACGGCTTGTTGGATCGCATCGGCATTAAGGCTGGCATAGGTGACGCTGCCATCACTGGCAAGCTGCGCGAAACAGACCGGCGGGTCATTGCGCCAGAAGCCAAGCGGCGCGTCGTCGTTGGCGATGACGGCATCCAGATCGCCGTCGCGGTCTACGTCGCCAAGCGCCGCGCCATATCCCTCAAGTTCATCGCCGAAAGCGCGTGCAGTGAAGTAACCGGCGACGTCGTTGATGTAGACCACGTCCGAACTGTCGGTCACGCCCGCATTGGCGACGAGGGCATCGAGATCGCCATCGCCATCCACGTCACCCAGCGACACCGCGTAGCTGTCGGCAAAGCCCAAACTCTGCCCGCTGTCGGTGAAAATGCCGCTCGCGGTGCCCGTGTTGAACCACACCGTATTGCCCTGGTTGAGCGCGTTGACGACGAAGGCATCCAGGTCGCCATCGCCATCGAGATCACCCAACGCCACGTCCTGGCTGTCCCACTGATCCAGCGATTGTAGGGAGAGGCTGAAAAGCCCCGTCCCGTCGTTGAGCCAGACTTCATCGCCGCTACCACTATACCGCACCTGATAGGCATCCAGGTCGCCGTCGTTGTCCACATCACCCAACGCAACGGCTTCCATCGGCTCAGAGGCCTGGGTAAGCGCTGGTAAGGTATCGCTAAATGTCCCTGACGCCTGACCCTGGTTGACCCACACACGCGTATCCATCCCTTCGACAACCAGTGCATCGAGGTCGCCATCAGCATCGACATCCCCCAGAGCGACATCGTAGCCAAACGCAGTGCCTAGATATTGCGGGTTGGTAAAGGTTCCACTGCCAAAGTTTTCCCAAAGTTCAACGCCGTTGCTTGTAGCGACGAAGGCGTCAAGGTCGCCATCACCATCTACATCGCCCAAGCCGCCAGCACTGCTCGAGCTGGCGGCAGTAGGGAGAATGTGGGATAGTTGAAAAATGCCGCCGTCGTTGTGCAGTATCGCACTGTCGTTGATGGAATCCACCAGAAGCGCATCCAAGTCGCCATCGTTATCCATATCCCCCAGAGCCACATCACTGCCGTATGTCGGCGACAACTGGGAGTCAACCTCTGCGAACAGGCCGTTCCCCAAGCCCACCGCCGCACGGAACTGCCACACCGCCGCCGAGAGCGCTTGCTCCCCGGTGATGTTCTGCGTGCCGGTGGTGACGGTAGCGTGGATCAACTCACCGGGAAAGTACTCGCGCGCCGGATGCAGAGTAACAGTACGTAAAAGGTTACTGAGGCTGTAAGTGCCGGTGACGCGGGAACTCTGACTACCGAACACGGCAAAGGTGTAGCTGGTCACAGTCGCCGCATCGATGGCTTCGTCGAAGTTCACAGTGACGGGGGCGTTGCGCGGCGCGTAATGCGAGTTCGGTTCGGGGATAAAAGAGGTAGGTGAGGGCGCAAGCGGCGCATCAGGAGCGGCCATAACACGTGCTGCCGGTGGACTTTGTAAAGCCGTCGACAACAACCAGAATAAACCCGCGCTGATCATCAAACTTATGACAACAAAAGACCACTTCCGATTCACACGTTTGCCGTTCATTAGTATCCTCCTCAAATGGTGTATGTAGCACAGGCGAGACAGATGCGGCAGACGCGGACGCGCTACACATCCGCCAATGTTGCAAGTAAGGCGCGCGCCGCATCCAGATCACGCGTGACGCCTAAGCGTTGGAAAACCGGCATACACTGCTCTAGCGCTACCCTGGCATTGAGGGAATCATCCTGTTGAGCGTAGAATTGCGCCAGGGTAAGTTGGGTTTGTGCCTTTTGATAATGATCGCCTATGCCATCTAGAATGTCCAGGCTCTGTTTCAAATACGTTTCGGCATCCTCTAAGTATCCCTGAGCATTCACGATCAGACCCAGGATCCGCAGCCCACACCCCTCCTCGCCGCGCTGTTCTAGCTCACGGCTGAGTTCCAGCGCGCGCCGGGCTTGTCCTTCAGCATCATCCAGATCGTCCACTGCAAAACACGCTTCCGCGTAGTGGCGATACAATTCTGGCAAGAAATCCCGCGCCTGCGCCTGTTCGAAATGTTCTCGCGCTGTCTGGAGTTCCTGGAGAGCCTTATCGATTTCCTCACGGCGAATAAACACATGGCCCAGGTTCATGTGAAGGACACCCAGGACATACGTCGAGCCTCCGATTTGTTCAAGCGCCTGCAAAGCCTGGCGGTAGAACGTCAAGGCATCGTCCAACCGCCCTTGGTAAAGCGCGATCTCGCCTAGATTGTTGTCGCTGAACGCGCCATTGTAAACATCACCGATTTTCTCGAAAATTGCCCGTGCCTGCCGATAATGGTAATCGGCCTCGTCCCATTTTCCGGTTTCGATGTAGGCATTGGCGATAAGGTTATGAGATTTCGCCTGTCCTGGAATGTCTCCGGCGCCCTCGTACAAAGTGAAAGCTTGTTGAAAATGATCAATGGCGGCAGCAAAATCCTCCCGCAGGCGGATGATGCCCAGCCCGTTATGTGCGCGTGCGAGAGCTGTCCTCTCATCCAGATATTGCGCAATCTGAAGAGCATTTTGGAATTGCGCTATCGCCTCATCGTAATTGCCGCGCCGGAGGTGGATCAAACCGGCGATAAGACGAAGTTCGGCGGCATCGGGCGTTCGCTGGGTATTCAGGATATGCAAGCCGCGCTGAATCCATTCCAAAGCCTCGTCGTACTCGCTCGTTAGCTCGTGCATCTGGGCCATCCACCGGCACACGTGGGTCCGTCCTCGCCCATCGTTCATTTGCACGGAGAGGTCTAGAGCATGTTCCAGGTGTTCGTGCGCTTGGTCGTATTGGCCGATGGTGATCTGGAGTTCTGCGAGCGCTGCGTGAACACCCTGACGCTGCACCATACTCTCCTCTGGATCAAGCCGAGATAGGCTCTGCAATGCTTGCCGGTAATGTTCGATGGCTTCTTGGTTGGCGTAACGCGATGCGGCATACTCCCCGGCCAATCGCGCGTAATGGAACTCCTGTTGGGCATTCTCGGCCTTGCCGTAGTGATAGGCCAAATCGGCGTAATGCGGTTCCACATCGGCGGCATAGACCTGCGCCATCGCCTCAGCCGCCAGCGCATGCAAGTCGCGCAAGCGCGTCTGAAGTTGCATATCATAGGCCGCGTCGCGCATCATCGTGTGGCGGAAGATGTAATGCATCTGACTGAGCGCCGACCAGATCATCTCTGCTTCGGCGCGCTGTACTTTGCGCGGCAATTCCACATCGTCGTGCAGCATCCGTGAAAGGATAAGCACCTCGAATTCCCGCCCTAGCACGGCGGCGGTCTGTACGACGGCCTTCACCTGCGCCGCCAGCCGGTCAAGGCGCGCGATAAGCACAGCATTGATCGTAGCGGGCACAGCCTCAACCTCCCGGCTGGCGATGTCCCATGCACCCTTATCACGGTGCAGCAGCGCGCGCTCACGCAAGTCCAGGGCCAGTTGTTCGACGAAAAGCGGGTTGCCCTCAGTTTTGAGCCTGAGGAAATCGGTCAGCGCGTCGGAGAGGGGACCGTCAAGTACCTGCTCCGCCAGCGCGCGCGTACCTTCGAGTGACAACGTATTCAAGTCCAACGTGCTGTGCGGCACATCGGCATCCAGAGGGAGGGTGAACGGGCTACCGTCGTCACGATAACGCCCGCTGAGGAGCACAGCGAACGGCACATCGCAGACGTTGCGCGTGAGTGCGACCAACAGTTCCTGAGAGTCGGGATCGAGCCAATGGACATCTTCGATGTGCAGGATCACCGGTTGCAGCCGGCTTTCGGCTTGTACGAGCGATTTAAAAGCCAGCAACGTGTTACGGAAGCGGAATTCCGGCTCCAATTGTTCGTAGAGCGACCCCTCCCAATACAAATCCACCAGCGCCCCCAACATCGAACGGGTGCGCTCCAATTCGGCGATCAACGCCTGGACACCGGCATCATCGATCTCAGTGCGAAGCCTTTCGATGAGGACATCCCATGCCGCGATGAAGTTGAGTTTGTTGACCTCTTCCGTCTCATCGGAATTCTGCTTAAAGTATTGTCGCAAAAAATAGCGGAAGGGGTTGAGAGACTGGCGCAAAATGGGATCTGCCGGGCAGGTGAACCAAGCCAGGCTGGATTGAGCCTGCGCCTGCTGTTGCAGTTCGTAGATCAGGCGCGTCTTGCCGACGCCGGGTTCACCGTGGACGTATACCACGCCGGCAAAGCGCTCGTGCGCCGCGAAGATGGGCTGGATGGCCTGCACCAGTTGGCGCAACTCGACCTCGCGCCCGACCAGTGCGCCGCTGTAGATCACGGAACGGCTGGGGGCCTGTTTTTTGCGTCGCGGGCGGGCCACCGGAACCGGTTCATCTTTGCCCTTTACGCGGATATCCGGCAGCGATTCCCACTCGAAGGCGTGCTTGAGCACGTCCTGAAGCGCCTGCGTCACCAGAACCGTGCCGGGCGCGGCATTCTGCATCAGGCGAGCCGAAAGGTTGACGGCGTCGCCGATCACGCCATACGTGCGCCGCGTGTTACCGCCATACGCGCCGGTACGCATCGTCCCCTGCCCGACACCGATCTGGAGCGGCCCGACGAAATCCAGCTCCGGCGGAAGCGCGAGCAGGTCGAGTGCAGCACTGACCGCGCGCTGGGGGTCATTCTCGTGAGCGGTCGGCGCGCCGAAGGTGGCGTATAGAAAGTTGCCCTTATCGCCAATGATGAGTTGCAGCAGCGCGCCATCGTAACGGCGGATGACGTCCTGCACCCACCGGATATAGCGATCCAGTTTTTCCCCGGCCTGTTCGTCGTGGTCGTAGTCGATGCCTTGAAAGCGCAGAAATAGAGAGACGACGCCGCGCCGCAGTTCCAGGGATTCACCCACGCCCGCTGTGAATCCCTCATAGACTTCGGGCAGCAGCCAAGGACGCAACACCGAAGGCTCCAGGATGAGCGGCGCTGATGCAGACCGGGTCTGATCGCCCTCTTCACGCCCCTTCGTCACATCCTGTAAGCACTCCAGCACGGCAAAGAAGGCTCCGTCATCCTCTGCAACCCGCCACTCGCGCACCTGGACTACACCCTCAAGCGCGACGACGGTCGGCCGGTCGACCACCACCTCGCCACGGTTTGCCAGGTGTTCGGCAGCGGCCATACGCACGAGCGTCTCACCGGCCAGCGCATCGATGTACTGAATCTCGGGATCCCCTACGAGGAAACGGCGCGCCGGGCCGCTAGCAATCGACACCTTCACCGCCAGTGTGACCGTCTCGCCGCCAGGCAAAACGACCGTGTTGAACTGTTGCATCGCTTGCTGCATCGCCAACGCGCACGCCGCCGCCCGCAACGGGGCATCGGTCAGGTCGCCGGCAAACCAACAGGTGATAGCATCCCCGGCAAATCCGATCACGCTGCCATCGTAACGCTCGACCTCGGCGATGAGCGCATCGTAGACGCGGTTGAGTTGGTGGGTCAGTTCTTCAGCGCCCAAGCGCGGTCCCAGGATGCGGGCCAGCGCGGCGGTCAAGGGCGTGAAACCCGAAATATCGGCAAAGAGGGCCGACCCGTGGGTGCGGTCCGGCAGCGTCTCGCCAAGCAGCAATGCCTGTCGCCGGTCCCTTGGAATATAGACGTTGAAGGTGCGGGCGAGGGTATCGTGTTCTGTCATCCATTACCTCCATAGAGGATTGCAGCGCGCATCGTACTGCTACCTCTATTATAGGGCAATAAAGCGAAGACGACAAAAAGGGGCGACTTTCCAGGTGGGACGCACTTGGTTGACCTGTAATTGGGCGTTTTGGTGCTTTCTCGTCCTTTTGTCAGACGTAAGTGCGTCCCACCTAGATCGGTTGTGTGACTTCTTCCATCCGGCTACTGGTTCCAGGCATCATCCAAAAAGCGTTGAATCTCAATGACGTAGCCATTTGGGTCGCGGGCGAAGCAGTGATAGATGCCGTAAACTTCGTTGATCGCGGGGGTTTTGTCGAAGGGAACACCTCGTTCGCGCAGGTAGGCGTACCACGCATCTACCTCCTGCGTGACGAGCGTGAATAACACACCTTCCGGTTTCTCCGGGGCGAAGTCCCTTTCGCAGAAGCCCAGATATGCTTCGCCGTTGATCCGGTAGATGCGGCAGCCACCTTGGTCCAGCACCAGCGGCAGTTCCAGCACATCTTCGTAGAACTGGGCCGTCTTTGCCAGATCGCGGGTGTATAGAAATGTGATTTGCTGGTCAATGCTTGGTCGTGACATAGTGTAACCTTTCCCAAAAGTGGTGAATAGTGAATAGGGATTGGGGATTAGGAGCGGCCTAATCCCCCAATCACCAATCCCGAATCGCCCATTCAGAATAGCGACAGTTGTTGCGTCGCCTGCGGTTCGTAGACCGGGAAACGCGTGGCAATGCCATGCTGCGCGCACGCCGCCTCGAAGGCGCGGTGCAGACGGGCGGCATACGGGACTTCGCAGAAGTAACGCTCGCCGTAAGCGCGTTCGTATTTCTGCCGCAAGCCGGGGAACAGATGATCCAATTGGCGATAGTAGTAGGCGCGCTGGCGGTCGCGCAGCGTCATGCCCGTGCCGAGCAGGATGTACGTCGCGCCGTTGGCAACCGCTTTCTCGACAATCGCCGTGATGTTCTCCTCTGTGTCCTCGATGAAGGGCAGAACAGGCATCAGCGTCACGCCGGTCTGAATGCCGTGATCCGCCAGCACGCGCATCGCGGCGAAGCGCGCTGACGAGCGCGGGGCCAGCGGTTCCACCTTCGCCGCCAGGTCGTCGTCCGCCGTGGTGACGGTGAAGCTGATGCTGGCGTAGACGCGGCTGATGGCGCGCAGCGTCTCCAGGTCTTTGAGAATCAAATCGCTCTTGGTGATGATGTGGACGGCGAACCCGAACTCGGCGATGACGGCGAGCGCGCGCCCCGCCAGGTTGATCTCCTTCTCGATGGGCATAAACGGATCGTTCATCGATCCCAAGCCGATGACGCCCTTGAAGCGCTTGCGCGAGAGCTCGTCGCGCAGCAGGTCGATGGCGTTGACCTTGACCAGGATTTCGCGGTCGAAGCCGTCGATACCGTAACACTCGCTACGGCTGTCACAGTAGATGCAGCGATGCATACAGCCGTTGTAGAGGTTCATGTTGTACTTGAGACCGAAGTGCAAATCCGGCTGTTTCACCGAAGCCAGCAGCACTTTGGCCTGGATTTCTTTGATTTCCATACCGACCTTACTGTGTCAAGACTTACGCAACGACGATGTTTTTTTCACCGCAGAGCACGCAGAGATCGCAGAAATCTTATAATTCCTCTGCATACTCAGCGTCTTCTGCGGTAAAATGACACCCGTTTGCATCAGTTCTGCGTCGTCGTCAAGTCCTTGAAATAACGGACGATGGGCAGGCCCGTATACCCGGCCTTCTCATACGCCCGCCGCGCCGGGGCGTGACCTGGATCGCCGCCGGTCTCCACGATGGCCAGCTTCATTCCGCTTTCACGTATCTGTTCCAACGCGGCGTTATTCAGCGCCACGCCCACGCCTCGATTTTGGTAGCCGGGATGGACCGCGAGCAAATCGACGTAACCGGTCTGCTCTTCGTGCTTCAAGGTATACGCCAGAAAACCGGCCACAACGCCATCTACCTCTGCAACCAGGGTGGTGTACTTCTCTCGATCCTGGCACGCCGATGCGACGCCCTTCGCCTGGCCGTCGCGCCAATCCGGCTGGAGCAACGCGAAAATGTTGTATCCCAAGACGTGTTCGAGCGAGTGAAAGACCGGTTCCCAGGCCAGCAGCGAGAGTTGCACGATGGCGTCGAGGTCGTCGTCACGGTAAAGTCGGATGTTGAGATTCACGATAATCCTCACCTGTAGTTAACAAACCAAACTGAATAGTCACCCGCATTCGCGCCACAAGTACCGGCGGAATCTCGCTCAAATTCCCACCCCACGACAGCCCCTCACGGCCCGAATTATGCTCCGGCGGGAAACCCGGCTCGACCAGGGCATCCAGCACGAAGCCCACGTCGAACGCCGCGCCGAGGAGCGTTTGCAGCGGGCGGTGAAAGTACAACTGTGCTTGCGGCTGGTTGCGGATCGCCGCGCCACGCTCGACCGAGGCGCTGAGGTAACCCGTCACCTTCACGCCATACGTGGTGACGATGACGCCCTCACGATCCTCCTGCTCGGCGAAGTGAACGGTGTGCGCGTTGTTGAAGCACGGATGCATCACCGAGAAGATGAAACGCCCGCCGGGTTTGAGCAATTGCGCCATGGCCCGCATCAGCGGATCGATCTCCGCCATATCGAACAGCGCCATCTGGCAGATCGCCGCGTCGAAGCTGCCCGCGCCTAACGTGAGCAGCGCGGCTTCGTCGGTGGCGTCCAGCACGTGATAGGCAATCGCTCCGGGTTGGCCTGCGGCAGCAGCGCGCGCCCGCGCCAGGGCGATCAATTCCGCCGAGAAGTCGAAGGCGACGACGTCCGCACCGAGCGCCGCGAGCCTGCGCGCGTAAAGGCCGTTGCCGCAAGCCACATCCAGCACGCACTCGCCGGGCCGAAGCTCAAGCAAGCGTTGCGTCGCCGGCCAGATCAACACATCGACGAAGTCGTTGCCCTCGCCGATGCGCGCGTCCCAAAAAGCCGCGTTCGCCTCCCACGCCTCTCGCGTCTCCTCATTTGCCGCCCGCCACTCCTCGCCCATGCCCACCTCCATCACAAGCGTACAAAGCACTCAAATAAACCACATGGGACGCAGATTAACGCCGATCTCCGCAGATCAAAAGAAAAATCTGCGTGAATCCGCGAAAATCAGCGTCCAGAAATCCTTGTGAGCGTCTCACCGCCGAAGGGGATGATGCCCACCGTCGCGTCGCGGCCCATCAGGTCGTAGGCGCGCTCCAGCGCCGTCTGCACGTCGGGCGCGCTGTCGAACGCCAGCAGCGCCAGGTCTTCCGGCGCGAGGTGATTCGTCACGCAGATCGTCTTCTGCACGCGCTGGTGCACCATTGCGTGGTAAAGCGGCACGTTCAGCCCCGCGAGGTCATCGATTTCGCCGCGTTCCACCGCCGCCACCTGTTCGGCAACCGTCAGCGGCAGGTAGGTGCGCACGGTGTCTTCGTGCGCGGGCGCATCGCCGCACAGACGCTCCACGCCGTCGAGCAGGAAGATCAACACGCCGCCCTTGCGCACCGCAAGATGCGCGAAGACATACGGCTTGATGCCCTGCCAGTAATCGAAGTGGCAAGGATACGCGGAGACGATGACGATGTCGGCGGGTTTGGGAATGGGGACGACCATCACCTTTTGAGCTAGCGCGACCGCCGCCCGGTGCGCCTCGACAAAGTGCCCGGCGAACACGCCCAGCATCTGCTGGTTCTCATCTAGTACCGTGTTGACGATAAAGTGAAGCCCGATTTTCGCCGCGACGTCGTCCATCTCCACGCGCGGCAGGTTGTCGCGCACGCCGAGAATGTCTAGCACCGGCTGCATCGTACAGCCCACGTAGTGCATCCGGTCGACCGTCTTCTGGCTGCACACGCCCGGCAGAATAATCTTCGAACCGCCGCCCCACCCCGACGTGATATGCGGGACGATGTTGCCGAGAGCGATGCGCACATCAGCGTCCATGATCTCGCGGCTGACCTCGATGGGCACGCCGCTCTCGGTCGCGCCTAGATCGACGTAGTCGCCGTCACGGTAGTTGCGATTGATCACGCGATAGCGCGCCATTGCGGCGTCGCCCAATTTGACACGCAGTTCATCGTCCGTCATCGGTCGATGCGTCCCCAACGCCATAAAGATCGACACCGCATTATCCGGGATGCCTGCCCGTTCGAGCCGCGCCAGGATCGGCGGCAGCAGCTTCGTCGTCGGCGTGGGCCGCGTGATGTCGTCCACAATGATGATGACAGAATCGCCGGGCCACAGCAACGCCTCCAGCGGCTTGGAGTCAATAGGATTCGCCAGCGCATCTTCGATCACCTGCACCTGATTGGGAATCGCTTCTGTTTTGCGATGAACGGCGTAGAAAAGCAGATTCCGCTCATCCACCTCGACGTGCGTGGTCACACCAGGTCTGAACGTCAATTCGAATATCGGCATACATCCTCCCACTCAGAAATAACCACGGAGACACAGCGGCCAGATTGCCGCGCACACAGAGATTTTCTCCGTGCACTCTGTGCCTCTGTGGTGAGATTACTCAACCTTGAGCAGTACTACCTGCCCTGCGTAGCCCTGTGCGAAGCGCGCACCGCCGTCCGCCGCACCGATCCCCGCGCCGTAGTGCATCGGCACGACGATCTGCGCGCCGATGACGTTCGCCGCACCGACAGCCTCTTCCGCCGTCATCACGTAGGTGCCGCTCACCGGCAGCAGCGCGATGTCACACGTGATGTCCGCCATCTCCGGGATGTGGTCGGTGTCTCCGGCGAAGTAGACGCGTACGCCATCCACGGTGACGATGTAGCCGACGTGCTGATCCTGCTGCGGATGAAACGGCACGCCGGGCGCGCGGAATTTGTTGACGTTGTACGCGGGGACAGCCTCGATCTCGACGCCGGCGACGGACAACTTATCGCCGGGGCGCATTACCTGCGCGCCGGGCAGCTCTTTCGCCGCCAGGGGATTGGCGACGACCACCGTATCCGGCCCGCTGACCTTCTTGACATCGTCTGGTGAGCAGTGGTCGCCGTGCTGATGGCTGACCAGCACCAGATCGGCGATGGGCGGCTTGCCCTTCAACTTCCACGGATCGAAGTAGATGACCGGCGGCCCGTCCAGCCGGAAGCTGTCGTGACCGAGCCAATGCAATTTTTTGACCAACTCCTGTGCGTTCATTTTTGTCCTCCTACACCTCGTTACAGGTTTCAAGTTGAAAGTTACAAGTTAAAAATCCGTTAAAATCCGTTCAATCCGTTGACAGAGTTAGCGCTACATGATTGCCACTTCGTCCAATTTCGATCGATTCGCGGAGGCTCGCGTCTCCAAAAACGTCTTGATCCACGCCAAACGATGCTCTCCGGCGCGGGAAAACATCGCCTTGATCAACGGCGAGAACACGCGCAGGATGCCCTTCGGATTCAAGCTCATCCGCTGGACGACGCGCGCGCCGCCATCAACCGGCTCGAACGTATACGCAAGATGACCTGCCATCACATTGCTCCACCACCGCGAGGCCAGATAACGCTCAGATTCGTAATCCTTGATCTCGGAAAGAATCGTCATCGTGACAAAGGGCAGCATCTTGACGACTTCGCGGTAGCGCGTCCCCACCCGCACAGGACCGTCCGTGATCTTGTCCAGGACAGGGACCGGCGAACCTTCGTGCTCGTTGTACTGGTCGACATCTCTGAACAACGCGAACACGTCGGCAAGCGGGCAATCGATCACGGCGACGAATTCAAAATCCATTTCTGTACCTCTGAAAGCGCAAGTCGACAACTCGCGCTACAATTCAACGACGATTGAGCAGGCGCAGCACAAGGTTAAGGATGATGGTCAACAAGATACTCAGCAGAATCGAGCTGACGATGGGCACAAAGCACGTCATGCTGCCATCCGGGCTACGATAGTGGATGTCGCCCGGCAGCTTGCCTAACCACTGCATAAACGGCAGCTTCCCCAGGAGGAACAGCAGCACGCCCAGGGCGACGACGATCAAACCGATCACGATGAGCCAGCGTCCAATAACTTCCATATCCTCACTACACCGCCAGATCGAACGGCAAATCGCTTATGTCGCGCAGACGGCGTCCGGTTACGAGTGTATCCAACATATCGAGTTGATCTTCGTTATCCATTTCCTGAAGCGTCTGTTGCAATTCCGGCAAAGCAAAATGGTAAATGCAATCCAAATCGCCTGTACCCAAAGCAAGAGCTGCCAAACGAGTTGGCAATGGTTCCGCCGTTACTGTGACGATATGCGGTAGGGATCCCTTGCGATTGCGAATCAGGTTGAGGGCTTCAGTACGCGCATTTTGACTTCTATCGCTGCGCAATGTCCACTTACACGAGATACTGGCGTGGAGAATGGGGCGGGGAGCTTCTTTATTTACAGATCGCAATGGGGTCAAACGCGCAATATCGTCTGTCATCTCTACGACCATTTGAGACCGATTGATCTCAAGGTCAGAAACAGGCAGTCTACCAATAACAATATCGGGCTTGATGATGTAGTCTATACCCAATGCTGACGCTAAAACATCAGTCCGCTTTATAATTTCCTGTAAATCTGCAAGATGTTCATATTGATCGAATCCTGAAATGGCCGACTGCACAGAATATGTCCAGTTACCAGGGCGCACATGGCATAAAAGTTCGAAAGCCTGAGCTATAAAATCCTCCGTGATAACCTCAAAGCGACCACCTGTCGTTTGCCCTTGCAACAACTCTCGATTTTGCAAACATCCGATTCTTTTCACAATTCCCCAGGCGATGTTGATGCTGGCGCGATTGCCAACATCGGCGAAATTAGGGTATTCTATGTCGCCACGCTTGCTGATTCTGATAATCTCCTGACAAATACGTTGATGATACGCCTGTCGTAGCGCCACAATGCTCATGCAGAACCTCCCGTTTCTTCAGATAGATTTTCGGGCTTATAGAAACCAATCACGTATTCCTCATGCATCCGCTGTTGAATTTGCGATTCCAAATCCACGTTGTTACCGGCCGGCATCATGCGCCGATTCCGATCCAGTTGACGCACGCCGATCTTGGGCACATCGAAGCCAAGCGCGCGCCCGATTTCCGCCAGGCACTCGTGCGTTTCAGTATCGCGTCCGCGCATAACGGAACTGCCCACCACTACAATCGCCGCTTTGCCGGGTTTGAGAACGCGGTACATTTGCTGCAAAACGCGTGTCATCTCGGAGTAGTAACGCAACAACACCTGGGCTTTCTTTTCATCCAACTTTGCCAGGTCTGCGATCACGTGTTTAACAGCCGGCGGCATAGATTCAAATGCAAAACCGCTTACGGTTTCACCACCGATGTACTCCGCGCGCTTCTGACTAAGCTTCTGAATAGAATGATTCATCCACACCAGAGAAAATTTGTGCGCGCGCATATAGTCAATGGCATTGGAGGCATAAGGCGGCGACGTAACGATCAAATCAACGCTCGCTTCTCGCAACGGTATGTTTTGCGCATTACCTAACACAATACCATCTAGTGTTCCTGGCAGTGCATAAGCGAAAACATCCTTCACATTGCTCTTGAAGCGTTTCTCGAATTCCTCTAAAGCCGAACGCTGCACTTTGATCTGAAAACGCGTGCGCCGCGACGAACCTTCGGGCGGTTTCTTGCCCCAAATTAGTTCACCAGCCTGATTTACCATTGCTTTGGCCCGATGCGGACGCGTGTGCGCCAAATCGAAGGCTAGAGATACCCCGCCTGACTTAGTAATGATAATGGCCGAAAACACCAACTCAAAAAAGGCACGATATTGTAGGTTTTCGATCTTCTGAATCTCGTTGACAAGTGCCAGCAATTCAACTTGTGTTTCCGGCGCAAACCAGTAGTTCACAAACTCATATGTTTTCTTGTCCCAAAGATGCTCCAAGCGTTGGTATAAATCATCACTTCTGTTCCTGATCGCCAAGCGCGCACGATCAATCACACTCGCGCCGATTCGTGCAAGTTCATTAACATCTAACGGAACGGTCTTTACGCTTGCAATTCTCAATGCTAACGGATCAATGTCGAATCCAAGGCCACGCCGTCCCGCAAGGCAGGCTTCCACAATTGTTGTCCCCGAACCCATCATCGGATCGAGGACAACATCGCCAATCTCAGTGAGGGCATTGATAAACTTACGCGGCAACTGCGGCGGGAATTTCGCCGGGAAAGCGTGAAAATTGTGAGAAGCGTAGAGGCTGTCTTTGTCATGAAAATCCAAATCATCCGACAACAAATCAAAAAGCCGATCGCGATAAGCCTCATTCGCATCAGCAGTATTCTCAACTTCCAGTTGAGCAAAAAGCGGAAGTCCAGTCATAAAACTACTCCAATTCTGGATTAAAATAACATTCCAACTCTCAAATGCTCGAACGCGTTAACGTATGATACCACGTCTTCACCACGTCATACGCCTGCTTAGGCCGCCGGTATTCGTCCACCAACCCCTTGTTATTGAACGCGCGCGGGCGACCGAGGGCGCGGCGCACCTGTTCCGATGCGCGTATATCGCAGTACTGCCAGATCGCCAACCCGCACGCACGGTCGCTGTCCACGAAGAGGTGGCGGATGACCGTATCGAGCAGCCGCGCCTGGTACTGTTCGCTCCAGCGGGTCTCGTTTTGGTCGCGCCAGCCGTAGATTGCGCCCGCGCCGATCTCGGAGATGATGAGCGGCTTGTCGCCCTGCCCTTTCTCCGCCAGGTGCGCGATGATATTGTCCAACTCCGCCGGGATGTCCTCGATCTCGCCGACGTACCAGCCGGGATAACAATTGACCGAAATCACGTCCGCCAGATCATAACAGACGTCGTCGAAGGGATGGTTGCTGGCGAACGTGAGCGGGCGCGTGGGATCGAGTTCGCGCAGCAGGCCGAGCAAACGCTCGTAGGCGGGGCGGCACGCCGGGTCGTTGCTGTGACTCTCGTTCTGGATGCCCCAGAGGATGACGGACGGGTGGTTGCGCCCCACGGCGACCATCTCGCGCACGTTCGTCTCCTGTGCGGCGAGGAAGTGCGGATCGGTGAGGTGCTCCGCCGTATGCTGCCA
>OMKS01001061.1_pt1 | contig 25190 bp, 22 predicted proteins | sample 1674721 | NCBI WGS metagenome assembly OMKS01 (sample SAMN06264996, study PRJEB25208) | sediment metagenome | isolation source: hot spring sediment | place: USA: California | collected 2014-09-02
CATCTGGAATGGCGGCGATGTCTGTTATGCTATGTGACAAGTCTTCGATAAGCTCAATCGAGAAAATTGCATCGTCGCTCCAGAGCTTGCGGCCTTCGAGATCGAGTTTTTGCACGTGAACCCCGCCAATCCCCCAGGATATGAGGACGTTCCCTTGTCCATCCGGCGTCACCCCGCCGGGTGGAGCGCTGCGCCAGTGAAGGTCGCCGGGCAACGATACGTTCTGTTCCCAGCATGGCCGTCCATCCGCCGCGAACCGTTGGACGTAGGGGCCTTTTTGTGCAACGCCTGCGGGGACGTGCTTTTCCCAAACTGCGACCAAACCCCCATAACCATCGGCGCCCGCGACGGCCTTGCCGGAACTGCTAATGGAAGTAAGACGTATGCCATTCTCCCGCCACAAAGGGCGGCCTTGCGCATTTAGATGTTGCGCATAAAGGGTGTGGCTATCCCGCCAAACGATAAAAGCGCCGCCAGCGCCGTCCTCGATTGCGCTGGCTTCGTAGGCTGATTTCTCGGCTCCTACCAGGGGAACCCCCTCTGTATCCCATAGCGTCTGGCCGGAGGCGTCTATCCGCTGGGCGTAAAATGCCTGGGCATCGTCCCACACCACAATAGCCCCGCCCGCGCCATCCGCAACGATACCGTGGGGCGTGGACCGGCGTTCCGCATCGACACGCAAAGGCACATCCGCTGGCCCCCAAAGCGGGCGCCCCGTCTCATCGAATCTTTGGATATAGAGATCGGCGGGAGAGAAAGGGGCGACATCTTCAGAACCCCGGCGCTCTCCGCGGATATCCATAAAGGCGATGATTACGCCGCCGTCCCCACCGACGAGCATTGTATGGGCATCTCCCCTTTTATTCACGGTTCGCATATCCCACACCGGCTCGCCGTCTCCGTTCAGTTTCGTAAGGTAGATTTGGTGGGTGTATGCTTCGAAGGAGATACGTTCTGTGTGTATCCGTGTGATAACAAACCCGCCATCCCCGGTATCTACGACCTGGTGAAAACCGGGGTTGGGAACGCAACCCGCCAGAAGGGCTATCAGGACAAGTAACACAGAACTATAACAGCGCATAGCGGTGCGTTGCGGGGTGATTGTAGGGTCTTTTTTAGGGTTGATTGTTTTTGACACAGGCGATACCTCTGCTCGACAAATATGGAAAGCAGATCGGAGTACATCCTAATTTTGCACTCCGGTCCGTCGAAATGGTTCAACTTGCGCAACAGAGGAGAGTTTGTCAGTAGATTAAGAAACGAGACGAAATAGTTTGCTTATTTCACCGCATTTTTGCGGTTTGTTTTGAAATAGTTATCTAGTGCCGGTTCCTTAAGGGGAGTATTCCTTTCACGTTCCTTACTGGGAACCATACACGTAAGTTCTTTGCGAGAAATAACCAGGATCGTAGACGTTTCCAGTCTCGCCATACCAATCAATGTTGTATCTTACGGGGGGAACAAATGAATCGTAATACCACCAGGCTGAGTAGATGCGGTCACATTTTTTGTTGGGCCAATTGCTGTAGTCCCACGGCCATTGTCCGGTCCACTGGCGAACGGAAGCAGTTCCACAACTTAATGGATTCCACAGCCATGTCGCGTATCGATCCGGAAATATTTGATCATCTGTTGAGGAAACGGCAATGGACACCCAACTACCTGCATACGCGTTGACTACAGAAAGACCAAAAAGCAGAGCTGACAAAACTAAGAGTACTAGCGCCTTTCTCATTGGGTCTTCCTTTCAAAAGCTCGAAGGTCTCTGATGAGAATATGCGGTGACGCTAAGCCTACATCCGCACCGTCGCCATCACCTGTAAATGTTATGCCGCCCGCTGAACGCGGACTCAGATAAACTTCGATCAAGGGGTCTATAACATCTTCCGCTGCCATTGCCCCATTCAACGCAGTCATGGCTTGTGTGCTTGCAGAGTTAAAGGTCACCCAAATTGTGAAGGGGTCTTTGCGAAAGGGTGATGCTTCAGCGTTTTTGAAGAATGCGGATAGCCGCCCACCGCCGCTACTCATCCCTATACCGGTTTTACGCCCGCGTAGCTGCAAACCCAAAAAAACCGCACGTAAATCCGCACCCGTTGCTTGAGGAACCATGCGTAGCGCAAGCACGCAAGCCTCATCTGTGTAGTAGACGTCGTAATGGCTGAGCGTTATAACATCAACCGACAGATTGACATCTTGGCTAAGGTCAGGATTTTCCGCTGCTCTGACACTTGCTGGTTGATCTGCCGAAACGTGATAATCGAAAGGTGATACTGCGTCTTCTGGAATTGCAGGCATCATCGTACTACCAGCTTGAACTTGGCCCTGGATAGTCACAACGATAGCCCCAAGGAACAGCAATCCGGCCAAGATCATCCCGGCAACTTCAGCGGTTTTGGTTTTCCATATGTTCATATTTTTTTTCCTTAGATTTTGCCTTGTAATACTTTTTTGGGAGATGGTTCAGAAATATTCTGTCAGTTATTTTCGCTCTTATACATAGTTACCCTCCATTTGTTTGATTGACAACGCACCATACCTTAATGGCGCTCCACAAACAAATGGTACTCTAATTGCCGGCGTTTGTCTATCCTGGAAATCCACTATTTTTCTCTGGTGGATTTCCACCAGAGATGCTACTGTCCTCCATAGTCCCATTCTGCATCACCCATAGGATGGCAGCAGAGCGTGACTCAACCCCTAACTTGCGCAACAAATTGCCCATGTGCGTTTCAACCGTGTGCGCACTGATGTTCAGTGTTAGCGCGATCTGCGCGTTGCTTTGCCCCCGACAAAGCCAGGTCAACACCTCGCGCTCGCGCGGCGTCAGTCCTTCCCACACCGCCTGCACGTTCTCGCGCCAGTCCTGCACGCGCCGGCGCTGCTCTTGGGTAAATAGTATCTGCCCACCCGCCGCCCGGCGAATGGCATCCAACAGGGCTTCTCCGCGCGCGTTCTTGTCCAGGTAGCCCACCGCGCCCGCGTTCAGCATCCGCGATAAGTAGTAGTCGCGGTCGTGCGCCGTCAGAACCAAAACGGCGGTCTCGGGGTGATATTGAGCGGCCCACAGCATGATGGCCGCCGGCGACGCGCCCGGCATGACCAAATCCAGTACGGCGACGCGCGGTTGCAACTGCGCGATCAACCGCTGCGCTGCATCGCCATCGGCGGCTTCGCCTACCAATTCGAGATCCGGCGCGGCCCGCAACAAGTCCCGCAAGCCCATCCGCGTGACTTCGTGGTCGTCGGCGATGACGACCGTAATCGGTGTGGTCGCGCTTTCAATCGCTTTTTCATACATCGCTTCTCCCTATGATCTCCGGCAACACTGCCTCTATTGCCTCGATCTTATGCGGCGGAACGGGTAGCATCCATGCTTCTTCGACCGGACCACGGACGCGGGGCGGCAGTTGGATTTCGACGTGCAGGCGGACGGGCGCGTCGTGGTGCAGGGTAACGCGCCGCACGTAGCTGGATGTGCCGTTGCCCTTGAAGTAGTTGCCGAGCGCGTAGACTTCGTCGCGGCCCAAGGCCACCTCGCCCGGCGCGGAGTGCGCGTAGGCGCGGCGCATGGCCAGGTGTTGGCTGCCCGCCACGACTGCGCCGAGGATGCCACCAATGGCGCCGCCGCCCACCAATCCGATGGCCCCATTGACGAGCGCTTGCACGAGACTTTCGTCCGCACCGATCAGAACACCTGTGAGCGCGCCAGCGATGGCGAAAAGCACGGTCAGGCAGCCAAATTGGACCTTCCAGTCGCCGCCTTCTTCTTCCAGCCCGGTTCCCATAAGGCGTTCCCACTCCGGCATAGAGTACGTCCAACGCACGAGGGGACGCTCACTGGCGAGGAACTCAGCAGCACGCCGCATCTGCGCACGACCCGACAGCCATACGATGAGTGTGATCACGCCGAACAGTACGAAAAAGCACACGGCAATCACGAGGAAAGCGTAGCCGGTCAGCCCCAGGGCGGATACCCCCCAGGCCGCGAGTGTACAGAGCAACGCCAACCCTGTGAGCCACAAGGGCGCGATTAACCCACGCCGGTAAGGATCGTTGGTCGGTAGTAGGAAGTTGTATTCATCTGTCGTCATAGTGTACCTCTTTACGTGACACGTGATGCGTGAGGGTTTTATCACGAATTACGAATTACGAATCACGTTTCGCACATCACGTTGTGAACTTTTCTCCACGCTGTGGCACGATAACCTTACCATATCCCAACTCTCGCAATCTCCCAGCCAGATTTTGTGCTGGCTCGGGATCGCCATGGACGACGAAAGCGGTTTTAACGGTGTGGGCGTGCGGCGTGGCCCAGTCGAGCAAGTCCGTACGGTCGGCGTGGGCGCTATAACCGTAGAGCGTGTGGACTTCGGCGTTGAGTTCAAACTCCTCGCCGAAGATGCGCACGAAAGGCTCTTCCTCGGCGATGCGCCGTCCGAGCGTGTACGGCGCTTGCCAGCCGGTGATGAGCACCGCGTTCTTGGGATCGCTGATGGCGTGTTTGAGATGGTGTTGGACGCGTCCGGCTTCGGCCATGCCGGAGGCGCTGATGATGATGAGGGGGTTTGGCATGGTGTTGAGTTCCTTGGACTCTGCAACGCTGCGGACGTAGCGCAGCCGGTAAAAGCCGAAAGGGTCGTCGCTGTCGCTCGCCGCGAGGAAAGCCCGCGTTTCACTGTCGTAGCAGTCCGGATGCATGCGGAAAATCTCGGTGACGTTGACCGCCAGCGGGCTATCGACGTAGATGGGGAGTTCAGGGATGCGCCCGGCGTGGGTCAGTTGGTGCAGGTCGTAGACGATGTCCTGGGTGCGTCCCACCGCGAACGAAGGAATGACGATGCGCCCGCCGCGCGCCGCCACGGTGTTGACAATGTCCGCCAGTTGGCTCTGAATGTCCTGCACAGGCGGATGCTCGCGGTCGCCGTAGGTACTCTCGATCATCAGGTAATCGACGGGAGGCATGGGGACCGGATCGCGCACGATAGGGAGCTTGGGTTGGCCCAGGTCGCCCGTGAAGAGCAGGCGCGCCGTGCCGTCGCGCTCGTCAGATTCCAGGAGCACCATCGCCGATCCCAGGATGTGCCCTGCATCGAGAAACGTGACGCGGATGCCCCGGGTGATTTTGATGGGCCGGTTGTAACCCACGCCGACGAAGTAGCGCAGCGTGCGTAGCGCATCGGCCTCGGTGTAGAGTGGCTCCATCGGTGGCTGGCCTTTGCGCAACCGCTTTTTGTTGACGTATTCTACGTCCCCCTCGTGGATGCGCCCTGAATCGGGCAGCATTGCACCACAGAGATCTTGGGTGGCGTGCGTGGCGTAGATCGGACCGTCGTAGCCGGACTTCACCAGGTTAGGCAGGTTGCCGGAGTGATCGATGTGCGCGTGCGAGAGGACGACGGCGTTTAAGCGACGAATATCAACGGGGATTTTGTGATTGCGCGCGTAGGCTTCGTCGCGCTTGCCTTGATAAAGGCCACACTCTAGCAAAATGTTGTGTCTGTTGGTGTGGATGAGATACATCGAACCGGTAACAGTCCCAACGCCGCCGAGGAAGGTAATTTTCATCTTATAGCCTCGCTATGTTAGTCCAACGCCAAAAGTTGAAAGTGTCATTATTGTGGGATACCTATTTCGACATTAGTCCTCATCAGCTTGACGTAGTACTTCGGCGACAACTTCATTGCTCAGCCAGAGTCCGACTTCCTGCAACTGAACAATAACAGGCAAAACCGCGGAAACCAACCCGCGCTGTTTTGCCTTGACAATAACGCCTACTGTACCGGTGAATTGCAGGTTTTGGAGTCGTGCGATACGTCTTCCCAACGTGTCATCGAGAATCAAACGACTGTTGGGGTTTTCCAATCCTAGTGCGATGACCTCGGCTTCTCCGCGGCCCAGATCCATAACCATAGGGATAGAGGCCGTTGACGCTAATGCCATAACGCGCAACCACGGCAAGGTCGTTAGTTGCGGTACATCCACGCCACGTATTGCGCCGGCATGTAACTCGTCGACTACTGCTGGTGGAACAAACACAGCGTTATAAAGTCGAGGTAGTAGGTCCAGTTGCCTGATCAGATGCAAATATAGCAGGGGGGATGTATTCGAGATAGTACATGGTTCAGGCATTGGCGATATCCTCGGCCAATGTTTCGGCATCGAGTACAAAGGGTGAGACATGATAGCGCCCTAGCGCTAGCAGGAACTCCACTCGTGTTACACCTGCTAGTTGCGCGGCTCGTCCTGAGGATAGCTTGCCGAGTTCATACAGCTTTACCGCGGCCAACATTTGCATTTCATGAGCGAAGGATTCCGGTTGTTCCTTTAGGCTGATAAGGGGTTCCTCGGGAATTTGTACAGAAATCTCAATCGTCATTGTGATACCTCCTGGATTTCGCTTGCGCTAAAACCCACTCCACTTATAAATCTAGCCTGAGCTTTTAACGATGCGGAGCAAATCCGGGCCGTAGGTTTTTTGCCGCCACGGGCCGATGCCGGGGACGTCGATCAGGGCGTCCAGTGTGCGCGGCGGGCGGTGCGCCAGTTCCCAGAGCACGGCGTTGGGTAGGATCACGTCGGAATCGACGCCCCGGCAAGCTGCAATGTTCTTCCGCCAGGCCTTGAGGGCGTTGTAACGGTTGAGCACGTCCTGCGCCGGGCGCTCGTGATTGCACGGGGCAGATGGCACCGGAAGTGGCGGGCTGTGCAGTGCCTTCAGAATGCCGTTGCCAAATCGCTTCGCCTGGTACGCTGTCAACCCGGCAGACGTGAGTTCCTCGCGGCGGCGTGGCTGCACCTGTGCCAACCGGACCAGGCGTTGGTTGGAAATGACCTTGACGGTGGGCCGGTCCATCGCCCGCGCTTGCTGGTCACGCCAGAGATGCAGCCGGTAGAGCACTTGTTGTTCGTTTGGATGCAGATCGTGAACGCCCTTGATGCGCCAGAAAAAATCGTCGGGGTGCGGCTCAGGGGGTGGGTGAACGGTCTCGGAGAGATAGGCGAAGGTTTCCTGTGCCTCGTCCCACCGGCCGGTGGCGACCAGTTCTTCTTTCTGGATTTCACGCAAGTCGAGCAAATAATAGCTGTCCATCCAGGCATAAGTCAGTGCCTTGGCGTCGATGGGGCGCTTGCCCCAGTCGTAACGCTGGAAGTGCTTGTCCATATGAACGTCGAACGTGCTGGCGAGGATGTCGCCCAGGCCCACGCGTGGCCATCCGAGGATGCGGGCTGCCCACATCGTGTCGAATAGACTGGTGCACGTGAATCCGAGATCGCGCCGTAGCATAATTAGGTCATAGTCTGCGGCGTGGAACACCTTCTCGACGCCTGGATCGGCGAACAGCGGGCCTAACGGGCTGAGATCGTCCAGCGCCAGTGGATCGATCAGATAATTCGTTCCCGGGATCGAAATCTGTATCAGGCACACATGCTCGTGATAGGCGTAGAGGCTATTCGCTTCGGTGTCTACGGCGATGCGCGGCTCGTGCAGTAGGCGCGTTGCCAGATCGTGCAGCGCGTCTGGTGTGGCGATGACTTCTGGTGGGCCGATTGTCGATGCCGCTTGCGGTTTTTTCTGTGCCATGATGCGGTTATTATCGCTGTTCGGGGCAGTTTGTCAAACCAGGCGAGGGCAGTAAGCTCTTTTTCTGACAGGATTAACACGATTCACAGGATGAAGAAGTTTCTTATCCTGAAAATCCTGTTAATCCTGTCCAAAGAGAAAAACACGTTCTACGCCAGCGTGAACGACGCTTGCGCGCGGATGTCCCGCGACGAACTGCCGAATAGCACCTCGAACGCGCCCGGCTCGGCCACCCACTGCCCCCGGTAGGGATCGTAGAACGAGAGCGCGCGTTCATCCAACGTGAATTCCACGACGGCGCTTTCTCCGGGTTCCAGGCTCACTTTCTGGAAGCCTTTCAATTCCTTCGGCGGACGCACCAGCGACGAGACCGGATCGCCGACGTAGAGTTGCACCACTTCCTGCCCGGCCACGGCGCCGGTGTTCGTCACCGTGACGGAGACGTGAATTGGTTCGCCGGCCTCGACCGTTGCCGGAACCTGCGGATCGCTGTAGGCGAACGTGGTGTACGACAGCCCGTGCCCGAAGGGGAACAGCGGCTCGACGTCCTTCTTGTCGTAGTAGCGATAGCCGACGAAGATGCCCTCGCCGTACATGACCTCCATCGTGCCGGGATAGTTGATGAAGGCCGGGTTGTCCTCGTAGCGCTTGGGGAACGTGACCGGCAGCTTGCCGGAGGGGTTCACCGCGCCGCTGAGCACGTTGGCGACCGCGTTGCCGCCTTCCTGGCCCATGTAGTAGGCCAGCATAATCGTCGCAACGTCATCGGCCCACGGCATTTCGACGGGGGATCCGACGTTCAACACAACGACGGTGTTGGGGTTGGCGGCGGCGACGGCGGCAATGAGCGCGTCCTGATTGCCGGGGAGCTTCATATACGGGCGGTCGTGGCCTTCGCTCTCGAAGCCCTTGGGCATCCCGCCGAAGATGACCGCGACGTCGGAGCGCTTCGCCAGCGCGACGGCGCGCTCCAGCCGGTCGTCGGGATCGGGCGCGAATGCCCCTTGCAGGTAGAGCCCGGTAAAATCCACGTCCGGCAGTTTGATGTATTCGACCTTGAGGGCGTAGGCGCGTCCGGCTTCCAACGTCACGTAAGTGTGCGCAACACTGGTCAGCCAGCCCTCCCCGGTTCCGGGCGTGGCGTCTAGCACCAGTTCGCCGTCAAGGTATAGGCGCGCGATGCTGGCGTTGCGCAGTTGCAGCGCGTAGCGTCCGCTGCTGGGCACGGTCAGCGTGCCGGTCCAGCGCACCGAGAATTCTTTGTCATCGACGCCTTGTGGTAGCCGGATGCGCCAGTCTTCGATGTTAGGTTCGGTACGCGTGGCGACTGGTTCGCCCGATAGGCCGGCATTGTTGAAGAATTCGCACAGCAGGCCCTTGCCCAGGGAATCCGGCTTGATCGCGGGCAGTTCGACGAAGTTGTCGCAGCCCTGTTCGTAACCGATGGCAACCGCGTTGCCGAGTTTGGCCTTCAGGCCTTCCAGCGGGCTGACGCGATAGGGTGGCTCCAGGTACGAGCTGCCGCCGCCGCCGATGCGACATTCCGCCGCGTTCGGGCCGATGACGGCGATGGACTGGACGTTTTTCAACGGCAGGGCATTGTTTTCGTTCTTCAGCAGTGTGATGGAGGCTTCTTCTAACTCGCGGGCGAGCGCCTGGTGTGCGGGCGTGTTCAGCGAACCGGCAGGCATGGCACCATCCATCTTGCCGGATTTGACGATCATCCGCAGCATTCGCCGCGCCGCCTCGTCGATGATGTCTTCGTTCACCTGCCACGTGTGGACCGCTGCTTCGAGCAGCCGGCCGTAGTAGAGCGCCGGGCCGGGCATCTCGATGTCCAGGCCACCGGCGACGGATTCCACGGTGGTGTGGTTCGCGCCCCAGTCGGAGACGACGACGCCCTCAAAGCCCCACTCATCTTTGAGAATTTGGTTCTGCAGGTAGTCGTTCTCGCTGGCGTAGACGCCGTTGATGCGGTTGTAGGAGCACATCACCGTCCAGGGGTTGGCCTCTTTGACGACCATCTCGAACTGCGCCAGGTAGATTTCGCGTAGCGTGCGCTCATCCACCACGGAACTGCCGCGATGGCGCTCAACTTCCTGGTTGTTGCAGGCGTAGTGCTTGAGCGACGCGCCGACGCCCTTGCGCTGCAAGCCGTTGACCCACGCCACGCCGATGCGGCCCGCCAGGTACGGATCTTCGGCGTAGCTCTCGAAGTTGCGCCCGGCGAGCGGGGTGCGCACGATGTTGACGCACGGGCCGAGCAGGATGTCGCAGCCCAGGGCGCGCGTCTCTTCGGCCAGCGCCTCGGCGACGCGTTCGATGAGGGCCGGGTCCCAGCTCGCGGCCATCGAGACGCCGGTGGGGAACGAGGTCGCCGGTCCCTGGATGCGCTTGCCGCCGGTGCGGTTGGCGCGCACCCCGTGCGGGCCGTCGGTCATCACCAGCGCGGGGATGCCCAGGCGCGGAATGGCGACGGTATGCCAGTCGTCCTCGCCGGAAAGCAGCGAGACTTTCTCTTTGAGTGTCAGTTGGGCGAGCAGCTCTTCGACGCGCTGTTCAAGGGTATCTGTGGTTTTGGTCATCTATGCCTCCAATTGGAATATGGTTTGAGGTCCAGTATACTGCAAAAGTTGAAGGGATCAATGGGAATTTGAAGAATCATTCACTCGGGTTGGGCTGCGCCCTCACTTCAATCGGCAGATTTCAAGTGCCGTTCAAAGAATTCCAGCGTAAGTTCATCTACCTTGGGATCTTTGAAATTGCCATGCCCTCCACCGATGACCGTATAAAAAGAGACGGGGACGCCATGCGCAACTAAGGCATCATGCAGGATCACACTTTGTTGGTAGGGCACCAGTGGATCACGGTCGCCATGCACGATCAAAAACGGCGGCGCATCCCCGGTCACATACGTGATTGGGTTCGCTCTGGCGACGCGATCTTTATGCGCTTGAATGGCTCCGCCAACCAATTCCGATTCGGGCGAATCGGGAGGATCATGGACCATGCCTTGCGGAAGCCGTTGTGAATCCATCTGTAGAAAATCGGTCGGACCAAAATGATCAACGACGGCTTGCACCTGGCTGGAAATCTCCAAGTACTCACCCACATCAAACGTGTTTGTGTTGCCTGTTAAGCCTAGCATGGCGACCAAGTGACCGCCGGCAGATTCCCCCCAAGCCCCAAAGCGGTTGGGATTGAGACGATATTTCTTGGCATTCGCGCGTAACCAACGTACAGCCGCTTTGACATCTTCAATCTGAGCCGGAAAGATGGCATGGTGACTGAGTCGATAATTGAGACTGGCCACGGCAAAACCGTGCTCAAGGTACGCAAGTGGAACGTGATCTTTTTTGCTTCCCTTGCGAAAGGCGCCCCCATGAACCCAAATGATGAGTGGCAGTTTTTTCCCTACATCTGGGAGGAAAAGATCGAGTTTTTGAGGAGAACGCGCATTGGTTACATAGGCAAGATCATCATATTTTTGCATTTTTTTTCTTTTTCCCTTCCGAATCAAGATACCTGACCGCGCAGCCCAAAGTGAATTATGCGGAAAGCTGACAGAATGCATCCGGTGATGGATGTCGAGACAAAGCTGCCTTCAATACTACAGTCTGAGTCTAGGATATCCTTGCGCAAAAGTCAAATGAAGTCAGGATGGAAAGCGAAAGCCCCGGTTGTCGCAGCGACGTGTTGTCGCGACAACAGGGACTTTCACATATTGATCATCAAGCTAGAAGTCGCCGTGTAAGGTGTTTCGACGCCGCGTTACCGGTCCGACCGCCGTATTCGCCAGACGACGGCGGCGTAGAACGGGACAGACCAGGCGACGATGAGGGCCAGTTTTCCCAGGGCCGGTCCCAGCGATACGACTTCCGCAAATGAGATGCGGAACAGGTTGGACATCAACGCCGTCGGCAAGCGCAGGAGTACGGTTTGGAGGATGACAGGCCAGTTTCCGCTTGACATCATGTCCGCAAAGGCGGGAATCAGCAGGAGCATCATCACCACGCCCATCCAGACGCCCATATTCTGCGGGTTGTCGAAGAGGCTGCCCATCAGCAGCCCCACAGCGACCGCGAACACCGTGCCAACGACCACGGTCAGCAGCGCGACCCACCAGTGCGCAATCATCGTATATCTGATGAGGAGGGCGACGCTTCCGCCCAACAGTCCGTAGAGTGCCCCGGCGATGGCTTTCCCCGCCGTGACCTGTCCGATGCTGGCGGGCGAGACGAGCAGAGCGTCGAGGGTGTGCATCTCTTTCTCGTCGATCAACAGGTAGAGCACCGGCACGATGGTGATTAAGACGGTGGAGATGACGAAGGACATGGTCACCATTGCCGCCCTCCATCTTCTTTTTGTTCTATGACCTACTACCGCCAGAATCCCTCGTGCACGCTTCGCGCCTCTTCTTCACGCACAGGCCCAATGACCTCGACGGGTTTCTTTCCCTTTCCCAACAATTCCCGGCATGGCATGTCAAACACCTCTTCGGTGCTCTCGCCTATCATCGCATAGAGGCCTTCCTGGCTCAATCCATAGACGACGCGTCTTACATTTCCCCAAAATATCGCACCGGCACACATAGGACAAGGTTCGGTGCTGGCGTATAGCGTACATCGCGCAAGAAAATCACGGTCATACACCTTACTTGCCTGCCTCATCAGATTGGTTTCTGCGTGCCCGGTACAATCCTGGTCGGTGACGACTGTGTTTTCCGCTTCCATCAGGATGTGACCCTGTTCATCGACCAGGATTGCCCCGAAAGGGTGATTGCCTTTGGCCCTGGCCTTTCTTGCCACATCAATTGCCACTCGTATAAATCTCAGGTCGTTTTCATCCATCTCCAATACCTCTGTAGATTGTGCATAGCCGCCTACTGAAAAAATCGAGAGACTGGGAAATACGTCTATCACGGCGCGAAGTTCCTGAGCACGAGCGGGAGATAGATTCGAGGGGAGCGGAAGAACGTGACGATTAGCACCGAATGGCAAAACGCGCCCGGTTTGTGGCAAAGAGAGCGTGATGCAGGAAATGTCGAAGTTGTCTAAAGACGTTTTACTTTCCTGAAAATAGTATAAGGCAAAAAAGCCAAAGAGACAAGATTGTAAATGCGAAAGTTAGGCCGTCTCTCCCCAAACTCGAATTACGTTTCTTTGTACATCGCAATAACCTTCTCCGGCTCGATTTCAGCGAGGATGTTGTGGATGTTGCAAAAAACATAGCCGCCGTCCTGGTTCATATACGCGGTGACCTCGGCAACTTCGCGCCGTACGTCATCCACAGATCCGAGCGGCAGTGTGACCTGCGCGTTGACGCCACCACCCCACAACGCGATCCGCCCGCGCGCCCTATCCTTCCACTCCCGGTATGACTGCTTCCCGGCGCACCACTGCACAGGATTGAGAATATCGAAGCCGCTCTCGATCACCAGGTCGATCAGGTTGTAGATCGCGCCGCAGGAGTGCATGAACAGCTTGACCTGCGGAGCGATGCGGTGACACTCGTCGGTAAGGCGGCGATAGTAGGGCAGGAACAGCTCGCGGTAGACTTTGGGCGAGGCGATGAGGTTGCGCTGCGTGCCCCAATCGTCGGCGGTGAGCATGATGATGTCGATGTCCCGGTGGATTTCGGGCAGCAGCGCGCGGACGTTCGCCACGGCGCGCTCGGTGACGATCTCGTGCAGTTCGGTCACGTAATCCGGCTCGGTGATGCAGAGGATGGGGAAGATCGCCAGGCCGCTGTGCGCGCCGATGCCGATCCTCGCCTGCAACGTGCCGTCGTTGAAGAACACGGCCCGGTCGGTGGATTCGCGCACGCGCCGGCACAAACCACGGATAGAAACGATGCGTTCATCTTGAATAACGCCGGATTGCATAGACTGTCGGAGTTGCTTCAGATCGAGTTTGGGCAGGGCGGCGGAAAGGTCGAGCGGCTGCCCGCCGTGCTCCTCATCGAAGACGTAAGAAGATGGCGGCATGCGCTGATGCCGTCCTTGCAGGATCGTGCCGTCCGGCAGGGTACGGAAGTTGTCGGGATAGCGCACCAGCGCCGGAAGCCGCCTGTTGAAATCGTACGCGTGCCACAATTCCGGCTGATCGAAAGCATTGGTCGCGCCGTCGAGAATGGCGACCACGTCGATATCGAGGGCGTCGAGCACATCCAGATCGGGCAACGCCAGCATCTGTCCGGTATCCTCGACGCGCGGCAGGCGCGGCGGCAGGCCCAGCGCTTCGATCAATTTGGGATAAGCAAAGGCACTGATGGACGTAGACCGCATCCCGCCGAGATCTTTAGGCATCCGGTCGGGCGTTTGGAAATTCAAGGCTTGTAAAACTCGCTCGCGTGATGTTGTCATCGATGAAACTCCTTTTGGAAGTGGTGAATGGTGAAGGGATCAGTAATCAGGGATTTGGGATTAGGAGAAGCCGTTGTTGCTGCTGAACGCATTGGTCTCCCTCCTTGTCGTTGGCCTGTCAAATAGCTCTGATATATTTCAATAGAGCTTCACACTCATCAATCAGCTTGGCAAGACGATGATCTTCATAGTTCATCTCGTAGCCCCAGCACGTGCTCAGAACGTGCAGGATGAAGAACGCGCTGGCGATGGTATATTTACTCTCGCCCAATCGCGCGGCGAAATAGGCGACCGTGTCGTCGAGCATGTCCCGGTGGAACACGTCGTTCTGATCAATCACGTGGTTTTGGATAAACCGCGCGGATTCCAGGAACGGCGCGCCGATCACGCCCTGAGGATCGATAACTTTCCACGTCCCATCGTGATGGCGAAGCATATTCTCGTGGTGCAGATCGCCGTGGAGTAGGTAGTGCGGTTCATCGCCGGGACAGATTTCGCGGAAGAGATCAGCAGTGGCATCCATCAGGGTGATCATCCGAGGGCTGGGATTGTACTGCGCATGAACGGTAGCGATGGCTTTGGTTACCCAATCCCCGTAGTAAGGCAGACCATGCGTCTTGTCGAGCGGAATCGGCAGCTTTGCGACCAACTCGGCGCCGATCTCAAGTTGCTTACGCTTATCGGGAACCTTACGTAGATCGTATCCTGGGACGATGCGCTCCAACAGGATAGCGCCGATTTCCTCATTCATTGCGAAACTCGTGCACACATAGTGTCCCGCATAGAGACGCAGGGCCGTCATCTCCGTAAAGCGCTCGGTGTGTGGCCCTTCGATTTTGAGGACGACGTCGCCGTACATTGCAGAGCGGGCGTAACACACCAGGTTGATCGACAAACTGTCCGCAGGCACGCAGTCTGTCAATTGCCATTGGTCTTCACAACGCGCCAGGAGCGCCGGCAACTGCCGGACCCATCCCGGGCCGGCGTCCCCGAATTGTCGAGCCGCTTTACACAGAAAGTATTCCGGTATTTGCATTTATGTCCTTCAAAACAGTCTGAAGTCACCGGTCGAGTAGTCGAAGCGGCAAACTGCCGCTTTGTGTTATGGGTTGTTTCCTCTTCCGGCCAGAGCTTGGCTCAGATCGCGCGCCAGTTGTTCCAGATCGGGCGGCTTGAGCGTCCAGCCGACGACGTTGGGCGGAACGGTCTCGCGGGTTTCCTGGCTCAACGGGTGCCCGGTCAGCATGAGCACTCTGAGCGTGGGAGCGCGTTCCTGCAATGCACGCACCAGTTCCAGGCCGCCCATCGCCGGCATCACCCAATCGCTCAACACGAGCGCGACATCGCCGGCATGGGCCGTGTAAAGCGTCAAAGCCTCTTCACCATCGGCTGCTTCAAGCACGCAATAGCCCAACACGTCCAGCGCATCCGTCAGCGCCGCGCGCACGATGGCGTCGTCTTCGACGACCAGGATCGTTTCCCCCTGTCCCTGGGCAATCTCAGATGAAGGGGGTACCGGGGGCTGCGAAGGCGTCGGCTGCAATGCAGGCCAGTAGAGCCGGAAGGTGGTCCCTTCGCCAGCTTGCGTTTCCACCGCGATGTGCCCGTTATGCTGGTTGACGATCCCGTATACTTGCGCCAATCCTAACCCATGTCCCAATGGCGCGCGCGTGGTGAAGAACGGTTCGAAGATGTGTGGCAAAGCCTCAGGAGGAATGCCAAAGCCGGTATCCACGACCGCGATCTCGACCCATTCGCCGCCAAAGACCGGCCCGCAATCTACGCAGTTGATCTGTTGTCCCGAAATTCTGGCTAGAGAAATGTGGAGTTCCCCGCCGTTCGGCATGGCATCGCGCGCGTTGAGGGCCAGGTTCACCACCACCTGCTGGATGCGCGTGGGATCGGCGAGGATAAGGTGGTCGCCAGGCTCGATGGTTAAATCAATCTGAACGTTTTCGGGCAGTGTGCGTTGCAGCAACTTGACCACTTCCTTTAGGAAAGAATCCAGCATCAACGGCTGGCGCTCCAACACCGCGCGGCGACCAAAGTCGAGGATTTGCTGGACCAAGTCAGCCGCGCGGTTGGTCTGTTGCGCGATCACCTCCAGACGTTGGCGGATTTGCGGCGGCAAGTCGGCAGAGCGTAACGTCATCTGCGTATAAAGGACGATGGAAGCGAGGATGTTGTTGAAATCATGCGCGATGCCGGCGGCTAATTGCCCCACCGCTGCCAGGCGTTCTTGATGCATCATCTGTTTCTGCGTTTCATGCAGTTTGGCCAGTGTTTCTTCAAGGCGTTGGTTCATCTCGCGCAGGGCTTCTTCGATCTGTTTGCGCTCGGTGATATCGATCAGGATTCCAAGCGAGGATCGTGGGCGGCCGCTGTCGTCCGGGATCTCGACCGCAGCATCCATTACCCAGCGCATCTGCCCGTCGCGGGTGCGGATGTAATCATCGCTTTTCCAGACGTCGAGTTGTCCCTCGTACCCAAGCTGCAGCGCGGCCTCACGCTCCATTCCGCTGGCTTTGTCCAGCATGATGGATTTCTGAACAAGTGACTCCCACAGTTCTGGCGTCATCTCTTCCGGCCTGTAACCGGTTAATTGATGGATGCCCTCCCCTATAAAAAGGTAAGCGTTGGGCGCATACTGCAGGTGATAGGGCACCGCGCCGATGACCTCAATGGCCCGGCGATAGAGCGCCTCGGAGTGGCGCAGGGCTTCTTCCGCCAGCCGGCGCTCGGTAATATCGTGGATGATAGCAAACGACGCTGTCCGACCGGCTACATGGATCGGTCCACTGTACACCTCTACGTTGCGGATTTCGCCGTCGGCGCGCCGGTGTTTGAACAAGAAGTAAGGACGTCCTTTGCGACCGGCAGCCTCCACTTCACGGCTAATTTCTTCGGGCGTCGAAGAATCGATATTGTGTATGTGCTTTTTGACAAACTCGTGACGCGGCAATCCGTAGTAAGCGCAGGCTGCGGGATTGACGTCGATGATCGTCCCATCTTTCCTATCGAAGATCATCATCACGGCCCGGCTATTCACGAAAAGGCTCCGGTAGCGCGCCTCACTTTCCTCTAGCGCCTGTTCAGCTTGCTTGCGGTCGGTCACATCACGCGCCGCCGCATAGATCAGTTTGCCTTGCGGCGACGACCGCCACTCGATCCAGCGATAGCTGCCGTCTTTGCAGCGATAACGATTCTCGAAGTTCAACACGTCATGCTGTTGGTCCAATTGGGCGATGGCTGCGAGGGTGCTTTCCAGGTCATCCGGGTGAACAAGATCAAGAAATCGATGCCCCTCCAGTTCCGCCAGTGAGTAGCCGAGTGCCCTCTCCCACTCAGGGTTCAGGCGGCGGAAATAACCGTCGGTGTCGGCGATGCACAACAAATCCAGGCCCAGTGTGAAGTAGAGATCCAGTTCCTCAGTCTTCTCACGCAGCGAGGCTAACGCAGCATCGCGCCGTTGCATCACCAAGTTCACTCCTGCGATGCTCAGTGCGAGACTGAGCATCATAGCCATCCATCCAATATGAGAGGGAATCATAAATAGCTGTGGCGGTGCGTAGGGGCTGGATGCCAGGATCGCCATCCCCAGTCCGGCTAAACCGCACGCCGAGATATGCATCAGCGCCGCACGTGTACCGAGCAACAAAGCGGTAATCACGGCCCCAGCGACGTAGGAGACGATTACGGCGCTCCTCACGCCGCCGGCAAAAGGCAAGAAGAGCGTGAAAGGCACCCACAGTATGATGATAAAGAGCGCGCTGGCAAGCTGCACCTGCCCGCGTTGCATCACCCAGTAGGCGATGCTGAGGGCCAAGGCAAGACCGGGAAGGCCAATCAGGAAATATAGTTTCTCAGGAAAGACGAGTAGAGCGACGATGCTTTCTAGCATCAGCAGGAATACGATTGCGGAAATCAACAGCTTGTGCAGTACGCTCGCTGCGCGCGTTTTATCGGCATCGTCCGCGAAAACCGGCGGAGTTAAAATCTTCTGAATAAATGATACCATGATCTACCCTCAGGCTACTGTAAGAAAACGCCACGCTATTCGCTTTTCATCATTCGACCCCGTAGTCATCCCCCATTCCGGCGTGGCTTTGTCGGTAGTCTTCGCCTCGAATTGGGATGAACTACGGGGCTGTTTTTATGATGAGGTAAGTATAAGAGGGATGAGGAAAGTTGCAACTGTGTATTAACAAAAACCTGACAGGTTTCTAAATGTCCGTCGATCTTAAATCAAACCTCGAACTTGAACCGCCACACGGCAATGGCGTAGAAAACGGCGCACATCGCCAGCATGATGCCGATCTGCGGCAGCACCTGGATCAGCGTCGCATTTACGGAGAAGGCTTCTGCGGCTTCCGGTGATCCCGCCGGCATCTGGCCCATCTGTTCCAGAGCCACCAGGAGTTGGATCTGCAGCGACATATCATGTGTCGCGCCTTCGGCCACCAGACGCACCGCCTCCGCTTTCGTAAGATCTGCGTCCTGGTGGACGACGAAGCGCAGGGTCGTCGGACGGCCCACGCCCGCGTCGGCGGTGAAGCCCTGCGGGATGGTAAGGACGAAGGGAACGGCAGCGTCGTCGAGCGCCGTCGCCGCATCGGTCTCTGTGTACGGTTCGACGCGCACGCCGCCGGCGTTGTCGATACCGTCCAGCAGTGTCTGCGCAGTCGCGCCACCGTCGAGGTCGACGACAGGCAGCGGGGTGCGGGTGTCCTTCTCCTGGCTCTGTCCGATCGATCCGAGCGCACCGCTCAGAACGACGACGAACAACACCAGACGCCCATATTCTGCGGGTTGTCGAAGAGACTGCCCATCAGCAATCCCACGGCGACCGCGAACACCGTGCCAACGACTACGGTCAGCAGCGCGACCCACCAGTGCACGATCATTGTGTTGCTGATGGTGAGGGCGACGCCTCCGCCCACCAATCCGTAGAGCGCTCCGGCGATGGCCTTTCCCGCCGTGACCTGCCCGATGCTGGCGGGTGAGACGAGCAGGGCGTCGAGGGTGTGCGTCTCTTTCTCGTCGATCATCAGATAGGGCACCAGCACGATGGAGATCAAGACGGTGGAGATGACGAAGGACATCGTCACCATCGTAGTGTGCCCTGCCGCATCCGGCGCAGGGTAGAGTCGCGGTGTGGTGGTGTCGATGGCGATCTCCTGGTTGGCGATGTCGCCGATCTCCTTTTCGAAGGCTGCCTGCAACTCCGCGACGCCTTTCGTTTTGGCCCAGTGTGCGGCGTAGCCTTCGAGGGTGACTGCATCTCCGGCCGCCAATCGCGCGTCGAAATCCGCCGGGATCACCAGGCCCAAGACAGCATTGGCGCTTTCGGTCAGTGCGCTCTCCAGTTCGGTTTGAGAGCGCACTTTGTACACCCGCACATCCTTGTTTTGGCGCAGGAGGTTCACCAAACGCGCGTCGCCTGCGTCGTAGACGGCGGCGGTGGGCACGGGATTGATGTTGAGCAGCCAGGGCAGAGCCTGCCCGCTCAATGTCGTCAGCGCCACGCCGATCATAATGCCCAGCGTCGTTTTGCTCCTGATGGCGTCAACGATGTCCTTCAGGGCAATCGTCCAGATAATGCGTAAGCTGGTCTTCCAGTGTTTCATTGTGTCATACTCCAAGTGCGAATTACGAATCACGAATCATGAATCATGAATCGAGTATCCAGCGTCGAGTATCCTGTCTCTTGCCTCTTGCATCCTTTATCATCTCTCCGCCCGCTGCGTGAGCCACAGCCCGGTGCCCATCAGGGCGATGGTTGAGGCGAGGACGAGGACGAGTTGCCACACGAAGGTCGAGAACGGCGCTTGGGCGACGAACGACAGGCGGATCATCTCGGCCAGGGTGACGGTTGGAATCCAGCGGAGGGCCTCGGCTACGATTCCCGGCGCAATATCTGCCAGGATCACCGCGAAAGCTACAGGTAGGATGAGCGGCTGAAGGAGCAGGAAGCCCCACATCGCAACCTGTTGTTTCGTCTTGAGCAAGTTGCCCATCACCGTGCCCAGCGAAGCGGAAAACGCAGCCCCGAACAAGCACGCGGCGATGATGACGCCCCAGTGCACGATGTAGATGCTGTTCAGCAGCAAGACAACTGCGGTACACGCCAGGCAGTAGAACAGCCCGGCGACGACTTTCCCCGGCAAAACCAGCGTGGGCGTCGCCGGTGACACCAGCAGCGCATCCATCGTCCGGGTTTCCTTTTCCTCGATCATCAAGTGCGTCATCGTGGTGATGCTCATCATCGTCAGAATGACGGTCAGCAGCAGCGACACCATGAAGGGATGTCCTCCGTCGGTGCGGGTGTAAATCCCTTGGGTGATGGTGATCTGCACCGGTTTGCCGGTCAATTCCGCCAACATCCCCTCGAAGAACGTTTGCAATTCCAGCACGTCCTTTTCCGTGACCCAGTGCTCGACGTAGCCGGAGAGTTCGATGGGCGCGTTCCCTTCCGCGCTCAGGCGTTGATCCAGGTCAGGGGGGAGCACGAGACCCAACGAAGGGAATTGCTCGAAGCCCAGACGTTTTCCCATCGCGTCCTGTGATGTGACTTCGATCAACTCTATGTCCAGGCTGTCCTCCAGGTGCGAGACCAGGCGCGATTCGCCGGCGTCGTATAGCGCCAGCACCGGCGGATCGCTGCCGGCAATCAGCCCCGGTCCCTATTGGTACATCACGACGATGATGAGTACGGACACCATCGAGGAAATAATGGCTTTGTTGCGCACCGCGTCGCTGATGTCCTTCATCGCTACGGCCCATATAATGCGTAGTTTTGTACGCCAGTCATTGGTTTTCATTTGTCTTTTTCCTTCCTGCCTCTTGCCTCTTGTCTCATTCCTCAAACCCCTGCCGGAAACTGTGCCCCGTCAGGTTGACGAACACATCTTCCAGCGTTGTCCCCTCGCCGTGCTGCGCCTTTAACTCCGCGGGCGTGCCCAGCGCGACGATTTTCCCCTGGTCGAGGATGGCGACGCGGTGCGAGAGATGGTCGGCCTCTTCCATGTAGTGCGTGGTGAGGAAGACGGTCACGCCTTGCCCGGACAGTTCGACGACGAAGGCGCGGATGTCGCGGGCGACGTTGGGATCCAGGCCGCGCGTCGGCTCGTCGAGGAAGAGCACCTGCGGTTCGTGGAGCAGCGCGCGCGCGATGAGAAGCCGCTGCTTCATCCCGTTGGAATATTTCTTCACTTTGTCCTTCGCGCGTTGGGTCAGGCCGACCATTTTCAGCACCTCATCCACGCGGCGCTTATCCACGCCGTACAGGCGTGCTGTAAACAGCAGGTTATCGCGGGCTGATAACCGTTCGTAAACGTTCTGGCTGTCGAAGACGACGCCGATCTGCGGTTTGAGCTGTTGCCGTTCCTCGACGACATCGCAGCCCATCACCCGCGCGGTCCCTTCCGTGGGCCGCAGTTAGCCGGTGAGCATCTTGATTGTGGTGGTCTTCCCCGCACCGTTGGGACCGAGGAAACCGAAGATTTCGCCCGGCTCGACCGTGAAACTAATATGATCCACAGCCCGCAAACCATTATAGTCCCGTGTCAAGTTTTTTACGTCGATTGCTTTCATTGATATGCTCCTTAAGATTCTGCCATAGGTCGCTTGAAGGTTGCCCGGTACGTTTTGGGCGTGATGTTCCACTGTCCAAATCCCGGATAGGCTTCAAGGTGATCGGGAATCAGCGTGACCAGCTCCCATCCCTGCGCACCATATGTTTCCAGAATGGCCGACAGACCGACCAGCGTTTTGCCACTGTTATAGCTCACAATCAAATTTTTGTGTTTCTTCTTATCGTACGTGATGTGCACTGTGACATAATCCCACTTGTTCATTTTTCACCTCCTGACCTCAAACGCGTCCACAATGGGCTTGAAAATGGTCGGGTACAAATCGCCCTTGTTCTCCGGTGTGCTGATGACGAGGACCATATAGAATCCGTCGTCGCTGGGCGAGATGGCGAGGTGCCCGGCGGCGCCGTGCTTGGCGATGCCGCGCAGGTCCCAAGTGCGCCCATGAGATTCGATCCGGCTCAACACATCCGAAGCCTCCCACTCATCCAAGGAATCATCCGGTTCATCCGTCTGATTCTCGGTGATGACCAGTTCGACGGTCAGATCCGCTGCGATGTAGTAGTCCGCGTCGATCCGATGCCAGCCTTCTGGCGCGACGGCCTCGATCCCGTATGCGGGCACCGTCACCGGCTTGAGCGTCAGCTCCTCCAGGCTCAGGCCGGAGACGAACGCAAGTTCCATGTCTTCGATGCACGTCGCATCCGGCGCGCGGGTTGGATCGTCCAGGAACTGCGCGACGATGGAGATCGAGCACGCACTTTTGGTGAATGCCCCATGCCCGACGCCCGGAAACGTGTACGCATAAGCGTCCGGCAGCGCTTCGGCGACGACCGCGCCGTTCTCCGGCGGCGTGACGGGGTCCAGTTCCCCCGAAAGGATCAGTGTGGGGATGGTGTCTGTCACAGGTGTGTAGCGTTCGTCGCCCAGCGGTTCGACATCCCAGACATCACAACTGGCCTGGATGCTCTCCGCGCCCGGCGCTAACATCCGCGCGATTTCCGGATAAGCGCCTTCCGTCCTGCCGTAGGGGGCCAGATATTCGTTGCTTTCGGCGCAACGGACCGAGTAGTACATCCCCCGGCTGAATACCTCATTCCCCAGAACGTAATCTGCCATAGTGTCGATGAAGGCTTGGTCGCCGGTCACGCGCACGTCCACCGGGAAGTAGATGTCGGGCACTTCGACCTCAATCGTGATCGGTTGGCTGTCGTATTGCGCCACCAGGTCGAAGAAAACGGTTTCCAGGTCGGGATAGCGCGCGTTGCACGTCGGATTTTCGACGCACGCGGCGAAGACGCGCCGGATCGCGCGGTCCGTGCCTTGCACTACGCCCACTCTGAGCGACGGGTCCATCGGCACAACGCCGTCCAGGATCACGCTGCGTAGGCGGTCGGGAGCGGCGCGCATCACGTGCTGTGCCAGGTAGGTCGCATACGAGATGCCGTACAGGTTGAATTGCTCGTAGCCCAGCGCCGTCATCACCAGCGGGATGTCCGCCGCGTTTTCGACCGTATCGTAGGCGGAGAGGTTCACGCCTTCCGCTGCCAGACGGTCGCGGCACGCTTGCAGGCCCTCCAGCATATGCGCTGCCTTGGCCTCCGCGTCCAAGTCTTCCCCTAACACTTCGATGCCGGCCTGGTATTGCTCTTCGCACAGCAGCGCCGGCTCCGAGTACGTCGTCCCGCGCTGCTCGATGAAGACGATATCGCGCTTTTCTCGAATGTCCGCAAACTGTCCGGAGAACATCGCCGGGGCCGATGCAATCGACGACCCGCCTGGCCCGCCGGATTCGATGACCATAGGATCGGGTGCGGGATCGTCGCCGGTGGCTTTGACGATGGCGACGGCGAGGCGGATCGTACGGTCGTTATCGATGGCGTGTTCTTCCGGCACGGTCACGTAGCCGCAGACGATGTCCTTTGGGCGCGTGAGGCTCGTGCCTTCTTCGACCCCATATGGGGCTTCTTCCGGTAGTTCGATGGGACAGGGTGCCCAGTCGAAAGTCCCCACGCCCGAGGGTGTGTCCGGGTTCGCTGCGCCGCTGCACGCGGTCAGCGCGAACATCACAATCCACAACGCCAGTAATCTGTATCGCATCATGCGCTCCTGTTTCACTCTCCCTTCTGGGAGGATTCAGTGTTGCTCTCGGTATATAAAAACAGGGGCACCAATGCAATAAAAAAGCGCCGAACGGCGCTCTGGGGGGTTAAATGGCGTATTTTGAGGGGTGAATGGAGGAGGTGCGGCGCACTTGGATTATGCGCAAACGTCCGATTGGGCTATCAAGTTTCGTAACAAGATGCGTAAGTGCGTTGCACCTGGCCTGCTAGTACCCCAACAACTCGCGCAGTTCCGCCGCCGCCGACTTGCTGAGCGGGATTTCGGTTGCGGCTTCGTCGTTGAGGATCAGGCTGAAGCTGTTGCGGGTGTAGGGGATCACTTCTTTGACGTGTTGCAGGTTCACCAGGTAGCTGCGATGGGCGCGGAAGAAACCGCTGCGGGCCAATCGCTCTTCCAATTCCGTTAACGTGAACTGCGTGAGCAGCCGCTCGCTTTTGGTCTGGAGCCACGCGCGCCCCTCTTCCGCCGAGGCATAGAGGATGTCGCCGGGATTCACGAGCGCCACGCGACCTTCCAGCCGGACAGGGATTTTGAACGGCAGGGACGCGCTCTGTTCCTCCGCCGGTTTGAGGACGTCGACGATCCGGCCCTGATCCAGCATGTAAATCGTGTCGCACAGCGCCGTGAGGTTGGCGGTGTCGTCGGCCAGAATCAGCACGGCGGCCCCATCCGCCGCCCGCTGGCGAATCAGGCGGGTGAGCAAGGTGATGGTCGCTTCGTCGCAGCGGGCGAACGGCTCCGTGAGCAGCAATATCGCCGGATCGTGGAGGATGGCGCGCCCGAAGGCCAGCCGTCGTACCATCCCCGACGGCAGTTTGTCCAGTTTCGCGTCCGCGCAGTCGGCCAACCCGACTTCGTTCAGGACCTCGACTGCACGGGATTTGGGTAGGCCGCGCAGTCGACAGTCGAAGGTCAGGTTGGCGAGGGGCGAGCGATATTTGTAGAGGCTATCCTCGGCAAAAAGCACGCCCACGCGCTGGCTGAAGGCGTCGCGGTCAGCGACTGGATCGATCGCGTCCAGCCGCACCGCACCCGCCGTGGGGCGTGCCTTGCCGATCAATAGCTCGGACAGGGCGTCCCTGCCGCTGCCTACCGGCCCGACCACAGCGGCAATCTCGCCCGCCGCCACGGTGAGCGTTTCGATATCGACGACCAGCGTGCGGTCGATGATTTTTTGGAGGGCGTTGAGTTCGATCATTGTGGAACTTGTCCTATTGATGCATCATCTTGAGCTATGCTCGTATGACGTTATAGACAGTGCTACTCTCTCGCGGACTACATTTGCTAACGGGAGTTTCAGTGGCATGGCGTTGGTAGACCTAACGCGGCTTTGCTCATAACCAAGCTAAAAAAATCGCGCTGCTTACCCGCGTGGCGCAGCCACGTCCATTGCAAACAGGACGGAAGTGTCAATCTAACCTGAACCATGCCCGTTTTTTCATTTTTCTTCCTCTCCCATTTCTTCCTCTCATTCTTCTGTTCAGCGGACCAGCCTCCCCGCAGGGGAGAGCGCAGCCGCTGAACG
>OMKS01001062.1_pt1 | contig 25190 bp, 29 predicted proteins | sample 1674721 | NCBI WGS metagenome assembly OMKS01 (sample SAMN06264996, study PRJEB25208) | sediment metagenome | isolation source: hot spring sediment | place: USA: California | collected 2014-09-02
TACGAGATCTAGTACGGTCTCGTGGGCTCGGAGATGTGTATAAGAGACAGTTAGTAAAGGTTACTAGCTATTCATCACAGGTTAACTTCAAAAATACTAAATAAGTCCCCTCTCACAGCAGCTTTGATTTGATTTATTTTTGGGTTCTTATTTTGCAATCTGAATAGTTCTCTTAATAGTTCTATGTCTAAATGATTGATGAAATCGTTTTCTATTCCAAATATATACTTATAATATTCTTCAAAAAGATTTTGCTCTTTCTTAATAATCATTCTCTTGTTACCTTTAACATTAGCTACGAAGTAGCCATTCCCAACCCAAGCTAAGTCCTCTAATGTAATTGTTCTTTTAAAATTGTTATGAATTTCATCCACAATAGCAGAACATAAAATTCTGTAGGCTTTTCTTTGAATTTCGGGATCAAACGATCTAAGGAGAAAATCAAGAACAACGAAGTTATATAGAACAACTTCAACGCCTATTATATTGTTTATTCTTAAGAAGCCATCTTTAAATTTAATGTTTTTTTTAACCCTAACATTAAATCTGTTTTTGTTCTTAATTGTTAACTCTTTTGTTTTTTTTCTGATTAAAGAATCTTTGATTCTATTCACTTTGAACTTTCTTAGGAAATTATTATGATTAATCTTTTTTTTGTAGAGCCTTAGCAAACAAGAGTTATCATCTGAATTGCTGATGCAAGTTACTTCTTCTCCATCTATGTCTTCAATGTTTGCGTGACACCGACATCCAGCAATTACCTCCCCTAAAATATATGCTTCGTATTTTCTATCTTTTTTTTTCTTTCCTTTAGCACATAAGGCTACTGTTGGATTTTCTATTTTGAAGAACAGTTCGTCTCTCTTTTTAATTTCATTCACGTTGAGATTCTCTGAATCTAAGAGAATCTTCGTCGTTCCAAAACCATCGATGTTTATCGTGTCCATCAAAAGATTAATATTCTTTATTTTGTCAATAGCAAAACCAAATTTTTTTTTAAGAAGGATCCCATCATTATAAGCCCCGAAGCTTGCGATGTACTTCATTAGCTCTGTGGTCTTTTCAACACCGATGCTGTCAAACAAGTAGTCCTGAAACCTGAAGAAAGCCATAGAAGGAATAAAAAGCATGGGCTCATTGAACAATGACAGGATTCCTTTCTTATAATAGAAACCCCCGTACGCCATCAGGTATGAAAAAAGCTTACTTCCCATTTTTTATGAATGTGCTTACCAGCTTGTTGAGCTTATCAGGCTTTGATAAAGGCAGAAGGTGCGAGCCCTGAAGGAGCTTCAGCTTTGAGCCCTTTATCTTTTTTCTTAGGCTAAAGGCATCTTTCTTTTTTACCAGAGGGTCGGACATGCCCTCTATCATCAGGGATTTGCATTTTATCTTCTTAACATCTTCTTCAAGACTGTAATTAACTGAATACTTAGAACATGAAAACCTTTTTGCCTGGAAAGGATTGTCTTTTAGAAAGTCCTTAAAGTTTCTGTATCTTTTTCTGCCTTCCTCAAAGTATTTTTTGGAAATTATATAATCTATTCTGAATACTGAAAGAATAAGGAAAAGCCCTTTCGCTATGAACTCATTAAGCGAGTATAGTAAAAAATCCAGCTTGGTCATTGGATAACTGGTATTCGTATTCACCAAAACCAGCTTCTCAACTTTTTCAGATGAGTGTGCTGCTATGAACATTGCATTGTTGCCCCCGTAGCTGTGCCCGATAAGCACAACCTTCTCAAGGCCGAGCTTGCTAAGCAGGTGCAGGAACTGCCTGTGCGTGTACTGGTAATGGCTTTTGAAGTTCTTCTTGTCGTAGTTGTAGTCCATAACCACGCATTTCCAGCCGGCCTGCTCAAAAAACTTAACCTGGTGCTTCCAGAACTTTACCGAAGTGCCGTTTCCCCCGATAAAAAGCAAAGCCTTGCTTGATTTCTTTGGGCTGGAATAGTAGCTGAACCTGTATTCAGTGTCATAGAAGATGTTTTCCTTGTCCATAGTCTGACTAAACCAGTTTTATTCCGCCCTTTTCAATCAGGTATGGCTGCGGCTCATCGCTTATCTTAGTCATCCGCATCTTCCTTATTACTATGTGCCTGGAGTACTCTCCGCCAATGGGCTCAAAGATGAATTGTATAACCCCATCAGAGAAAAACTCAGACACCCCGTCCCTGGAGAGTGTTCCGGATTCCTCTTCAGGCTGGCTTATCAGCAGTGTTGTGGTGTTCCAGCTCCTTATGTCGTAGAGAATATCGTAGATAGCAAGCTTTATCATTGTATCTCCAACTACTGGCGGTGAGATAACTGTGCTGTCAGAAAGCAGGTTTGCAACACCCATACTTCCAAGCTCCTTAAAAGCCGGCGAGCTGATGGAAAGCGCAGTTAGGGAGTCTATAACTACCCTCTTGATGTTGTGCTTTTTTATAATCTTCCCTGTCTCAGTGATAAACTCGCTGCTAATCTCAGAAGGCCTCTTTGCAATAACCTTAAGAACGCCTTTCTTCTCAAGCGTGCTTGCCCCAAACCCCAGCTGGGTTCCTTGCTGTATAACACATTTTTCACTCTGCTCCAGGCTGATGTACAGTGCTTTTTCCCTGTAGAGCTTTGCGCCGTTGGTGCAGAACTCCAGTGCAAAGATGGACTTGCCCACGCCTGGCCCGCCTGAAAGCAGCACAAGAGACTTATCCGGAATTCCCCCGTTGAGCAACTTGTCAAAATCCTTTATTCCTGATTTTACCCGTTTCATGCCGTTTTTTTTGCTTCCCAACATTATAAACCTTTCGCTTTTAAGCTGAGGAAAACTTTTTAAAAAGCCCGGAATCAACCTCAAAAATGCACATAGCAATAGTTGGAGCAGGCGTGTCAGGCAGCTACGCAGCCCACCTTCTCGGAAAGAAGTTCGACGTTACATTATACGAGGAGCACCTACAGCCAGGCTTCCCCAGGCACTGCACAGGCATATTCTCTCATTCCATAAGAAAACTCGTAAAGTTGCCTGATGAGCTTATCCAGAATAAGATTAGCCGAGCAGTAGTCAACACAGGCAAAAGCAGTTTTGAGTTCAAAGTTAAGGACATAGTAATAGATAGACCAGCCCTGGACAGGTTCTTCTTTGAAAAGGCAAAAGAGAACGCAAAAGCCATCCTGAAAAAGCGCATATTCTCAGTATCAAGGGAAAACAGGCAGTTTGTCCTTAATACAGAAAACTCAAAAGAAAAAGCAGACGCAGTCGTAGGCGCTGACGGAGTATCATCTGTAGTAAGAAAAGACATATTTAAGTCAAAAAACCAGTTTTATCATGGGCTTCAGTCAGTTGTTGAAGGAGATTTTGATGAAAGCTGTTACGAGGTTTTTTTCCAGAGGAAATACTCAGATACGCACTTTGCCTGGAAAGTCCCGCTCAGCAAGACGAAGGCACTTTTCGGGACAATTTCCGGCTCAAATACAAGCGAAAGGCTAAACTCATTCCTAAGCGACCAGCGAATAAAAAAGCAAAGCATTTCAGAAACCTTTGGCGGTGCAATTCCTATGTATAACTCACGCTTTAGGCTGGAAAAAAGCAAAGCCTACCTCCTGGGGGATGCTGGCGGGCTAAACAAGGCAGCAACAGGAGGAGGAGTTATTCCTGGAATCCGGTCAGCAAAAGCCCTGTACAAAGCGCTCTCAGCAGGCAGGAGCTACAATTCAATTGCAAGGAAAGAGGTAGGAAAGGAGCTAATCCTAAACAAGGCGACGCAAATCTTTTTGAAAAGCCTCTCAGAAAAACAGCTCTCAGGATTTTTCTCAGGCTTTCTGGAAAGCGGGATTGCAGAAAAGATTAACTCAAAAAGCAGGGACGATCTCGAAACACTTCTTCCGACAATCTCGCTTAGCTGGCTTAAAAGCCCAAAGCTTTTGTCTTTCTCCGCAAGAATGATTAGCTCGCTGGCCAAAGCGCACTTTTAGAGGCCTGTCATCAGGCTCCAGGTTTTGTCTCCAACGAAATGCAGGCTTTTTATTACCTTGCCCTTTTTCATTCTTTCAATCTCTTCTGAAGATGCAAGCGCTTCTCCCACAGCAAGGTTTACCCCGTGCTCAGAGTCAGCAACATAAACAATGTCCCCCTCGTTAAACTCGTCCATGCCCACAATCCCAGGCCTCATAACATCAGCCCCTGATGAGACAAACTTTACCGCTCCCTTGTCAACCTTAACCCCAGGAAGCACTATCCCGGACTTAAGCGTAGGGACAAGCCTATCATCAATCCAGAAAATAAGCGGCACATCCCCGGAAAAGATAATTTTCTTGCCATCAATCTCAGCCTCATGCACGCTGCCTTTTTTATCCAAGGAAAACCCGAAAAGGGAGCTTAGCTTTTCAGCAAGCTCTCTAGTCTCTTTGTTCTTAAGAAATCTTTTTTTCATCGCTTACTAAATTGAGTGATTGTATTTAAATCTTATTCTGTATGAGTCTTTTGTACATCTCTACAATCTCATTAAAGCTTTTTCCTGCGTAGTCACAAGTGCCGTTAAGATGCTCTTTTTTTGTTCTGAGAAGGCTGTAATAGCCTTCAATCATTCCGTTCTCTTTAAGCGAGCTAAGTGCAGCTATGGCAGATAGGTCATGCTCATCATTTCCAAGAAAAAGGCAAACTTTAGGCTTCTTTTTTCTAACAACATCTATTGTCATTAAGCCTTTGTCGTAGCATCCGGTGTATGCCTCATCAATAACTTTGGAGAGGCTGTTAAATGCCTTTACAGCCATTTCATTGTTCCTGGTAATAAGCACAGTGTGTGCATTGGCCAGGTTTATAAGGTTAATGCTGTCCTGGCAGATAAGGCCAGGCCTTTTTGAGACGTACTTTTTGAAATCCTCAGGGTCAGCGTAATTTTCAATATAAAGTTCCTGTATTCTCTCAAGTGTACTGGTATTCTGGCACTTTTTTCTGCTCTTAAACACATCGGAAAAACATTCAAGCCAGAACCAGAAAAAACCAACTGGATTCATCACAAAGTTTCTTAAGGCATATCCTGGAAAATAATTTTTAACAAGAGTGCCGTCAAAGTCAGTTATGATTAAATCAACGCTTTCAACTCCTTTTGCAATCTCTTCAACAGGTGTCATTGTTATAGGAAACTATTCAAACAAAGACATTTGTCCGCCTTTGTATTTTTTAAAGATGTCTGAGCCAGGAAGCTTTAAAGGCCCGGCATATTCTCCATTTTCGTATTTTTTGTTATGCTTTTCAAGGATTCCTTCATAGCCTGCATCAATTATTGTACAAACTGTTTCTGTTAAGCTCTTTCCATCTAACTCCTTAATCTCCTGATTCTTCATAAAATGAAAGCCTGCATAAAGCATTAGGACAGGAAGTTCATCTTTAAAAATTTCTCTTAGTTTATTAACAACCGGCTTTAGCTTTCTTTCGGGGTCGCAATCAATATCCAGAACCCCGTACCAAATCTTTTTTAATTCTTCATTGTTTATCTTGCGGTAGATTTTATTATCAACATTCCTGCCGGTTTTTCTTGGCACAAAACCCAGTGAGTAAGAATCAGTAAAGGTAATCAGGGCATCAATAGTATCCTCTTTTAAGTATCCATGACTTTCACTCTTTCCCCTGCCGTGGTTATTCACATACTTGTGAGCCTCAGAACTGCCAAACTTACCTCTACTTAAATCCCTGTCTTTAATTAGCCTGTATATGCCTTTTTGGACTTCCTCAGAATTATCTATTTCCTTTAATCTTTCCACAAGGTCTTTCATAGGGCATTGAATAGCTTGCTTATATTTAAACCTTTCGAAAAGTAACTACTGCTCAATGTATACAAGGCTGCCGGAAACTTTCCTGTTATTTTATCAAAACCTATTTATATGATTTAGCAAATTAAAGCAAAGCAGTGATTATTTTTGGCTAATTTTGTTGTTGTAACAGGGGGCGTTTTGTCAGGATTAGGCAAAGGTATAGTTACTGGCTCAATAAGCCTGCTTCTTAAGTCACAGGGATATAAGGTATCCCCCCTGTTAAGATTGACCCATATATAAACCTTGACGCAGGAACAATGAGGCCCACAGAGCATGGCGAGGTGTGGGTGACCTTTGATGGAGGGGAGACCGACCAGGACTTCGGAAACTATGAAAGGTTTCTTGATGAGGAGATCCCTAAGCTTAACAGCATCACGACAGGCCAGGTTTACTTATCCTTTAAAAAAAGAAAGAAACCTGGAGTTTGATGGAAAATGTGTTGAAGTGATCCCTCACATTCCAATGGAAGTCATATCAAGGCTTGACGAGATTGCAGAAAAGCAGAAGTCTGACTTTGTGGTTGTTGAGGTTGGCGGCACTGTTGGTGATTTCCAAAGCATTGTTTTTCTGGAAGCCATGAGAAGAATCCAGATGGAGGGCAGGAATGTTGCGTTTGTTCATGTGGTATACTTGCCTCTTCCAATGAATATTGGAGAGATGAAAACCAAGCCTGCACAGCGCTCGGTAAGAGACCTTAATGCAGCAGGCATTATGCCGGATTTTATTATAGCAAGGGCAAATATGCATATTGATGCTGTAAGAAGGGAAAAGCTCTCGGTTTTCTGCAATGTCAAAGAGGAGAATATAATGTCTGTACCTGACCTTGGGTTTGTTTATGATGAGCCGATAGTCCTGGAAGAGCAGAACTTCCCGAGAAAGCTTCTGAATAAGTTTGGGCTTAAGTACAAAGACTCGGGTTTGATGAAAATCTGGAGAGAATATGCAAAAAAAGCAAAGTCTGCAAAAAAGAAAGTTGCAATAGGCATTGTAGGCAAGTATTTTGACATTGGCGATTTTTCTTTGGAAGACTCTTATCTCTCTGTAGTTCAGTCAGTCAGGCATGCATGCTGGCTGAATGGTGCCAACCCTGAAATAAACTGGATAGACTCAAAAAAGCTTGAGCATGGAGAAAAGGCGCTTGGCCAGCTTAGAGGCTTGGATTGGATTATTGTTCCTGGCGGGTTTGGCAATTCCGGAGTTGAGGGAAAAATCAGGGCGATCAGGTATGCAAGAGAGAATGACATTCCTTTCCTGGGGCTTTGTTACGGGTTCCAGCTTGCACTTGTAGAGTTTGCAAGGAACATTTGCGGCCTTAAGGGTGCAAACTCAACCGAGATTGACACAAAGACAAGCCATCCGGTGATTGATATTCTGCCAGGGCAGAAAGACAACCTTAAGAAAAAGAACTTTGGAGGCACAATGAGGCTTGGCAACCACGAAGCCCTGCTAAAAGAAGGCACATTAGTGCATTCCTTATATGGAAAAGACAAGATTGTTGAGAGGCACAGGCACAGGTACGAGGCAAACTTAGAATATGTTGATGCGCTTGAAAAAAAGGGCTTAGTCTTTTCTGGGGAAAGCCCCTCAGGAAAGCTAAAAGAGTTTCTTGAGATTCCTGGCCATAGGTTCTTCTGTGCAACCCAGGCACATCCTGAATTTACATCCAGGCCTTTGAGGCCAAATCCTTTGTTTGTTGGATTTATTAAAGCATGCCTGGATAAGAAAGGCAATCAATAATTTTCTTAGTCATAACCGTCAGCATCTTCTCCATCGGCCTCAGCGAATATTGAAATAGAGCACCCCGGGACGCTTTTATCGGTTACCTTTATCTCAGCAATTCCCCTGCTCAAAGCAGTAATTGTTACTTGGCTTCCAAATAGCCTGTCAATGCTGAGAATGCCTTCATCTTTAAGCTCCCATACAACCTCGCTTTCGTCACCAAAGAACCCAGTTATATCAATCACTCTGCTTTCGCCAAGCTCAAGCGTTATTGCATCCTCGCTTGCAAAGAGCATGCAGAGGTCAATGAATTCCTTTTCTTCCTGCATTAAGCCGATATAGAATAAAAAGATTTCATCACATTCTAAAGGAGCAGGGAAAGAAGCAGGAATGCTCATGGTTTTGAGGCTATAAAGGAAATCAATATGCTGGCTTTTTTCTGGAAAGTTGCATTCGCCTTCCTTTTTCTCCGCAATGAACTTGTACTGTTCGGCAATTATTTCGTTGCTTCTTTCAATCTCTTCCCAGGATTTTCCCTCTGAGAGCAGCAATGAAATAGTATCATCAGTGTAGCCTGCATTTATTATCTCGTTTCTTATATACAAAATACATTCATCTCTGCTGTCAGGGAAAACAGCTAAGAAAACATCTATATTAAAAAGCAGGCCCATTGATTCAGCACTTATCTCAACCTGGGCAAACGAAGGCTCGCATGCTTCTGATGCTGAGATCAGGCAGTCCAGGCTGTCTCCACAGTTTCTAGCCTCTTGTGTTGTTTCATGGGAATCTTTTATTTCTTTCCTGAGATTGCTTCCATATATTGTTATAATCAGGATAAGCAGGGCAATTCCAGCTAAAGCCAAGTAAAAGGCCAAGAGCCTTGCTGGTTTTTCTTTGTTGTTTTTGCTCACAATTTTTACCCTAGAGCGCATTTACATTAAAAAGCTTACGCTTTTCTCAGGCTGAGCAAGAATAATATCAGAAAAAGGTACGGTAATCAAAATAAATACTGCCATACGAGACCATTGTCATTGTGAAAATCCGCTCTTCCGGAGAATTGAATTTAGGCTGAATACTTCCTCTAACCTCAAAAGGAAGCCGGGCCTCGCTTCCGGCCTTGAGAAACCTGGACAATTCATGTTGGGAGCCGTAAGCATTGCAGGTAAACCTAAGGCCTTTCAGAGCCTTGCTGTTTTCAAGCTGTTCTGTTGTGCTTAGCTCAGGTACAGGCTCCTGAAAATAGCCTTTTATAACTGTATCGTCTTCACACAGGGAAGAGCCCCTCGGGACCGCTTTAATCCTAGCTAAAGCCGCCTCGTCTTCCAGCAAAAGCCTTTCAATGCTTCTATCCTTATAAGAGCTTGTGTGCCTGAGCCTGCTGTTGCTTGTTCCAGAATAAGAGCCTTCTCCTGTATTGATTGTGTCAACCCTAAATAGTGGACCCCTAGCCAGGCTTTTATATTCAGGAAGAAAAAGCCCCTCAAGAAAAACAGGCTGATTTCTTTCAGAATAATCCTTAAGTGCTTTCAGCACCTTATGGTTTAAGCCATTTGCGCAAAAAGAAAATTCAATAAGGCTTCCTAAGCTTTCAGCTTTTTCATAAGCTTCAGGAACCTCTTTAAGTTCTCCTAAAACCTTGCAGTCATCTCCACAGGATCCGAGAATCCCTGGAACTGCTTTAAAGCGCGCATAAGGTGGCTCACTTTCTTTATTAAGAATGTTTTTCAATGATACTTTTTTGTACTGGTTTTCTGGCGCCAGGCCAGCGAATATCATTTTTAAGTATACTTTTTGGTATTGCTAGTATATATATTTGTCGGTTATACGAGTGCAGGGGCTTGTATTACACTAGGGAGTAAAGAATATAGAAATAATAATAAACGCAGGTTAAGTACACATTACTATGGCTGATAAAAAAAAGCCTCCGAGACTGGAAAGCCTGACCCAGAAAAGGCTGGATTCAGCAGAGTTAATTATAAACAGCTGCTGGGGCGCTTACGCAATCTTAAGAGGGCTTTACATATATAATGAAATATTTTCTTCTAATCAATTTATAGAAACCGGAGAAGGCCTGCGAAGAATGGGGCTTCATGGATTAATTGTTGCAGGCGGGGCACTTGCGAGCAACTTATTTCTCAGGCGTATTGTTGGAAACAGGAGCCTATGGCAGGAAGCTGACACCTTCTTGTCAAACATAGGTCCGACAATTGGGTTTACTGCTGCTTATGCTATTGGCAACAACAAAGGTGCAGAGAAATACCTAAAAAAAATAAGGGCAAAATCGCCTAATGACCCTTCTGTTCATTCTAACCTTTCCCTGATTCAGGCAAAAAACAATAACTTTAAGGATGCCCTGGATACCCTTCTTGATTACATGGTTTTAGACAGCTCTGGGGTAAAAAACCCCCACAAGCTGGAGGACCATCCACAGTCTTTTATAAAAAAGCGATTCTGGAGCAGGGAAAAGAATTGCCTTCTTGACTTTATTCTTTTGTCTTGCACAAAAAGCGAAAAGGCTTTTGAGAAGTTTGCTGAGCTTAAGCAAGCAATGCCTGAAATGGACCAAAGCAAGGTGCTTGAGATGGTCTTGCACAGATACCTTGGCGACGATGCAGGATTCAGGAAGACAGCACAGGAATTGATTAACAGGATTGAGATTCCAGAGGAAAAAGAATCACTTGCAGCAAAAGGCAGGCCTAAGCTTATTCTCTGGGAATCCCCAGAATACCCCTCAAAGGTTTTTGCGATTAAGGAGGCTGGGAGCCGGGAAGTAAAAAGGCAGTATGAGATCGAGTCAAATATTTATAGCTTAATGAAAAAGAGGCTTACTCCTTTTCCATTAGGAATTTTCAAAAGAGAAGGCACAGATTATTATTTCATGGAATTCAGCAAGTCAGATACACTTTCAAGCGCATGGAGGAAAAAGCCGGCTTCTGTGGATATCGAGAAAGTTCTCTTTAACCTTGAGCAGATTCAAAAGCAAACAAGCGACCATTTCTACAGGTTTGAGGGTAATGTAAAGCAGTTAGATTATAGGGAGCAGATTTCCAGGCATTTGGAAAAAGCTGGGAAGGGCTCAATTGATGAGCTTATCTGGGCTTTGGATGAGCCGATTAAGTACCTCGAGCAGAATTCCTTTGTTTTCAGCCACGGAGACTTTCATCCCGGGAATATTCTTGGAAGCCAGATTATTGACTGGGAGTCAGCATGCTTTTCAACACCTTTTTATGACCTGGTTTTTCTGCTTGAGCAGCCCATGTTCAATGTGCCGATAGACAAAGTTCCGGTTTTCTTCCCAAGAAAAGCCAAGGCTGGCATGAAATCAGACCCGGCGCTCTTTTACCTAACCGGCTTGTATGTAGACTTGATAATCTCCTCAAGGAGCTCAAAATGGTACCAGCGTGAAGGAACAGAAGAGAGGCAAGCCTTTGAAAAGCATTTCTTTGGCAGAATGAAGCACTACCTGGACAACGCCCCTTTTGATTTTGATAAGAAAACAGTTGAATCAATTCTTGTTAAGGAATTCCCTGAAGCATTATAGTTTTTTTAGTGAATGCGGCAGCCGGGATTCGAACCCGGACCTTCACCGTGGGAGGGTAAAATCCTAGCCGTTAGACTACTGCCGCATAAGCATGAGAGAATGCCTGCAGTTTTTAAAGGTTTTCTTGAGGTTTTTTACCTTCTGAGTCTTCTTGGCCTTGAAAGCCTTCTCACTCTTGTGCTATACCGGCTTCTTGGCTTCCCAAAAGCGCCCAGAAGAAGATAATGCACAAGCGCAATAGTCAACCCAACAAGCACATTCCCAAAGAGCAGGGTGCAGGAAATTAGTATAAATATAGAAAGAACAATCCTGGAGAAATGAAAAAACATTACATCAATAACCAGTACAATAGCTATTGCTACAAATAAGCTCATCCTTGAGAAAGGCAGGCTTATGCTTATGCTTCCTTCTGAAAAGAAATCAGGAAAAGCCTCAAGTGCTATCACCCCAAAGAAAAGCAGAAGAATAAATGCAAATACAGGCGAGTTGCTGAAAAGCCTTCCAATCCTGGCCATGGTTTAGCGCTGCTTGGCTGATTATTTAAACTTTTCTAATCATTTTTTTGTGCATTTTTCTGCCTGTTTTGCGAAAGATTTAAATATAAACAAGCTTAGTTGCTTATTTCACATAAATTATTTGTTTCACTTAAGTAAAGCCAGAAAACCAGGGTTTTGTTTTAAATCACATTCATGAAGGGCAATGGCAAAGAGATTATAAAGGCGTATGGGGGCTTCTCAGATAGATATAAAACCATAAACTTTGAGCTGGTTCTTCAGTACCTGCTTTATGAGTTCCTCTCTTTTCTTCCAAAGAATGCAAAGATACTTGATGCTGGCTGCGGGCCTGGAAGAGATGCATTAACATTAAGCGAAGAAGGCTATGAGGCAGTAGGGATTGACCTTACTCCAGAGATGATTAAGCTTGCAAAGGAATCTGGGCCAGATATAGATTTTCACGTTAGGGACCTGAGAAAGACCGAATTTGACGAGGCTTCTTTTGATGGAATCTGGGCAAATGCTTCTGTTATACACATTCCGAAGCAAGAGATTGGTATAGTGCTTAAGGAATTCGCAAGGATACTCAAGCCGTCTGGGATACTCTTTGTGAGTGTGCTCAAGGGCGAGGGCGAAAGGGCCCATTTAATGAAATATTTCTATGAAGGCGAGCTGGCTGTATCATTCTATGACAAGGATGAGTTTTCTGTGGAGCTTGAAAGGAATGGCTTTAAGGTATTAAGATGCTTAGAGGATGCAGATGACCACGATGAGTGGCTTAACTTTATATGCAGAAAAAAACAGTAAGCAGAATTTACCTGTCGTGAATGTGAACCATTCCTGTATCATATAATAAAGGCTGCATCGAGCCAGGCTGGTGTAAAAAAACATCAATTTTTACAGAGCAGGCAATATCTTCCTCTTTGTCTAACAGTATAATCGGAACCTTGGCTTCTTTCCCACCGATAATTTGGAATTTCGTTCCGTCCTGGTAAAGGAAAAAGGTCCTGACACACTCAGAGTCTAAAGGCAAAACAGTAGTGTTGATTGAAAAATCTGTATTTACTCCTTCAATATTATTAATGATTAAAAAAACAGTGTCCATCTTTTCCCTGCCAAAGAAGGTTTTTCTCTGCATTTCCAGGACTTCCGGGGTTATGCAGACCTTTTTGTTGTTGCAGCTCATCTGCTCTATTAGCTTGCTTGCCTCATGATACCTGTCTTCAATCAGCCTGTCAACATTTCCGGAAAGGGAATTAAGAAAGACAATTATGAGCGCAATGGAGATCATAGACACAATTACCACGACAAGCGCGTTCGTTGACAGCTCAAGTGCGGCTTTCCGGTTTATCTTAAGGGTCATTTTCATTCACAGCTGATCTTTATATAAAAAATAACATAAAAAAAGAAATTAAGTGGTTAGTGTAATTCTTACCTGGTTTGATGCAATCTCTGACACTCTAATCCATTTTCCATTAGAACCATCAAACCAACGTACATATACAGAGCAAACAAAAACCTCTTCCCTGCTTCCCTGAGGTATGAGATCACTTACTGTTTGATCTGTATTCGATCTGATGGATCCCCTAAAAGCCTGCTCTCTTCCTGAAATTATAGTTTCTCTGGGTGTAATAAATGCAAAAGGCGCACTGTTTTCGGAATATTCAGTTCCGTCACTTCTCATACAGTCTCCAATGAAAGGTGAAGCGTTGACTATGTCTCCTGGGTTTGGATTGTATACCCTTACCCCAAACTCTGTGGTTCTTCCATATCTCACATTAACTCTCTCTGGAAAGACTAATGGAGTCCTTGCATCTGCTTCTGAGACTATGCCCAAAGAAGCAAAGAAGTCATCTACTGTTCCCTCTGACTGTCCCATAATGTTCCTTACGAACATTATTGCAAGCCCAAGGAAGACAAAAGCAAGAATGATAGTAACAATAGCTGTTGCAGAAACCTCAATTGCGGCTTTTTTCTTTATCATGATACCACCTAGGTGTATTTTTATCTATACTTGTATATAAAACTTTCTGTTTTCTTAGGGCTTTGATTATTTTTTTAAAAGCAATTAATTGATAAAATCAATTTTCTAGCTAAAACTCACATCTGGCTTTCAATCTTTCTCATTGCCTGGTCAATTGCGATGAAAAGGTTTCTCTCGCTGCTTTCAGAATGAATCTCTTTGTCTTTGACAACAAGGGTTGCTTTTATCTCGTTGATTCCGCCGTCTTTTGTCTCATGAACTTTCTTCAACTTAAGAATTAGCTTCTTTGCTTCGGAGTTTTTGTTCTGCAACTTGTTGAGGTAGTTCCCAACCATCTTCCTTACAATCCCTTTTTCTGCATTCTCTATGCCTGAAAAACCGGTAAGCTCAATCATCTCACCCAGCTTTATGCTTTCTTCTTCCATGGATTTCCCTCCAATAATCTTTTATTTCCTTCATTATTTTAAAAAGTTTCGGAAATGGCACTGCTTTTTGTTCCTACTTTAACGGCGTTAATTTTGTATTTTTTGCAGGATTCTGGCAAAATTTTTAAATTAAAGAGTAGTTTTCCAGAAAAACCTTTAAAGATGTCACCCAAGAAGCCACTGTCAAAAGAGAAAACTGTCGTTATAATAATACTTGTAATTCTTGCCTCATTCATTTTTCTTGTTTCAATGTCGCTTTATCACTCCATAGAAAACCGTGCCTGCACATGCAACTGCCTTAACCCGTTTTACTCATACCTGCTTTTCCTGCCTGCAGCCGGGCTTTTCGCAGGCGCAGGGGTTTACCATGCCTTCTCAAAGGCAAATTCCCAGCCTAGCAAGAATAATTCCAGAGAAATAAAAAATACAGCACAGAAAACTCTTTCTTTTTTCAGTGAAGACGAGAAAAAGATCTTCATGAAACTCATTGAGTCTAAGGGAAAGGCCACACAAAGCGCCCTTGCAAAGCAAACAGGGCTTGACAAGGTCAAGGTTTCAAGGATAATCTCCAGCTTCGAAGCAAAGGAGCTCATCCAGAAAAAAAAGAACGGAATCACAAACCAGATAGAGCTTTCAGATGAGCTTAAGGTGCTTTTGTTAGATTAAATTGCTTTTTGTTTCTCTTTTTGAAACAAAGATTTATAAATGGTTTCTGGTTTTATTTTTTTAGGAAAGCAGTTTTCAAAATGAAAAAGCAACAGCGAAAGGAGCAGGCATCACTAAACAGGGTTTTTATCTTTCTTGCTCTTGTAATGGCCTTTTCAGCTTTAGCTGTTCCTGTTCCGGCTTTTGCAGAAGAATCTCAGGATGTTAATATATATTTCTTCTGGGGCGAGGGATGCCCGCACTGTGCTACACAGAAGCCCTTTCTTGATGAGCTGGATGAAAAATACCCGGAAGTAACAATCCACTCTTTTGAGACATGGAACAATAGGGACAATGTTCCTGCTTTCAAGGCTGTTTCAGATGAGTTTGGTATTCCTATGAGGGGCGTGCCTGCAACCTTTATCGGGGAAAGGCACTGGATAGGTTTCAGCCCAGCACTAAAAGGAGATATGGAAGCACACATTCAGAAATGTATAACTGAAGGCTGCACTGACCTAGCGGGAATAGCCATCGAAAGGCTTAATGACAAGGATAAGGAGGAGAAGGAAGAAGTCTTTGAGCTTTGCGTCCATGTTTTTGTGGACACTAAGTGCCCCCAGTGCTTGAGCGTTATAGAATATGTTGACCAGCTTGAGGAGAAGCTGGATGTAAGGGTTGTCCTCCACGATGTTGCCATTGATTCAGAAAGGGAAGCTTATGAGATATTCAAAGAGGCCTACGGCTTGAAAGTTGGTGCTTTTCCTATTGCTTTCCTGGGTGAGTCTGTCTTAATCGGGGAAAAAGTTATACTTGAGAACCTTGAGACAGAGGTTATAAAATGCCTCGAAGCGCCCTGCCCCTGCCCGGATGAAAAGATTGCTGGCTTTACTCCTGTACTTCCAAAGCCTGGCGATGTTTCCCCGGACCATCCCGATCAAAGATATGTTGTTGATGTGCCTTTTTTTGGAGAGATAGATTTATCTGACAGCTCACCCTTTGTATTTACGTTCCTTATAGCATTTGTGGATGGCATAAACCCCTGCTCGCTCTGGGTGCTTGCCTTTCTCCTGAGCATCGTTATATACACTCGCTCAAGAAAGAAGATATTTATTATCGGGCTAACCTTTCTTGCAGTTACGGCAATTGCCTATGGTGCTTTTGTTGGCGGCCTGTTAAGCGTGTTTGCCTATGTTGCCTACCTTGCCTGGATTAGGGTTGTGATAGCACTAGTTGCTGTAGTCTTTGGCCTGGTGAACATAAAGGACTACTTCTGGTTTAAGAAAGGGATATCCTTAACTATCTCAGACAAGTACAAGCCGAAGCTTTTTAAGAGAATGAGGAAGATAGTTAACCCGCAGGCAAGCCTGAGGCAGATGCTGCTGGGCACCATTATCATGGCTCTGGGGATAACGCTTGTTGAGCTGCCATGCACAGCAGGCCTGCCTATGATGTGGACAAGCTTCATAACCACGCAAGGCCTGGAGGGGACTGCAAGCTACGCACTGCTGCTTGGGTTTTACATCCTGGTTTACCTGTGCATCGAGCTTTTCATATTCCTTACAGCGGTTTTCACGCTGAACATAAATAAGTTCGAGGAGAAGAAGGGAAGGGCGCTTAAGCTTGTTGGGGGCATGATTATGCTTGCTCTTGCGTTTGCGCTTGTATTTATGCCAAAAATAATGGAAAGCATAACAGGAACATTGGCGCTCTTTGGGACAGCAATAGGGCTCTCACTGCTGATAATGCTGCTTAACAAAACCTTTGGAAAAGGAAAGCAGGATTCAGCTGAAGAAGGAGAAGAAAAAAGCAAAGAGCAGGAAACCGATAAAGAGGAAAAAGCTTAAGTAAGACAAAAACATCCGTGGTGATAAAATGGCAGACCTTCCTGAAAAACTAAAATACAATAAGGATTATTCCTGGGTTGAGGAAAAAGACGGCATTGCCTCTGTTGGGGTTATAGGCCCGGCAGCTGAAAAGGTTAAAGAGTTTGTCTTTATTGACCTTCCGCAGCAGGGCTCAAAGATAAAAAAAGGGGATAATTATGTATCGCTTGAGGCAGTTAAGTGGTCAGGCCACCTCTCAAGCCCGGTAAGCGGCGAGATTGTGGAGGTAAACCAGGCGTTATTTGATGAGCCCTCAGAGATAAACCGAAACCCTTACTCAAGCTGGATTATGAAGGTAAAGCTAAGCAACCCCGAGGAATTGGATGAGCTTATTTCTGCAAAAGAGGCAGCTGAGTGGGCAGAGAAAAAGCTGTAAATTAGTTCTTCTTTAGGCTGTCGGCTGAGAAATTAATAAGCTTAATAAATAAAAAAGCGTGCCATAGGCAAGAGAGGTAGCAAAAATGAAAAAAAATGTTAAAGCGATTATAGCGATAGGCGCAGTTGCGCTGGTTGTGGTTTTAGGGGTTTTTCTTATAGAAGGGAGAATTACCGGAAGAATAACTGAGCCAGTTGATGATGATAAAGATTCTTCTGAAGACAAATTGTTAACTGTTTATTTCTTCTGGGGGGATGGGTGTGGCTTTTGTGAAAGGCAAAAGCCGTTTATGGATGAGCTTGAGGAAAAGTACAAAGAAATAGCGGTTCTAAGGTATGAAACCTGGAGAAACCTGGATAATGCCGACTTGTTTAAGGAAACAGCAAAGAAATACGGAATCGAGGCAAGGGGTGTTCCTACAACTTTTATCGGGGACAGGCACTGGATTGGCTTTAACGATGCTATGAAAGAAGACATGGAAGCCCAGGTCCAGAAATGCATTAGTGAAGGATGCCCAGACCTTGCATCCCAGTAAAGCAAGATGAAGCCTGAAGCAAGGCTTATGCCTACAGACTCAGTTGAGGATTCTTTTATGAAGATGGCTGTGGATGAGGCCATCCTGGTTTCTGTTGCAGAAGGCAGGTCTTTGCCTACCCTAAGGTTCTACAAGTGGGAAAAGCCGGCTGTTGCAATAGGCTTTTTCCAGTCAGCCCAGCAGGAGCTGGATGTTGAGCAGTGCCGGCAGGACCAGGTAGAAATCTTCAGGAGAATCTCCGGCGGAGGCGCAGTCTACAAAGACCCGAAAGGTGAAATCAACTACAGCTTTGTTGTGCCGGAATCTTATAATCCTGAGCTCGCTGAAGTGATGGCTTCTTACAAGCTGATTGGCAAGGCAGTTGTGCAAGGGCTCAGAACACTTGGAATTGAGGCAGAGCTTGCAGGCATAAATGACATTATTCTGAAAGGAAGAAAAATCTCAGGAAACGCACAGACAAGAAAGCTCGGGGCAATACTCCAGCACGGCACAGTGCTGCTGGATTTTGATGTTGAGAAAATGCTCAGATACCTGAAGATTCCCAGGGAAAAGCTTTCAGACAAGCAGGTAAAGGAAATCAGGCACCGGGTGGGCACAATCAAGGAGTTCTTCCCACGCCTGGGATTTATAGAGCTTGAGCAAGGCATAATAAAAGGCTTTGAGAGAGTGTTTGGGTTAATCTTTACCCAGGGCGAACTTTCAGATTATGAGCATGAGCTTGCCCAAAGGCTTTACAGAGAAAAGTACTCAAAAGATGATTGGAACCTAAAAAGATGAAGCACATTGACTACAAGCCAAAGGATGGGAAACTGCTAAGGATAGATGCAGAAGTATGTGAAGGAAAGGTTGCAGAAATCAAGATAAACGGAGATTTTTTTCTTTATCCGGAAGAGGCGATTTTCCAGATAGAAGAGTTCGTTAAAGGCAAAGAGATAGAAGGGCTTGGAAAAGTCCTGGATGCATTTATGGAAAAAAACCAGTTCAGGCCAATCGGGTTTTCCGGAGAAGACATCGAGCATGCCCTGAGAATGATAAATTAATCAGATTTTCTTTAGCTTTATATAATCAATACCCATCTTATCTAAAAGCGCCTTTATGTCCTGCCTGTTAGGAATCCCTTTCCAGTCAAGAATCACCACTTCAGCCTTAGGTACGCTTCTTTCCATAGCCATCCTTATCATCTCTTCATTCAGGCTTTCAGTATAATACTTAGGACAGGCATGCGAGACACCGAATTCATCAGACAGGAAAGCTTTTCTTAGGTTATTGCAGTAGTGAGGGCCTCCTATTGCAAAGGCAACTTTGTACCCTGGCTTGTAGCTTGGTGAGAGAACTTTGTTAAGCGTGTTCAGGACTGCTTTCGCAATCAGCTCACCAAGCCTTTCATCTTTCCAGTGCTCTTCAGAAGAGCCGATCTCTATAAAGGCATGCGGCTTCATCACAAGCGGCCCGTGGTGTGTTACTTCAGGCGTAATCTCCATCCCGTTGTCTCCTGCATTCAGCAGCAGCCAGGCAAAGCTTTCCCTGATGAAAGCAGGCCAGGAAACAGAAACCTCCCGAGAAACGCCGCCAGCCTCTGCCTCAGCCCAGTTTCCGGTTGCATGCATAGTCAGGGAGGCAACCCCCTGCGCGCTCTGGTGCTTAGAGATGAAGACAATAAAATCCTCCTCCAATTGTTCCATGCCATCAAAAAAGATGATACCTTTCTCTGTTGTGTAGAGCTTTGCGGAGAATTCTTTTGAATTATAAGAGAGAACAGGGCTTTTTTCGAAGGACTCTTTGCTCTTTTCAAAGCCCAGCCTGGCAAGGCTGCTTTTTATGTTTAAGCCAGCAGCGTCTGTTGATGAGCAGATGATAGCGACTGAGTTCATGCATTAGCGAAGTAAAAGTTGCTTTAAAAAGGTTTTGAAAGGGTAAAACCACTTAATAGTAACAAATATAAAGGCTCTAAATTTCACTTAAGCATGAGCCTGGAAGAATTAGCAGATGATAAAGTAGCCCAATTAAAGGGAGGAGACTTTTGTTTTACAAGTTCAAATTACGATTTCTTATTAAACGATTTCATTTTCTGCAAGAAAGCAAAAGAAAAAAGCCCTCTGAATCGTTTGCTGATGCCTTTTTTCTGGCTGCATAACTGGCTTAAAAATTATGGCTCTTTTCTTGATATTTATGACTATATTCATTCTGGACCTGATTCTGAAACCCAAGTTCTAAAGAAGTGGAAAGAAAACGGAATACCTTGCCCTTCTGTTGTTGAATATAATGAGAATTCGCTTCTTCTGGAAAGGATTCTTGGAGTTACTCTTGATGCTTATCTTAAAAACCAGTCTGTAAAAAAAGACGATAAAGAAAAAATGCTTCAAGAGCTTGCACAGGTTCATAAGAACTGCTATGACTTAGCAGCAGAAGACAATGATATATCTTTTTTTCATCCTGACTTCAAGCCAACCAATATTATGGTTTCTGATGATATGCAGCTTTACTTAATTGATCCTGAGGTAAAGCTTAAAACAAGAGAGCCTTATGAGGTTTTTGCGAAAACCTCTTTATTTATGGCTTATAAGCTTTCCATGATTTCTGAGGATTATGCAGCTAGCTTCGTTAGGGCTCTTGCAAAAGAAGATGCCTCTCTGCCAGGAAAAATGCTTGAATATAATCGCCAGAATTCCTTGTCGAGAAAAATAGAATTCTTAGACCAGAATGCATTCCGAAGGCTACGTTTCGGCACTTCTAAGCCAAGGGAGATTTATTCACCAGAAACACTAAAAAATGTAAACAAAATAATTCTTTCAGTTATTAAATGAGTTAGCAAAACATTAAGAACCACCTAAAAGTAGCGAAACTTTTATAAAGGTCTTTATCTACCCGCAAGTAATGAACAGAGCCGTTTTCACAATCCTTGTATTCTTTCTGGGGTTCTTCTCCAGCCTGGCTATTCTGGCTATTCTGCCCTCAGAGGCGGTAGCTGACTTTGTTCTCGACGGCTCAAGAAACCTGGTATCTCCAATTTCAGGCACAGCCCCGGATGGAATCAGCCCTGGAAAATGGATTAATACAGACCAGATAGAGTTCCAGAAAGACAAGGTAATAATCCATATAGATGACCCCAGGTGGGCGGTCTTTGCAGACACAAAGTCCATGCTTCCAGTACTCGACTCAGAGACCAATGCAATACAGGTTGTGCCCACAAGCCCTTCTCAGATAAGGGAAGGGGACATAGTCTCTTATTACTCAGAAATCGCCAGGGCAAACATCGTACACAGGGTAATCGAGACAGGCTATGATGAGGAAGGCTGGTATGCAATTATGAAAGGCGACAATCTCAGGCGGCAGGACCCTGAAAAAGTCCGGTTCAGCAATGTCAGAAGGGTTGTGGTTGCGCTTGTTTACTGAATTTTTGAAGCAAATTCAGAATAAAATAAATACCTGGTATGGGTTACACTTGCTATGTACAAGGTAGGCGATAAGCTTTTTTTTCCGGAGCGTGCACTTCACATAATAAACTTCCACTTAGCGAAAGCAGGCAGGAAAGAGATAGCAGTTGCAACAGAGAGAAAGATAGCATCATTAATCAAAGAAGGCTTTATATCCTTAAGGGATAGCATTGAAGAGCCAAACCTTGGAAAGCTTACACTTTACTCTTCTGAAGACACTGTTCCCGGAGGCCTTGTCAACCTATTGATGAGCAATCCGGAAATGAACAAGAAAGAGCTCAAGAGGAAGATAGCAAACGATAAAGCAGTTGACAGGATAAAGGAGATTTACGGCGGGCCAAGGTTTGCAAGGAAAAAACAGACAAAAGCCCTTGACGAATTAATCTACAGGCTTTCGCACACCCCTGAGATTGATGAGGAAGCCAGCGCGGCAGCAGAGCAGGCTCCATGCCTTTCAATGATCAGGCTTTACGGCACTTCTGTTGAGAAAACCCTGGGAAGGCTTACTAAGAAAAACTGCATAGAAAACCAGCTCTCCCCTGACCAACTGTTTAATGAAGCAGTGCTCAACATAACAGATAAAGACAGAAGCAGGAAGCACATGCTTATCCAGTACCTTGGCCCGGATGGAATCTACAAAAGGCAGTCTCTCGTTGAGAATGAAGAAGGGCTTGCACTTGCCTTGTCAGGGCAGAAAAACATAAAGTTTGAAGGGCATAATATATACACGGACACCTTCTCAGCCAAAGTCCCATCAAGAAGCACAGGCGAGTTTCATAGGGTTGTGCTTCAGTCAGTTCCAATTATCTACAGCCTGGACGAAAAGGATATAGTTAACTTCTATTTATGGAGAAATTTTAAGGCAGATACAGATGTAGAAAGTGCAGAATTTAGCCAGGCAAGGTCAAGGCTCAGGAAAAAAAGGTCAGAAAGAGAGAGAATGTTCCTCCCTGCTCAGGCCGTTGCACTATACTACCTGCTTGCAAAAGGATTGTGGAAGAAAGATTACAGGATAGAGATTAGCCCATTTGCGCTTCCGACAAAAGAGCTCTCAGAGATAACAGACTTTTACAGGTATTCAGCAATTATTCAGGAAGGGCCAGAAGATAAGCCAAGGTTCAGGCCATTAAACAAGATTGAGAGAGAGATTGCAGTTACCAGTTATGCAAAGAAAAACCCAGACTCTGTGTTCTTCCGCTTCACGCCAGCACACAAGCCAAGCAAGTACATCCTGAAAGAAGCATAATGCCTATTTCCTTCCCAGAAAGCTGTCAAGGCCATTTGCAACCTCAATCGCTTTTGCAGGGCAGATCTCGTGGCAGCAGAAGCACCGGATGCATTTAGAGTAATCTATTTTTGCATAAGGAGACATAGATATTGCCTCAGCAGGGCAGATTCTTTTGCACTCACCGCACTTAATACAGGCATTGGTGATTACCCTTGGCTTCGAAGAAAACTTCCTGAAAACCCTTCTTGCAAGCCTGCTGTGGGTAATCCTTGAAACAAGCTTCTTTCCGTCAGGGAGCCTGTAAGAAGCCAAAGGAAAGCCAAGCCCGGAAAGCACTCTGTTCAGCGTAGAAGGGTTAATGCTCTTTTCCCTGGCAGCAGCAAGCATATAAGGAATAATCCTGTAATCAATCCCTGCAGCAGAGCACGCAGCGAAGTCAGCAGCAAACACATCATCAGAGCCAATCAGCACACCGGTTTTTATAGGGATGCCAGCAGAGCCAGGGCCGTTGCCCTCGAGCCCGATAATCCCGTCAACAAGAGTGAATTCAGGATTAACCTTAAGCGCAAGCTCGTACAGCAGCCTGCCAAAGTCAGCAGGCACAGGATGAGTTAAGTGGTAGCCAGCCTTAACCTTGCCAGGAATCAGGCCATATAGGTTCTTCACAGCACAGGTAAATGTCATGAAAACATGCGTTTTTATCTTAGGCAGGTTCACAATCTTATACTCATCGTAATTCTCCCAGAGCGAAATTCTCCTGAAAGTCTTCAGCCCAACCAGCTTGTGCGAGCTAAACTCTACAATCTTTATTCCATGCCTTTTGCATACATCATAAACCCCGCACGCCTTTGCAACAGCAAGCGCAGACGCAGTGCCAGGCGAGTCTCCCACAATTATGTTATCCTTGCTGAGCTTTTTCTTAAAGGAGATTATCGCTGCCTCAACAATTCTAGGGTTAGTGTTAACAGCATCGCTTTCCTTTCTTGCAGATAGAAAGTTAGGCTTAAGCAGGACCTTGTCAGTTTCTTTTAGCCCTTTGAAGAACCTGCTCGACTCAATAATGCTGCATGCCTCTTCAATGCAATTGTCATAAGAGCTGGCTTTTGAAACAAACAGCTCCTTTCCGTTAACCTCAATTCTCTTTTGCATGCTGAGAAAAAATTCAGAGGAGGTTATAAAGGTTTTGCAAAATAAGCTTATAAGTAATTCACGCTTCATAATTCTTATTTCCGAAAACACACCGAAATGCAGAAAACCCTTCAGTAAATCCCTAAAAAGGCATTTAAAGAGCATTAACAAACAATTCACTCTAAGCGAGGTAGATAAAATGAACAAAAAATTTGTAGTTGGAACATTGGGGATAATTGCCCTGCTTGTTTTCTCACAGGCAGGATTTTCTCATGCCGAGACAAGCGAAGAATCAATTAATGCCGTCTATCATATATTTACCGGCCACCTAAGGCTGGCAGGGAACAGAAACCCAAGGCCTTTTGAGGTTCCAATCTCATGGAATATCAGGGGGCCGCCAGGCCCAAAAGGAGACCCAGGAGAGAAAGGAGAACCCGGAGAGAAAGGCGAAGACTGCAACCCTGCTGATTTTCAAGAAATTATTGAAGAAATCCTGGAAGAAAAAGCATCAGGGCTTTATGCTGAAATAAGCAACATGCAGCAGGAAATCATTCAGCTGAAAGAAAGAGTTTCCAGCCTGGAAGACCTTATCAATTCTCTCCCAGAACAAGAACCAGAAACATATAGCCTTTTAGCTTATGATTTTGATGAGCAGTCGCTTGAGCCGTCTCTGGTTCATGAGGGGATTGTAGCCAGCGAGCTAATGCTGTTCAATAATGCCAGCAGCCCTTCCTGGGCGCAGGGAAACCCAACTTCAGGCTACTCCTTATCATTAAATAACTGGCTGAGCCAGGAGCAATACTTAAAGCTTATAATACATCCAAAGGAGAATGCGATAAGAATTGACGAGCTCTTTATTGACCTGAGAAGGTCAGGAACAGGCCCTGAAAATGTGATAATAACAATAAACGAGGAGCACATCTATAGCTTAGAAGCGCAGACTTCTTTCCAGACAGCCACCATTGATCTGTCAGCTGAATTAACAGAAGTTTTCAATGAGCCGGTCAGCATTATAATCTCTGCAGAAAATGCCCAGAGCAACGCAGGAACACTCAGAATAGACAACCTGATAATAACAGGAGAGGTGCTTAGTTAAGCATTTTTCATTCTTTTTTTCATTCTCTTTAAGAGATAAGCTAATTTTAAATATTTTAATCTATTCACCTTTATATGAAATTCTACAATACAAAAATCCTTTACACTTCATTTGAGACGCATAATGTAAAGAGGTTTATTCTTGAGAAGCCCGAAGGCTACGAGTTTAACCCGGGCCAGTATGCCTTAATTGCAATCGACACCCCGGAGCTGAAAGAAGAAACAAGGCCTTTTAGCTTCACCAGCTCCAAAGACGACAGCATAATTGAGTTTACCATTAAGTCCTATCCAGAGCACAACGGAGTTACGGCCAGGCTGCTCCAGCTGGAGCCAGGAAGCAGGCTCCTTATTTCTGAATCAAGGAGAATGGACGCTTATCAGGGGCCAGGCTTATTCATCGCAGGAGGCACAGGGATTACGCCGTTTTTAAGCATTTTAAGAGGCCTCAGCAAAACAACAGAAGGCAGGAAAGAGCTCGAGCAGTCCTTTCTATTGTTCTCAAACAGGACAGAGAGAGATATAATAGCGCAGAAAGAGCTTAGTTTTATGCTTGGGAAAAGAGCCAGGTTTATTGTTACAGAGCCAGATAATGAAGCAAAGCCGGAGAGAATTAATGAGGATCTCATGTCAGGCATTCTAAAACAGAGCAATCTCTCAGGAAAGCCAGCCTACCTTTGCGGCCCGCCCGGCTTTGTTGAAGAAGCAAAGAAGATGCTGATAAGCCAGGGCGTTAACGAAAAAGAGATTTTCCTTTTTTAGGTTTTTAGCGTTTTAATATATTTTTGACTGCTGTTAAAACCTCAAACTAATAATCAAAACATTTAATAGTCTATTGAAACCAGTTTAATCATAATCTGTTTAAATAAGTTTTAAATTATTTAATTATTTATCAAAATAATTAGGATGTCTTCATTAT
>OMKS01001063.1_pt1 | contig 25187 bp, 17 predicted proteins | sample 1674721 | NCBI WGS metagenome assembly OMKS01 (sample SAMN06264996, study PRJEB25208) | sediment metagenome | isolation source: hot spring sediment | place: USA: California | collected 2014-09-02
TGATGAATAATGCGGGTTAAAAATATTACCACATCAGAAATCAACAACCAGAGTAGTAACGGCGGTAAACGGTTTTGTCAATCAAGCCCAATTGAGCTTATTCATTATTTCCTGCTTAATTTTCTCGTATGGATGGGCGCCGGTTAAACGTATCAGAATGCGTCCTTTAAAAAACATCATGATCGTTGGAATGCTCTGAATCTGGTACTGCGCTGCCACGTGTTGTTTTTCATCGACATTTACTTTGACGACGATGATTTTGCCTTTTAATTCTCCGGCAAGTTTTTCAATCGCCGGTGAGACCTTGCGGCAGGGAGCACACCACGGCGCCCAAAAATCTACCACAACCGGCAGGTCTGATTCTGCAATCAATCTGGAAAATGATTTGGGCAAATTTGTATTCAAAACAGTCTCTCCAATTTCGGACTAAATTTTCGATTTAGTGTGAATCAAAACCACACTATGTTACCATTTTTTTTATTGCAACGAGTCCTGCCACAGCCGGTCGAAGAAGCAACCTCATTTAGGTTGCCCAAAATTAAGATATTGCCTCTCCAACAAATGGCGGATTGCAATGGCATTTCTTGTTAGTTTCAACCTGACCGTTGTTTCACTTAATTAGAACGTTCGCAAAAACAACCGTTGATTCGGTTACATCATCAACTTTCATTTTGCTCAATAACAGGTTCAGTTTTCTGCCCCGTTGTTTTTTCCAACACCAACTGTCCATCACGATAGTCAATGACAAATCGATCTCCCTGCTGAAATGTGCCATCCAGCACCCGGGTGGAAATTTCGTTCACCAGTTGTTTCTGCATCAACCGTTTCAACGGCCGTGCACCAAAAGCCGGATCGTATCCCTGCTCAGCAAAGTGGTCTTTGGCAACGTCGGTCATTTCAGCGTCCATTCCCTGACGAATGAGCGCGCTTCTCACGTGGCGCTCAAACAGAATATCGACGATACGTCGGATGTGATCGCGAGCCAGAGGATTGAACACCAGCACTTCATCGATTCGATTCAAAAATTCAGGTCTCAACTTTTGTCGTAAAAGCAACAAAATATCTTTTCGCGTCTCCTCGTAAATTGACTGGCGATTGGCTTCGGTGATATTTTGAAATCGCTGCATGATCATGTCTGCTCCGATATTCGAGGTCATGATCACAATGGTGTTTTTAAAATTGACCACATGCCCCTTGCTATCGGTGAGTCTGCCGTCATCGAGCACCTGCAACAGAATATTGAACACCTCTGGATGGGCTTTTTCAATCTCATCCAGCAAAACCACCGAATATGGTCGCCGGCGGATGGCTTCGGTCAATTGTCCGCCTTCTTCATAGCCCACATATCCGGGCGGCGCGCCGATCAGCCGGGACACGCTGAACTGTTCCATATATTCCGACATGTCAATCCGTACCACGGCATTTTCATCATCGAACAAAAATTCCGCCAACGCCCGAGCCAATTCGGTTTTTCCCACACCGGTGGGACCGAGAAAAATGAAAGACCCCAGCGGTCGGTTTTCCTCGCTCAAGCCAGCCCGGGACCGGCGTACTGCAAACGAAACCGCCGCTATTGCCTCTTCCTGACCCACGACCCGTTGCCGCAATCGATCGGCCATTTTTAATATTTTTTGCTTTTCACTTTCGAGCATTTTGCTGAGCGGAATGCCGGTCCAACGGGAGACAATCTCCGCAATATCGTCTTCCCTCACTTCCTCTTTTAATAATGAATGATTCTGATGAATTTCATCCAACTCATGATTGAGTTGCTCCAACCGTTTGCTCAACTCCGGAAGCTTACCATATTTTAACTGCGCTGCCTGATTGTAGTCGCCTTCGCGTTCGGCTTTTTCTGCATTAATTTTTAGCTGTTCAATTTCCTCTTTCAGAGAACGCGCTTGTTTAATTTTCTCTTTTTCAGTTTGCCAGCGTGTTTTTAGCTGGGACGATTTTTCTTTCAAATTAGCGAGTTCTGCTTTGATTTTTTTGAGCCGGCCTTTTGACGCCGCATCCTTTTCCTTTTTTAGCGCCACCTGTTCAATTTCCAACTGCTTGACCCGGCGTTCCAGTTCATCGATTTCCTCGGGCATGGAATCAATTTCGGTTCGCAGTTTAGCCGCGGCTTCATCAATCAGGTCAATTGCCTTGTCCGGCAAAAACCGTTCGCTGATGTAGCGGTCAGAAAGCATTGCCGCCGCGACAATCGCTCCGTCGGAAATGCGAACGCCATGGTGCACTTCATAGCGCTCTTTCAAACCGCGTAAAATCGAAATCGTATCTTCGACCGAGGGTTCCTCTATCATGACCGGTTGGAAGCGGCGTTCCAGCGCCTTATCCTTTTCAATATATTTTCGGTATTCATCCATTGTGGTAGCGCCGATCAATCGCAGCTCGCCCCTTGCCAACATCGGCTTAAGCATGTTGCCGGCGTCCACTGCGCCCTCAGCCGCGCCGGCGCCGACGATGGTGTGCAGCTCGTCGATGAACAGAATAATCCTGCCGTCGCTCTCCTGTATTTCTTTCAGCACCGCTTTCAACCGATCTTCAAACTCGCCGCGGTATTTGGCGCCGGCGATTAATGCGCCCATGTCCAGTTGAAAAACAGTTTTTTGTTTGAGCCCTTCAGGAACGTCTCCGCTGGCGATGCGTTGAGCAATCCCCTCAATAATCGCGGTTTTGCCGACTCCCGGATCACCTACCAATACCGGGTTGTTTTTAGTTCGTCGCGACAGTACCTGAATCGCCCGGCGAATCTCTTCGTCTCTGCCGATCACCGGATCCAATTTCCCCCGATTAGCCAAATCGGTCAGGTCTCTGCCAAACCGCTTCAGTGCCTGATACTTATCTTCAGGATTTTGATCAACCACTCGCTGGGTACCGCGAATGTCTTTCAGCACCTGATAGACCGAATCTTTGGTCAATCCCTGCTGCTGAAGCATCTGTGCCACCGGCGATGCTTTTTCAGCCAATATCGCCAACAAAAGATGTTCGGTGCTGACAAACTCATCTTTGAGTTGTCGCATCTCCTTTAGGGCGCTATTGAAAACATTTTGAACGTGTTGGGAAATGTACAAATTTCCCACCGCTCCGCCTCCGGACACACGGGGAATTTTTTGAATCTGTTCATCCAACCGAGTCTGAATCAGTCCGACATTGACGCCGATTTTTCTCAACACAGCCACGGGCACGCCATCGTTATCAGCAAGCAGTGATTTCATCAAATGCTCAACTTCAACCTGTTGATGTCCTGATTCCTGAGCAATTGATTGAGCGTTCATTATTGCCTGTTGTGCTCTTAATGTAAATTTATCCAGTGTCATTAATCCTCAACTCCTTTCAATACAGATTTGCGCTATCAAAGAGCAAACGCCATGCCAATGACAACAACAATTTTTTATTCCTTGTAGTTAATTGAATTAATTTGACTTAATCCAGCTTGGCATCGCTGCGAAATAAAATTTAATCAACAACCACACCAGCTTTGTTGAGAAACATTGACAAGCAGTTGACATTATGTCACAATCTTAACCGAAATCTTTGGTCTCTGCCAGAGGCTGCCATTTCTAATTTGATTGAATTCTGTACTTAACAAGTTATGAAGAGTATTGTCTTAATCAGGGGTGTAGACGTAGACTGATGCCATCGTTTTATTCGTGAAAATATTTGAAATAGATAATTTGATGAAAAAATTTTATCAGTTCTCAAATAATCAGCTTATCAAGCAATGGCATCAGTATTCCAGCTGTAACTGAGATCCTGCGTGCCAATTATAAGCTTTGTCAACTGGCTGCCATTCCCATTCATTCCCTTTCGGAGTCATAAAATCTGGTGTTATCGTATTGACTGATAAATGGAAAAAAGTTAATCAGGTCTATTCAAATTACGGTAAATTTTCTGAATGCACTACATCCAATTTCCCGCCGCTGCGTTTGGTCGGAATGTTAACAAAATCGACGACCGGTTTAAAAATATCAACACCAAAGTCATCCAGCAATCCGTCCGGAATCGATTCTCTGACAATGACAAAGTAGGGGATGATGTCATAACTTCCCGGTGGAAGCGCAACAGCCGAAAATTTGAAATAGGAAAAATAATGTTTTCGATCCGCGGCAATGGAATCGGTATAGGTTGGCGAATTGATAGCATTGAAACTGTTTTCGAACAATTGGACGTATCCATCATCCGGATCAGTGCATTTAAAAAAGATAATCGCCAGAGGTCCGTTAGCCCGGTCCGGATATTCCACGTAGACAGTATCTTCTTTTGCTTCGAGAAATAAATCGATGGTGATGTTACCGCTGTGATTTTGAGTGACGGTTGAAGGATTAGCAAAAATTTCTATGTTGAGTAGCCTGGGCAGGAATATGGTGTTGCGCAATTCACCCTGATCGTTTACGTCACCCTGAGATGGCAGCAGTTTGCCGTTTTGCAGTACGATGGAGGCTGTTTTCAAATCATAATTTGACAGGTAAAAGTTGAGCTTAAACACACCGTTTAAACCTCCGCCAGGCTGTAATTGTGCCGCCGGCAGGGGGATGCTGAAATTACCCGACTTATCCAGGTACTGCCCGATATCGAAACCTTCGAGCCAAACATAAACTCCATCCGGTGAAGATTGATCGATTAATTTGACCTGTCCTTTGATGATATTGGACGTTACTTTGATCCGATCGCCCTGGTCCAATGGATTACTGGTGCAGCCAACGATTAGGGCAGCCAATACCAGCCAGAAAGCATGACCGAGCAATGATTTTATTTTTCGATTCATAAAAATATTCCTCTAAGCAGTAAAATCAATACTGAATTCCGAAGGTCAAATAGTATCGTCGGTCGCGAAGTGCCAATCCTTCGAGCACGGCATCGTCATTCAACAAATTACGCAGGCTCAAATTAGCGAATAGTTTTAATTTCCAAACAGAGAATGTTTTACTGAGATGAAAATCGACATTGGTGAAATCAGCAAGCAGCACCTCGGAAAAGTTGCCATTCAGTTGGCGTATCCATCCGGTTTGCCTGCCCTCTTTAAACCAGTGCAGCTTGAGTGAATATCCAGCGTGGTCAATGATCAGGTTGGCAATTATCTTGAGGTCGTATTTAAAGGGGAACGCTGCCCGTTCCGAAATATCATAATAGGCAATGCCAAATTCAGCAGTAACTTTTTTGCGAAGCAGAAAAATACTCGACCGGCTCTCGTATCCGGTAATTCTCGCAGTGGCCACATTATCAAAAAATGCCACAGGCAGCCCGATGGTAAAATAGGGACGAAATTTATTGTCATAGTGATTGGTGATATAACTGGCTGAAAATTGCCAACCGTAAATCACGGGCTGAGAACGTAATTCGCGTTTTAAAATTAATCCAATTTCCACACTGCGATTTTTTTCTGGTTTCAGTTGAAATTGAAGCGAATTTGAATCGAAAACTAATCGCGAGCTTATCAATTGTGACAGCGAAGGAAATTTGACATTGTTGCCAATATTCATGAAAACATCAAACAGAAAGTTCTGGTAGTATCCGTTAAACCGGGCAGCAAATTTGACCGTAGATTGATGCCATTGATTGTTTTCAAAAGAGAGCAGGGTGTTCTGTGGCGCCGTGGGATCCAGTTCATCCTTTATCTGGTCGCGTCGAAAACTCAGATCAAAATCAACAATTTTAAGGACGTCGGAGCCTCCGGGGGCGTGAACTTTGATGATAGATACCAGCCCCTGTCGAAAGCGGTTTATTCTGGCAGCTTCGTTGCTGATTTTGGAAGATGAAAAATCGCTTCGAACATCGCTGAAATCAAACCTAACCCTTTCAAATTGATAAGCGAACAGCAGCTTGAGATGAGTAAAGTCGAACGATTTTTCTGCGTTGAAGTTAATGGTTCGATCAAACAGTTCCCGATTGAGAAATCCGTAGCTGCCGGTTAATGTTTGTGTCTCATCACTGTTGCGTTGGGACAGGGAGAGATTCAAATTGCGCAATTTCCAGATATCGCCGCTGTATTTGAGTCCGAAGATTTGGTTGGTATTGGAAACAGCTTCGAGATCGCGGTTGTTATTATAGTCAACAGATGATTGGATAAACATGGCGCCGAGCCTATTTTCTGCCATAGCACCAGGTCCATTAGAAAAACGATATTCTAAGTTGGCAGTGTGATGAAGCGAACGGTTTTCCAGAAAATCAGCATCGTTTGTCGAATCAATTAACTGCCGCTTGGCGCCGCCCTGACGAATCCGGTACGACCCATGCAATTTGCCAATTTTCTGATAAGCGTGCAATCCCCAGTTGCCAGAGTCATAGGTACCGAATCGTTGTTGAAATCGGATGCGATAATCCTGTTCCATTTTCGGCACGATGTTCACCACTCCAGAAAAAGCCTCAGACCCAAAGAGCACGGTGTTGCTTCCTTTTATCACTTCCAGCCGCTCGACATCCTCCAGATCGATCAGCGAAAGATCGAAAATATTGCTAAATTGGTTATTCAGCTTTATGCCGTTGTACAGCACCACCACATCGTCAGCGTTACCGCCGCGCATGCTAACCGTTTTTTTCCCGCTTAATTCCTCATCCACCTGGATGCTGTGATCGCTGCGCAATAAGTCGCCTGCGTCCACAAAACCGCGCAATTCAAATTCTTTGGCGTGAACAACAGCGATCATTTGCGGCAGGTCTTTTTCAATTTCCATTCTTTCGCCAGCGGCTTCGACTTCGAGTTGCGGCAGGGGAATCACTCGCGGCTGCAAATAGATCTGTCCGGAGCTTTGAAGGGATGCCAGCGAAATTTCTTTGACATCGTAGTTAATGTGTTGAAAAACCAGGATCATTTTGCTGTGGGGCTGACGAATTTTCAGCTCAAACCGACCGGCGAAATTGCTGATGGTACCGACCTGCGTATTCTTAACATAAATGTTGACATAAGGAATTTCATGGTGGGTGTTTACATCAAGCACTTTACCGCTGATTGTTCGCTCCTGACAGAAACTGGCGGTTGAAGAAAATTGAAGCAATATAAACAAGATGAAATTGATTGTCCGCTGTTTCATGGTTAGTTCCTAAAAAGGTGGCTGCGATTCAAGCGATTAATAATAAATATAGCATTTTTTCGATAAATTGCAAACAAAAACAAAGCGGTTATCGCTGCCAACAACCGTTATTTAATCGTTGTCATATAACAAGCCGAACCACTGAAGGTGAATGTCATAAATTGTTAGCTAAAGCCGATAACTGATAATTACCTCGGCGAATCAGTCATGCCGCTTTTTTTCTTATCGCACCAATACCAATTTAATCAATTCCGATCTCCCTCCGCTTGCCAATCTCGCAAAATACAACCCGGAGCTCAAGCTTTGTCCACCATCATTTTTCCCATCCCAATGCAAGCTGTATTCTCCCGGCGGTAAATTTTTATCCAGAAGCTTGCGGACTTGCTGTCCCAGTAAATTGTAAATAATCAGGCTGGTCCTGACGGGCTGGTCGATGTGAAATTTGATGGTCGTGTTTGGGTTGAAGGGGTTGGGGTAATTTTGATGGAGCATAAATTTGTTAATCTTTATATCTCCCGCAGTTGATTTATCCTTCACAGCAGAAATTATAAAATCTCGTTCAATGGGAGCAATTTGATATCTGTTCTCTAATTTGTCTATAAAAAGCAGATTAGTTAATGCCACTGTTGTAACACTATCATCACTGCTGTTTATTGCTGCAACCAGCTCACAAATAAAACCAGATTTTTGATCAATCGAATTTTGACTGGAAAAATTAACTTGAGTTATACCAGCCGATGACTGGGTTATAGAAAGAATGAATGGATGCGACAGTTGGGTTCGTTTTACCGTTAAAATCATTAGCTGTAAATTATCATAAATTATTTCCAATTCAAATTGAGCAATATCTTTAAGATCATCGGCGTGAATGGGAATGATAAGCGTATCTCCGGTGCGCAGTGTTGTTTCGGCAAAATTTACTTCAATTTGTCGGCTTAAAAATCCGGTAGTATCTGCCAGTGTTCCTCCAAATGCGCCCATGTCATTACGGCTGCCATCAAGATCATTGAATTGTGGATCCGGATTTCCGGTATCGATGCAGGGAGAATTCTCTGATAGGCGAAAATCGCCGCGGTCAATGTTCATGAATAGTGGATCAGCTTGAATATCGCCTATGCTTGGTTCGCAATCCTGATAAGGGGTATCATCAATAAAAAGATCGTTGTAAGAAATTTGAGGGTGACCATACCTGTTTTGTATTCCTGTTAAACCTGTGCCTTGGCCGTATAAAATATTGCTCGAAATAATTGGATTCGACATTGAACAAATAATGAAACTACCCATTGATCCTTTGAGTATAAAGCTGTTATTTCTGATCACTGCATCTGAAAATGTAAGATTAATTCCTATTTGAAAACCTGAATTTGTATTCAAAACAACATTATTTTTAAAAACAACATCTGCACTATCCATACAATTAAGGGTAGTGCTAAAAGATCGGATGAAGTTATTTGCAATGTATGGTTGTGAAGGGGGACTGGTTTCACTGATAAAATAAGACTGTTGATGACATGAAATAGCTGGTCCGCTATTAGTTCCTCCATAATTTATCAATATATTAGTAATCGATCACAGGGTGAGTGAATATAAACCGCTGAAGCGGTTAAAAGAACTGTTTTGAGATGATTATTTCACCACAATAAATTGTGGTGTTGTTTCAATGCCTCTTTGAACTAACACCATGATTCATCATGGTGGTTACAGCATTAACGAAACATATCCAAAGCCGTTTTAACGGCTTCTTAATAACCCCGTGATCGGTTACATATATTATTCAAAATCTTCATTCCACAATCGCTGCACAAAATTGCCGGTCTCGAATTCGGCGTTCCCGGATAAATAATTGTAAAATCATGCAATACAGCTTCGTTGGCGCCAATGATGATTGCACTTTCCTGTCCATTCACTCTGCCATGAATTGCAGTAACTTTTGCGCCGGATCCTTTTACAATCACACCAACTTTCAGCATTAAGCTTTCATGGTATGTTCCAGGTAATGCTAAAACTGTATCGCCATAAAACGCAGTGTTGATGCCTTCCTGAATTTTTTTAAAAGGAAATTGTTTTGAACCGTCACCACCGGCTGCAGCTTGGGCATCAATATAAAGAACTGCACCAAAAGCAGTCGCTGTAACTTGATTTGAAAAAGAGCTTACATTTAAATTGGAATCAACAGCAGCGATGACATAATAATAATTTATACCGGTAACGGCTGAAGTATCGATAAAGGTTGTATCCGGTTTAAGAACCGTCGTTAAAAGTCCGCTGCTAAAATCCCCGTAGATAGGACTGCGATAAATTTTATAACTCATCAAATCTGATTCTAAATTAGCATTCCACGAGAGAGCTATTCGGGAATGACCGGCTTCAGCTAACAAATTGCGCGGAGGAGCTGGTGCAATGGTATCGCAACTCGTATAAAATATGTTGACTTCATTCAAAATAGGACTTTTTCCGATAACGGCAGTCTCAAGATAAGCGCGATATTGCAAATATCGTTGCTGATGATGGACAGGATTTATTGAATCGCCTGAAGAATTCATGTAAAAATTTACCGAATCAGCGGGACCTTGCCACGACGCTAAAAACAGAGAATCCAACTCTATTGCAGAACGTAGTTGAAATTTTATTACATTGGTATCAATACGAGTAAAACCCTGCCATAAAATGGTTTCTGGGTTCCCCAAATCTGGGCCGATGTCAAAAACTGAAGAAGTATAGCAGCCCTTGATAACAGGAATGTAGCGCCAGCTATTCTGATACCAGTCATTCTTTTCAAAGTCATTATTCCAGGTAGTCCAGGTTACAACAAATTTATCTTTTTTCCATTCCACATCAGGATAACGTTCCGTTCTTTCCTGTGCCGTTAGCCGACTCACCAGAAAATTTTCTCCAATCGCGCTACCCGATGAATCAAAGTATTGTCCATAAACATTAGAATTAAACGGAAATTGATTGCCATTATTTCGACCATTACACCAAACGATCAAGAAGCCTTCAGTTGGATCCATCGCCATATCCGCCATATTCTGGCTGTAATCACCGATATCATCATTAATTTTTATGGTCGGAGCTAACGGCTCTCCAAGCAAAGAAAGCTTTGTTATATACAGATCGATCAAATTACTGACACCAGCCGCATTTTTTGAAACGACAAAAGTTATGCCGTCTTTACGTACATCCACAGCTTCTGCAGTTTTGAGGTTGATATTGTTCAGCGGAATAACCGGAAATGATGACCCAATTAAGCTGCCATTTGCGTTAATCTTTTGAATATTAACCCGATAAGCTTCAGTTGCTGGGCCTGAAAAAAATATCCAAAACATTCCATCAACTGGATTTGCAGCTACTGCTGGTGAATATACGGACTTTTTGGTACTGATTTGATTATTGAGGCCGATTGGATTCAAATCTGAATCGAAAATTTGCGCAAACGGTTCTCCATAAATCGTCTGTTCAGAATTTCGCGTGTCATTCCAAACAACTATAATGCGATTAGAATCCTGCATCATCGTGATGTAACTCTGCTCACGACAGTATCCAGAGATGTCATTTACTTGAATTGAATCTTTAATAATTTCATTGTTGGCATTGTATTTTCTCAGGTAAACATTTTTTAACCGGCTATCAACCCAACTGAAAAAATAATTCCCGGCACTGTCGTAAACGACAAATCTGGGGCGTGGGAAAATTGCAGAATCCGACTGCATTGGTTGCATTGGATGTAAAAGACGTATCTGACCGCCGTCCAATTCTTCAACGATCGTGTCGTCGAAGCTGCCATCGACAAAATCAGCAACCGATGTTTCATGCCATATTTTTACTGACCCTATCCGAAGCTCTTGTTTTGCGACTACTGCAATTATTATTAAAAATAAGAACAACGCGAGAACGACTTTCTTGTTCATCAGATTACCTCCTATCTTCCTATTCGAAAAAAACTGTAATAACTTAAATATCAAATAATAAAAGTTGATACTTATTTCTGTTAATCCAATTTTTCAAAAGTATGAAATGTTTTTTCTAAATTTCAATTCAGCCGCTTGTTCTTAAAATGCAGTCATAAATTCAGGTCTGAAAACAGTCAGTAGTTTCAACTCCCGCGCCGCAGGCGGGATCAGAGCGGTTTAGCCGGATGAGCAGATAAAAGATCATTGGTGATATTTTTGGCTACAGGTGAAGAATGGTCGCGACCATTCATGACCAATATATTTTATCAAATAAATTTTTAAAATGCAACTATTTTTTTAATTCCCATGTCTTTGTTGGAACGAAAATCCCAAACTCAAATAACAAATAAATTCCAATTCCGAAATCTCACATTCAAATCGGGGTTGTTTCGATCATTTGAAATTGTTTTTTGGAATTTCAAAAATTCACCTCACCAAAACCAATTTAATCAACTCCGACCTCCCCCCACTGGCTAACCTCGCAAAATACACCCCGGAGCTCAAAATCTGCCCACTGTCATTTTTCCCATCCCAGTGCAAGCTGTATTCTCCTGGCGGTAAATTTTTATCCGGAAGTTTGCGGTTCCTCTCCGATTTCATAAGCCCACTAATAATTGGCGTCAACGATGTCGCAATAGATGCCATCGAATCCCTATGAGATAATGACATCCAGATATGCAAACACAATGGATTGCCAATCGGGATCCCAGAATCTGACTTTGTAATTATCCAGCCTGTTGTTGCATTGGTAAACTTTAATGTCCTTATTGGGGGGATGTAATCTCAGATCGGATATTTGACGCTCAAGCAACTCTTTAAATTTGTAACCCGATATGTCATTTAAATCTGTAGAATAGCGAAATCGAAGTACCGGGATAGGCAAGTATTTTCGACCAGCCTAATTATATTAGTCGGTTTCTGTCGTCCCCTTTTATAATAGTGAGAGGCTCACACAAGCTTAATTTTGTTCAAAAATTATTTTTCCGTTTTTTTTAATTACACCCAGTAATTCCACCGATGAGGCAGTTTCATATTCGTGGGTTGAGAATACCAGTGGCTCAATATCGATATCGATCTTTCGGGGAATAGCTCTGGTCGCCAATTGTAAATAGTCGATGAAATTATCATTGTTGACATCAGGAGAGATAATTGCCAGGTCAATATCACTGTATTCGTTGGCACAACCGTCGGCGTAAGAGCCATACAGGATAACCCGCTCGACACGAATCTGTCGTTTTAAATTTTCAATATATTGGTCGATGATCTCTTTTATTTCATCAAATTGCTTAACCATTGGAATAGCTCTTTGGTTTGTTTTAAATAATGATTCGAAACATCGCTGGTAGCTATTTTTGCCATTTTTTCCTTATAAGCTGGATAACGAACAGCAACGCAAAACGGCGTTAAATCATCCAGGAAGTTGATTTGTTCGAACTTCATTTTCTTGTCAATCCCGGCAATCTCTGCTAACCTTCTTAAGTTATGGCTATACGGTGGCGCTGTGGATTTGAATTTTATAACTATCGCCTTGAGCAGTTTTTCAAGTGATTGCTGACACATGAAGGTTACATAGAGGTAACGACCAGTTTTGAACATTGCTTCCGCCGTTTCCAGGTCATATTCCGTATGTTCCATCCGATATGATGTCTCTTTTTCCATTGCATAAAATATAGCAAATCATTTTCTAAATGTCAATGAAATTATTGCAATCTCTTCTATTACGAATTACAAGATATTTTGGTATAACCAGTTTCAGCGTGCTACCAATTGAAATAAAATTTGATTTATCTAATTATGCATAATAATTAATATGCAACCATCTTATAATTAATCGATTGCAGGAGAAAGCTTTACCCACCAACAATCTAACGGCAGTTGAATTGTTTTTTTTCCCACATCTTGCCATAAATCTATCGTCGCTAACGCGACTCTGAAGTTCGGACATTTTAGATTAAAATTGTGGTAACCAGTCTGTTTATTAAACGGCTATATTTTGTATTTTGTAACCGATCACAGAGTAATAATAAACAATTTGTTGTTTTTGTAGAAGGTGGAGTACGGTGCCTTTACAACCGGTCCATGATGAACCTCAATTTTTGCAGTTTTAATATCTTTGCGAGCATTTATTTCCCGAAGCGATATTCTACATAAGTTGCTATAATTAAAGAGATTGCTTCTCCTGCTAAAGTGGGATCGCAATGACAGGTAATTTTTGAATTTTATGAGTTCATGGACAGCCTGTAAAGGGATTGCATTCCGGAGTTTATTGCCTTTATGCAATGCCAGTGAAATCAATAGTCAGCTTCACATCACAAAATGAACACCCGGTTGAATCGATTTGGTAAAGACTGACAACTTAGCTGTAAAAATTTGTTGCAAATTAGGTCAAAATTTTGTATGATTTAAAGGGAACCGAATAGGAAGGAGTGATAAATTATTACCATTCATCTTTAGATGCGCTGCTTTACTCTGAAAGAATTGGATTGGAGAAAACATTGACATCAAATTTTAAAAATCTTTTCGATTACGATCCTGAAGTGATTTATCTTAATAACGCCTCCACCGGAATATTGCCCCGAAAAAGCGCCGCGGAGATGGTGAAATTTGTGCAAGCAATGGCTCTCAACGGGGAGTTGCAGATTGATCAAATGTTTCAAACGCAAGCTGAATTCCGAACACAAGCCAGCCGATTGTTGAACGTGGCGGCGGAAGATACTACATTTGTAAAAAATACAACCGACGGTTTATCGATCGCGTTGCATTCAGTCGATTGGCTTCCGGGTGACAATATGATCGTGCAGGAAGACGCGTTTGTGGCGAGTTTGTATCTGGCGCATTATTGTTTTCCAAAAGTGGAAAAGCGCTATTTGCCATTATTATCCACCGATGATTTTTACTGTCGCCTCGAAAGATTGATCGATGAGCGCACCAGGGCGGTAGTTGTGGACCTGGTACATTTTTTGTCGGGATACCGAATTGATTTGCAGCGGCTCGGGCAAATCACCAAAAACAGCAATGCTTATCTGGTTGTTGACGGTATTCAGGCGCTGGGCGCTGTTCAGGTTGATTTAAACCGGACGCCGGTCGATTTTTTCGCTGCCGGGGGTGTTAAATGGTTATTGGGACCGGCGGGCACAGGCTTGCTTTATGTCCGCAACCAAATATTGGATGAACTGACGCCGTTTGGCATCAGTTGGGCAGGCGCTGAATATGAGGATATTTCCCGTCTGTATCCGGTGCGTCCACTTTACCCGGATGCGCGGCGATTTCAGCCGGTGAATGAAAATTATATCGGCATGGTCGGATTAACCGCTTCATTGGAGTTGCTCAATCAACTTGGTCCAGCGAAAATTGAACAGCGAATTCTCAATTTAACGCGAATGGCGCTAATCGGATTGAAAGATTTGGGCTGCGAAATATTGACCCCGGACCAGGATGAGAAACGGTCCGGTATCGTGACTTTTAAACATCCACATCTGGAAAGCGCAAGCTTACATGAACGACTGTTGGCAAATAAAGTAATCTGTTCGCTGCGCGAAGGCTGGCTGCGTTTCGCCATCCATTTTTATAGCGAGGAAACCGAACTGGAAAAAGTGATCGCGCTGATCGATTCGCTGGTTAATCAGCAGCGGCACCGGAGGAAGATTAATGCCTGAACTTCCTGAAAGCGTTATCATTGCTCATCAAATGAATCGAACAATTTGTAACAAAAAAATTCGCCAGGTCGTGATCCAACAACCCAAATGTTTGAACCGGCCTGAACAAGATTACTCTGCAGGTTTAGTCGGGAACTCAATTCGCAATGTTGAGCCCTGGGGAAAATGGATCAAATGCACGCTTGACAGTGGTGATGCTTTGTTTATCAACCTGGGCATGGGTGGTGAAATCATTTACTTTGTCGATTCTGCTGAAATACCGATCAAAGTCAAATTTTACCTCGAATTTATTGATGGTTCAGGTTTTTTCGTCACCTTGTGGTGGTTTGGCTATTTTCATCTGGTGCGTAAAAACGAAGCCAATCCCATGACTGACCATTTAGGACCAGACGCACTGGAAATATCAACCGACCAGTTTCTAAATTTATTGCAAAAGCGACGGGGTGCGATCAAGCCGTTTTTGCTGAATCAGAAGAACATTCGCGGCATCGGTAATTTTTACATCCAGGAGATTTTGTTTCAGGCAAAGCTGCATCCATTGAGACAAATCTCAACCCTGGATGAAACTGATATTATTGAGCTTTATCGCGCCATTCATCAGGTTTTGAATCGATCGATCGAGCTGGGATCCAGTTCCTACGAATTGGATTTTTTCGGTAACAAGGGCGATTACTCGTTGAAAGAGCTCTCGATTGCTTATGATGAAAATAGTCGCTGTCCCGTTTGTGGTTCTCAACCTGAGAAGATAAAGACCGGCGGGACCTCCCAATACATTTGCTCGCAATGTCAACCATTGAAGGATGGGGAGCTGTCGGATGAAACTGCTGCGGAAACAACAACGCAGCCTCAGTTCCGGCAAACTAAAATAAAAAAATCGATTGGAAAACAAACCATTTAAACGGAGACAAAAAATGCGAAGGATTAAACTGTTTTTATCAATCGCCATGATTTCGATGTTACTGTTTAGTTGCGTCAGGATTGATGAGCTCTCTGATGTTCAATCCAATGTGAATCAGAGCCTGTCTCAATTAGCGACAGCAGTACAGAACCGGGATGCGGCAGCCGTGTCAGTACTTTACGCCAATAAAGCGCAAACGGTTTTGCTTAAACCTGGCGAGGTTGCGCCAATCATCGGCTGGGAAAAAATTAAACAAAGCTGGAAGCAAGCATTTGAATCAACCAGCTCAATTAAATTGTTTCACGGCGATCAAACACTCAACATCGGCGTCTCGTTACAAACTGCCTGGGTGACTTCAATTGTTAAAGTTGAGATCGAAACAGTTCATGACAAAAACGATTATGACGTTTTTTTCTCTGGCGTGTTGGAAAAGAGCGGAAATTCTTGGCTGTTCGTTCAAACGCACTTTTCATTTGCGGCTGAGAAAAAGCAAGTTACCCAACCAACACAGGCAAAGGTAAAAACACCACCGGAACCCGACCGTCCTGTTGCGCCGTCTGTAGTTGATTCAGCAAATAGCGTGTTACAACCGGATACGACCGAGCACGAGCTAGAACAGTCGGCAAAAAATGATACGCTGAAACATGTTGAAGATTATTAACTTTAAACTTCAATCACTTTACGCCTGATTAATCAAAGCTAAGGCTATTTATGCGATATTCGATTTTCTTGCTGATGTTGTGTCTTACTACCGGTGGTATTGTCTTCGGACAAAACCAGTTGGTAATTTTTCGGGATGATTTCGAGAACGCCGCGGAAGACACTGCTCTTTCCCCTGCCTGGTCAATTTCAAAAGGGGAGTGGCAAATAAAAAACGGCAGCCTGCAACAGCGCTCAAAGGATTATGATTGCGGAGCGCTGCTGAATGTTTTTTTGGAAACATCTTTTAAATTGACATTCCGATTCCGGGTGATCGAGGGTGAACCCGGCGCTGGTTTCTTTTTTCATTCAGAGCAGCTGAGTTCAACCGATTTTTCTCAGATGAGCCGATTTGAAACCAGCGAAACCATGCTGGTAGGGCGATTTGTACAGGGCGGTTATCAATGCAGTCAAAGCATTCGTTTTGAAAAACAGGATTTTTCAAGCTGGCGTCAATTAACACTGATTGTGGATCAAGATGAGAGCAGCTACCATATTTTGCTCGATGAACAACCGCTGACCGTCCGGGAACCGTTAAATTTTAAAGCTGGATATTGCGGCGTTCAATCTTCCGGCGCGCTGATCGAGTTTGATGATGTTGAGCTCAGTCGATTACCAATGAAAAAAGGGACAGCGGTCATCAGCTATCCCCGCTATTTTGCGATCACCCGAAAAGGTCAAATCATCTATCCGCAAACCGGCAGGGGAGCGGTTCGTTCCATCGATCGTAATAGCAATTTGATTTCAACCTTTACCGTCCCGCCAGATCAAAAAATTCAATTATCAAAACCTCTGGGAATTACGCTATTGAGCGATGGCAAAATTGTAATCAGTGATGCGGATTCCAATCGTTTGCATCTGTTCGATAAACATTACCGCTGGAAAATGACAGCCGGAACTGCCGGCGCCGGCCGGGGGCAGTTTGCAAATCCTACCGATCTCTGCCATGATAAAAAGAACCGTATCTACGTCGTTGACAGCGGCAATCGCCGGGTGCAGGTTTTTGATAACAAGCTGAAATACATCGCCAGTTTCGGAAAGGACCGGCTGGAGATTCCTGCGGCTATTGACGTTGAAGGAAATTTGATTTATCTGGTCAATAATGGTATTAATCGCATCGAGATTTTCCAGCGAACTAAAAACGGTTTTCAATGGCGTTCTGGTTTTGTTTTTGGTAATGGCGAAGGACGAGATGTGCTGGCGATGGATGGCAGGATTTATCTCAGTGTAGCTAACGAAATCCGGATGTTTGATAGCGATGGCACGATGCTTGATCGGTTCAGCGGAAATTCGATCGGAGGAATTTATCCCTTTGGGTTGGCAAGCGATCGCCAAAAAAATATAATCGTTGCCGATTATCTTAACGGACGCTTTCTGTTTCTCAACCAGGAGATCAGCGAGCCCGAGCCTGAGGTTTATTTTCCCACCAATGGTCAGGCATTGATCCAGTTTACGACGCCATCTTCTCAAAGGTCCGGATTGCGTTTTTTCTATAAAGAGGAAATTTTATCAGATCAATCTGATGATGGGGGAGTATGGCATCAATTTTTGATTTCAGGTTTGCAGCCCTCCACTGTGTATCACTATCAATTTTTTCCAACGCTTCGACAGCTTCCGCAGCAAAATAATTTTAGTCCAAAAGTAGCGGTGATCACCCCAGCAGAATCCGGCAGCAAACACTATCGCGCACTAAGAATGGCGACCCTGATCTTTGCCAATGTTTTGGATACTGCCAAAGTTAGGTCCGACATGCCTGAATTACCCGATTTGCCAAAGCGCGAGCTGGACCGGATCAAAGCCCAAATCGAGGACGGCATCCATTTTTACTGGATGAATTCGAGGATGAATTTGTTTCTTGATAATAGCTTTGTAATCGTGAATGAACACCTGTTTAAACACCAACTATTTGGTCCGCAGTGGTGGTATCCGCCGATTGACGGCGTGGTGGAGAAATATTTATCTGACAATGGCTACGATGTTGATGACTTTCAATCGATACTTTTTTTAGCGTGTGTACGCGATTTCGATTCACAAATAAATAAATATGTGTTACGTGGACGCGGCGGAGGATTTACCGCGGGATTGGGCGCCACCGGAAAGTACGGATTATCGTATTGGGAAGTGACCCATGCCAATCACAACTCCGGGAACAATTGGCTGATGGTTCACGAATTTCACCACCAGTTAGATGAGCTGTTTATGTTGAGTGGTTATCCGGAGTATATGTTCAACCACTTTTCGCCGACAGTGAATTCAGCGGATCATTTTGGAGAACATTTTGATGGCAACGCCTGGATTTTGAAAAATTGGCCAGCGGCAAAATGGTACGATCTGCAGTTCGGTGAATTGAGATTTACCGTTGACCAGGACGGCGATGGCATTCCGGATGATGCGCCGGAATTGCCAATGGATGAAAAACGGTTGGGGAGCAGCCCGTTGCGGGTTGATGACGATGAAGACGGGAGCGCGGATTTGGAGGAAATCGGGTTCAGCAATTGGATCATCGAAGGTTGCGGTGAAACCTATGGCGGTAGCGCAACCCTGCCCAATTTGCTCGATCCGGATACTGATGGTGACGACATTCCCGATAGCGAAGATCCATATCCGCTTTATCCATTTCCACCAGCGATATTTTACAGCGAACGCGCTATACCGGACTGCTCTGGGAAACGCCACTTGTTTGCCCGGTTACTGGATAGACGGATTCACGCGGAAGTTTTTGCGCGCTGGGATTTTGCCCGGCTTGAATTTGTGTTTAAAACTGATCGTCTGGCGCCAATCAAATTGATGCTGGATGCGGATGCTGATGGTTGGTTTCAGGGGAGGGACAATTATCTGATCAATTTGGCTCCGAAAAGAGACAGCAGCCTGGTTGTTGACATTCAGCTCAATAATTGTCGCGATCCGCAGAAATGGCCTTTTCACGATTCGGAACTGGCAAAACAAATTATCCACCATAGCCAATTGCAGTTGGCAGAAAATTACAATCTGATTCGATTTGTCATTGAAAAAAATGAAGCATTGGGTCTCGAGCAAAAGCCGCATGAAAAGATCGGCGTGAATATTGGGTTCAAAGTAGTAATGGATCAAGAAGGCAATGAACGGTTCGTGACCATTTTTGAACCGCATCGGTTTTTTGATGTAGAGTTGCTGCCTTCTCACTGAAAAATAACAGCCAACCGAATCGCTGAATAGTGATTCAAAATTCTGCTGATAAATTTTTTGTTAATTTTTTCTCAATAGCAATTCAGTTGAACCGAGAGCTAATCCGTCTATTTCTTTGTTGGGCGGTTGGCATTGGTTGATTTTGGAACCAGTTCGAAATCGATAATCTTTTCTTCCGGATTGACCAAAACAACTTTTACCTCAACCGCATCCCCCAGTTGGTAAATTTTTCCCTGATAATTTCCAATCAACCGGTGGCGCGTTTCATCGTGGTTGTAATAATCGTCGGTCATCGTGGTAATGTGAACCAAACCCTCGATCAGATATTTAGTGATTTCAACAAAAATACCAAACGAGGTGACGCCTGAAATAATGCCGTGAAAAGTTTCCCCGATTTTATCAAGCATGAATTCCAACTGTTTGGCTTTGATCGAAGCGCGCTCAGCTTCCATAGCGCGGATTTCCATGTCAGTGGCGTGGCTGCACATTTTTTCCAGCTCTTGCTTTTTGATGGGAATCTCGCCTGGTTTCTGAAGATAATGCTTGAGTAACCGGTGAACCAACACATCCGGATAACGCCGAATCGGAGAGGTGAAGTGACAGTAATATTTAAGCGCCAATCCGAAATGGCCCTCGTTTTTGGTGGTGTATTTGGCTTTCATCATGCTTCGAATCATTACGCCTTCGATCAGCAATTGTTTTTCAGTGCCGCGAATTGAATGCTGCAATTTTTGGAACATGGTTGGCGTCACTCGTTTGCGCAGTGGAAAATCAATCCCGAGGGCGGCGAGAAATAACCTGAAATCGTTTAGTTTTTCGGCGCTTGGGCGTTCATGAATCCGATACGGAAGCAGCAGTTTTACTCCGGTTTGCTCCTTAAGAGTTTTATCCACATGTCGCGCAACAGTTGAGTTTGCCAGCACCATAAATTCCTCGATCAGCCGGTGGCTGTCCAATTGCATTACCCGATCAATGGCAATTGGTTTCAAATGTTCATCGAGTCTGATGCGGACTTCACTGCTGGAAAAATCCAGGCTGCCTCTGCTCTCTCGTTTTTGGATGAGTTTTCGGCTGAGCTGGTACATTTTTAAAATTGTATCGGCAAATTTTGGATCGCGGCTTTTGCCGTCAATAATGTCTTGCACCTCCTGGTAATTAAAGCGTCGGTCACTGTTTATTACCGATTCCCTGATTTCATATTGAATCAGGTCGCCATTAGCTGACAGTTCACAGAGCACGCTGTAAGACAGACGATCTACACCCGGCTTTAATGAACAGATCTCGTTTGATAATTTTTCAGGAAACATCGGAATCACCCGATCGACCAGATAGACTGAAGTAGCGCGACGGGAACTCTCTTTGTCCAATGGGCTATTTGGCGGTGTGTAATAACTAACATCTGCGATATGTATGCCGAGTAGATAGTTGCCATTGTTGAGCGTTTTTAAAGAAATGGCGTCATCAAAATCCTTGGAATCGACCGGATCTACCGTAAAAGTCAATTCCTGACGCCAATCAAGGCGACGGTTGATTTCTGATTGAGGGATGGTTTCCGGAATACGGTTGGCTTGCTCAATCAGATTTTTTGAAAATTTGTCAGAAAGATCAAAGGAGCGTGCGATTGACAGGGTATCGACGCCGGGCGTTTCTGGAAAACCGAGAATTTCAACAATTTTCCCTTCAGGATTCTGTCGTTCATCAACCCATTGCAGCAGGTGCGCCACTACTTTTTGGCCCGATTTTGCGTTCATTTGGTTTTCAGGGGCGATGTAAATATCGCGATGTAATTTAAGCTCATCAGGCGAGACAATCCCCCAGTATTTTGTTTGTCGAAAAATACCGACGATATTTTTCCTGCCGCGCTGAATCACTTCAACGATCTTTGCTTCAGGGTTTTTTCCTTTGGGGTGGGCAAACAGCACCGCCCGGACGGTATCACCGTGCATTGCCGTTCCAATGTTTTTCTGGCTGATGAAAATATCCAATTTCTGATCGTCAGCAATCAGATAGCCGTAGCCTTGGGTTTTTACATGGAGGATTCCGGTGACCGCTACCCGTTGAGCGCTCTGCCCCAATCTACCTTTTTTGTGTCGCGCTAATTTTCCTTGCTGCAGCATTAGTTTTAATTTTTGTTTAAATGCCGGATATTTGTCAGCACTTATCTGTAATAATTTTCCCAGTTCCCGAGCTGTATAGGTTTGTCCTGGCTTTTTTTCGAAAAGTTCAAATATTTGGGATTCAATACTCATTTTGAGGGTCTTTCTCTATTTAATGTCCTTAATGTTATCAGAACAGTTTTGGATATCCAAAACCGGTTAAAGTGTATTATTTCTATTTTGGCGCTGCTGAGAGTAAGGTTAACCAACCGGGGTACAATGACAAAACATGGAAGCAAAAAATTCGGAGTTAAAAGTCTATCATACATCGGATAAATTTCACAATTAAAAATTCTAGATGCTAATGATATAATCAGGATGGAAGAATGAATGAACTTGCAAAACGTTGTCATAAAAATGTAGCAAACAATTGTCTCAGGTAGAATAATCGGAACGTCCTCAATCATCAGAACGTCCCGATTATTCTCAACGTTATTAAATTTCGATGCCTTATTTAAGCAAATCTTTCAGTCCTTTGCTGGGGGTAAATTTTGCTTTTTTTCCGGCAGGGATCTGAATTTTTTGGCCGGTTGCAGGATTGACGCCAGTCCTTGCGGCAGTATGAGCAACCTTGAAGGTACCAAAACCCTGGTAAGTGAAGGAATCACCTTTTTTGAGACAATCGGTTAATGTTGCAAAAAGTGCGTCGACAGCTTCGCCGGCAACCTTTTTTGTGGGTATTCCATCAACACCGGCAATTTTATCAATGAGCTCCGCTTTAGTCATTTTCGATATCCTCCTATCATGTTTAAACAGTTGGTAAATTTTAGAAATTGTGGCTAAAAGTAAGAATAATTCTTGTCAATGTCAATGAAAAAATGAAAAAATCCGATTAATTGGAAAAAATTATTATAACCCAACTGGCAAAATAATTGAGGGTAGCGCCAGGTCTTTGAAAAGTATTAAACTGTTAACATGAAGTAAAAAAAGAAATTACCAGCTGTTGAAGAAGCCGTTGTTGATATTATTTATGTAGCAACTTCAGAAAGCCTGAAGCTGATAAAAAATGTCGGCAGTAACCTATTTCAATAATTCGTGCCTGTCCGAAAACAGCTCCTTACACTGTCATTGCGATTCGCCGAAGGGACGAGAAGCAATCTCGTAATAATAATAAAGAGATTGCTTTGCTTCCTGTTTAGGCGGGGTCGCTTACAATGATCGCAACGGGCAATTTAAAGTCTTTTTCGGACAGACCGCATCCCATCGTCTGATAAACATAAAACAAGCACCAATAGTTTTATCGCTTTCCTCCGGACGAATAAGCTGTGCCATTGGCTATCGCCTGACTATTTTTTGAGCATTTAGCGTGTTTCGGGGGCGCTGAATAGATACAAAAGAAATCAATGAAATTCTCATCGAAATTTGCAGCTTGTTTTCTGAAGAAAAAATATAGTTTGATTTGCTCCGCTACAACAGTTGCCGATTAACATTAGAAAAATAAATTGCATTGATTAAGAATATTTATTGACATTTATTTGAGTTTTTTGTATTATATGTATAAATTGACTCAACAACTTGATTTCCAATATTTAATCTATTAAAATCGTCTTGGCGCTTTGAAATTATTTTGCTTAACAAATATTTTTATTCATATTCGGTTACCAATCCCGCAAATTTGGACAAATTGACTCGAATAAAAAGTGATAAAATTATGATCCTTATTGTTAACAGCGATGTATAAAAGCTGGTTGTTGCTCGCTTGATTTGGACATAGGTGTTAATGGTGATTAATATTGTCGCTGAAGTGGAATAGTTTTTGTAACTGATATATTAATCCACGAAAAAAGTTAAACTGAGTAGAAATTAACCAAATCAACTGAAAAACGTGGAGATGTCGACTGTCGTTGGTTGCAGTCGAAACTGGTTTTCCCTTGAAGGCGGCGTGCCTGGGAATGTAGTAGGAGGTATCATTTTGGAAGTTAGGTTTTGGGGAACTCGTGGCTCGATCCCATCGCCGGGTCCGGAGACTATAAAATTCGGAGGCAATACTACCTGCGTGGAGGTGATTCTTGATGATGGGACGATATTTGTCTTCGATGCCGGAACCGGGATTAAAAAGTTGGGACAACACATTGTCCGACAGAGAAAAAGTGGGACGATTCATCTTTTTTTCACCCATTCGCATTGGGATCACATTCAGGGTTTTCCGTTGTTTGAGCCAGCATATTCCCGTGATTTCAATATTAAAATTTATTGCTGTCCGACTGTCTATCAAAAGTTGCAGCATATTTTGATTACGCAAATGGATTCCCGCTACTTTCCGGTTAAGTTCAGCCAATTACAATCCAGGATCACTTTTCACGAACTCATAGCAAATCGAATGACCATTAATAACGCCAATTTAATTTGCATCGAAAACAATCATCCTGGCGGAGCCAATGGCTTTAGAGTCGATGAAAATAATCGTAGTGTTGTTTTCATAACCGATAACGAATTAATGCCGAAAGGAAATTCGGGAACACAGTGGAAGGATTTTGTCAAATTTTGTCAAAAAGCTGATTTATTAATTCACGATGCGCACTATCTGCCCCAGGAGATGAATAATACCATTGGTTATGGCCATTCCTCCTATGATCAGGCGCTTCAACTGGCGAAAGATGCTGAGGTTAACTATCTGCTATTTTTTCATCATGAACCTGATCGAACTGACCAGCAAATTGAAAAAATTGTGGATGATTATCGACAAAAAATTAAAAAATTTGATTATAATTTGAAACTTGATGCAGCTATCGAGGGTTCAAGTTACAGAATTTAATTCTCATTTGGATGTCCTAACCTATTTCGGAGAATCTAAATGAGCGACATAGCCACTGAACCGACATTGTTTGATATGGCGCTGCACATTGCTCAAAAGTGTCAACAGCTCTACCAGGCCATGGAGCAGCACACTCAGCATGATGAACTTAAAAAAAATTATCGTTTGCTGAGTGCTGAAAGCGCAGATCAAATAAAACTTTTTCAAGACCTGAGCCTAAAATTTAATGATATCATTATTGACGATCCAACTGCATTGGACAATCCTCGCTTTTACTTCAACAGCATCTCACAGGCTCAATCACTTTTCGACTGTCTGATAAAAAATGGGACACATTCGATACTGTTTGACGATATCAGTGCGTTACAACTGGCAATTAGTTTTGAAAAAGATACTATTCTTTTTGGGGATGAAATTATTGGATTGAGCGGAGGCAAGCTGGCACAGAGCATTGCGGATTATCTTGAGAGAAAGAAAATTCGCGTCAGCAAATTGCTGGAAATGAAAAGAAAATTATTGGAAAATTATCCAATTCACAATATTTAAAAAAGTGGTAACAAAAAAGCCGCCAAGAAACATAAAAAAAAGAAATTTATAAAATTATCGCCTTCATGAAAGCTGTAATTTTCTTAAAAGAATATAAATTTTCCTTGAGCGATAAAAAACAATAAAAATAAATTCAATAAAAAAACAGATTATTACAAATTATTTTAAATTATAAAAAACGATTAAAATGGCAAAATTTCCAGAATCAGAAGCAAGATTGTTTCACAATATATTCATATGCAAAAGATGCAAAAGCAAGATTAGAGCACCTTATCTCAAAATTCTTGCTGGTAAAATAAGTTGCAGAAAATGTTCAGGCAAAGCTCTTAGG
>OMKS01001064.1_pt1 | contig 25185 bp, 12 predicted proteins | sample 1674721 | NCBI WGS metagenome assembly OMKS01 (sample SAMN06264996, study PRJEB25208) | sediment metagenome | isolation source: hot spring sediment | place: USA: California | collected 2014-09-02
GCCGAGGCGCCACTAACGACGGTGCGCGCGCTCGACATCAAAAACGATGAGGCGATCTTTTCGACAATCGAAGTGCCATCCTCAGCAGGCGGCTGGGCTGATTACCCAAAAGGTGTTTTCTGGGCCTTCCTCGAGCGTGGATTGCATCCTTCCTCCATCAACGCGGTGCTGGCTTCCGATGTACCGGTTGGCGCGGGGATGTCGTCCTCGGCGGCGATTGAGCTGGCGTTTGCCTTTGCGTGGAACACGCTCGGCCAGTTCGATATCTCCCTTTCCGACCTGGCGCTGCTGTGTCAACGGGCGGAGAACCAGTACGTGGGCGTGAACTGTGGTATTATGGATCAGATGATCAGCGCGTGCGGCAAGGCCGGTCACGCGATGATGCTCGACTCGCGTTCGCTGGAACGACGCTATTTCCCAATGCCGGAGGGCGTCGCCATCGTCGTGGCCGATAGCATGATGCGCCGGTCGCTGGCGGCGTCGGAGTACAACGTGCGTCGGGCGCAGTGCGAGCAGGCGGTGAGCCATTTGCAGACTAACCTGCCGGAGATCAAGGCTTTGCGGGATGTATCATTGCGTCAACTTGAACAGTTTGGCTGTGATCTGCCGGAAGTCGTGTACCGGCGTGCGCGGCACGTCATCACGGAGAACGACCGGGTGATGAAGTTTGCCCGCACGCTCCACGCCGGTGACATCGCGGCGGCCGGCGCGCTGATGATCGAAAGCCATCGCAGCCTGCGTGATGATTACGAGGTAAGCGCAGTGGAATTGGACGCGTTGGTCGAGGTGGCTGTGGAAGTTCCCGGCTGCTACGGCGCGCGACTGACCGGCGCGGGATTCGGCGGATGTACGATTGCCCTGGTGGCCGAAACGGCCGTCCCCGAATTCGAAGCGCACATTGTCAAAGTCTACGACGAGCGTTTTGACAAACAGCCCGCCGTCTACGTCACGCATTCGGCTGACGGCGTTGCTGCCATCCAATAACATGATTACGGCAGTGATTTTTGAAGACTCAGTAAATCCAATTTTGCTCGGTCTGGATCGCCAGAGCCAGATCAGAACGGGGATCTGGCGATCCCCTCGGAGCATTTTGTGATCTACTGAGACTATGTGACTATCGGACTAAAGACTAACTGACTATTTTCAAAGGAGCGGAATATGAACATAGGCATTCCTAAAGAACGGCTCTGTGGAGAAGAGCGTGTGGGGTTGACGCCAGCCGGCGTCGGTTTATTGATAAAGGACGGTCATAAGTGTTATGTGGAAGTGGGCGCCGGCTCTGGCGCCGGTTTTGATGATTATGACTACGAGCGCATGGGCGCAACGCTGGTACCGACCGGGGAAGAACTCTATGCCAGCAGTTCGCTGATCCTCAAAGCGTTGCGGCCTACGTTGGAGGAGATTACGTGGATGCCTGTCGGCCAGACACTTATGTGCTTCCTTGGGCTGATGTCGATGCCCCAGGAAGAGGTGGACGAGCTTAAAAAACACAAAGTGACCGCCATCGCCTACGAGATGATCTCCAAAGATGGACGTGACTTTCCTATCCTCAAAACAATGAGCGAAATTGCCGGGCGTCTGGCCCCCTACATCGCCGGAACGCTGCTGATGCGCACCAACGGCGGGCGCGGTGTGTTGTTGAACGGCGCGCCGGGCGTTTCTGCCGGCGAGGTGGTGATCCTGGGCGGCGGGACGTTGGGCATGAACGCTGCACGCGCCTTTGTTGGCCTGGGCGCGAAGGTCTTCATCCTCAGCCGCTCGCTGGACCGGCTGCGCTATCTGGAGGAGTACTTCCAGGGCCGTGTGACGACGATGATCGATCACGACTTCAACGTCGCGTACACCACGCGCTTTGCCGACGTGGTCATCGGTGCGGTGCGCGATCCGGGCAAACGTGCTCCGGTCGTCATCACCCGCGAGATGCTGCGCACGATGCGCAAGGGCGCGGTCATTATGGACTTCGCCATCGATCATGGCGGTTGTGCGGAGACGAGCTGTGCGACGTCTTTCGACAATCCAACCTATATCGAGGAAGATGTGGTGCATTACTGCGTTCCCAACGTGCCCGGCGGCGTGCCGCGCACCTCGACGCACGCGTTCAACAACGCGGCCTGGTCCTACATCCAACACATCGCGACTATGGGGCCGGTCTCAGCCTGCGCGCAAAACGACGCTTTGCGCAACGGCGTCGCCATCCGCAACGGCGAGATCATCGAACCGCAGTTCACCCCACGGCATTAATGTGCCCAAAAACCGGGATTTTAGGAAAAATCCTGGTTTTTCTCGTTCATAATTTGCCATTCGCCATTCGCCATTTTAAGGAGGTGGAATTTGTTTCACGCACTTGTCGCTATCAAGCAGGTGCCGGACACGACCAATATCCGCATCGATCCCGACACGGGAAACCTGGTGCGGGAGGGCGTGCCGGCGATCATGAACCCCTACGACGCGCACGCGCTGGCCTCTGCCGTGGAGTGGAAGCGCAAGCTAGGGGGGAAGGTCACAATCGTTTCGATGGGGCCGGCCTCGTTCACGGTGACGATCCGCGAGGCCGTCGAGTTGGGGGCTGATGCGGGTTATCTCGTTTCCGACCGCAAGTTTGCCGGCGCGGATACTCTGGCGACCTCTTACGTGCTCGCCCAAGTGATCCAGATGATCCACGAGAAAGAGCCTGTCGACGTGGTCTTCTTCGGTAAGCAGGCGATCGACGGGGACACGGCGCAGGTCGGCCCGGGGGTGGCGGTACGGCTCGACCTGCCGATCATCACCTACGCAGTCAAAATCCGCGACATCGATCTCGCCAAACGACAGATCGTCGTCGAACGTAAGACTGAGCGCTGGACGGAGGTCGTCGAAGCGCCGCTGCCCGCGCTGGTGACGTGCGAGAAGGAGATCGCCGAGGTACCCTTTGCGCCGCTGCCCGATCTTATCCGCTCGCTGCGTTACGAGCCGGAAGTGTTGACGATGGAGAGCGTAGGTTGGGAGACCAACCACCAGCTCTTCGATGCGGAACACGTCGGCGTGCGCGGTTCGCCCACCGTGGTCTTCAAGATGGGGACGCCACCGCTGCCTGAAGCCGGCGAGAAGGTCAACAGCCGTGAGGTCGGCGTGGAAGCTGCCGTCGCGACGGCGTTCGCCAAAGCCGACGCTGCCGGTATCCTCACGTCCGTTTTAGGAGGCGCCAGATGAGCGCGCGTCGATTCTGGGTTTTTATCGAGCAAGAAGAGGGCAAAGCGCATCCGGTTTCCTGGGAACTGTTGGGCGTTGCCAGCCGGCTTGCCTCTGAGGTCAAAGAGGAGGCCGATGCTGCCGGTGATACCGTCCACGTGGAATGTATTCTCTTGGGCGACCAGGTTGAGGGGATTGCGCAGGAAGCTATCAAGTACGGCGCGGAGCGCGTCTACTTGGTGGACGAGCCGGAACTGGAGAACTATCGCAACTGCCCGTACTACAAATGTATCGTGGGCGTGGTGCAGAAGTACGGGCCGGAAGTGCTGCTCATCGGGGCGACGACGTTGGGTCGCGACCTAGCCGGCGCGGTGGCGACTTCGCTGCGCACCGGGTTGACCGCCGACTGTACGGGATTGGAAATGGGCGAGGTGAAAGGCTCGAAGCAGCGGCTTTTGCTGGCGACCCGTCCCGCGTTTGGCGGCAACATCATGGCGACCATCCTCTGCCGGAAACACCGCCCGCAGATGTCGAGCGTGCGCCCGCGCGTGTTCCCCATGCCGCCGTACAATCCGGAGGCCGTTGGGGAAATCGTACGCGAGGAAGTCCCGCTGGACGAAAAAGACACCGAAGCCTGCATCCTGGAATTCATCCGTGATCAGGCCGAGAGCGTCGATATCGAGTACGCGGACGTCATCGTTTCTGGCGGGCGCGGCCTGGGCACGCCGGAAGGCTTTAAGTTGATCGAGGAACTGGCGCACGAATTGGGTGGCGTCGTCGGCGCATCCAGGCCTTGCGTGGACGCGGGCTGGATCGGCTACGCGCATCAGGTGGGGCAATCTGGCCGGACGGTGCGGCCCAAGCTCTACATCGCCGCCGGTATTTCCGGCGCCTTGCAGCACAAAGTCGGGATGCAAAACTCCGATTTCATCATCGCCATCAACTCCGATCCTAACGCCCCCATTTTCGAAGTGGCTGACGTGGGCATCGTGGGCGATCTCTTCGAGGTGATCCCGGCGATGATCAAGGACATCAAGGCGCGCAAGGAGCAAGTCCTGAGCTTGTCGAAGGAGGCCCTGGCATGAATACCCAAGATGAAAAGATTCGCTTCGATGCTATTGTCGTCGGCGCGGGGTTAGCCGGGTCTGCTGCGGCGATGGTGATGGCCCGCGCAGGACTGAGCGTCGCGTTGATCGAGCGCGGGCAGAAAGCGGGCGGCAAGAACTACTTCGGCGGCGCGATCTACACGCACGCCATCGGCGAAGTGCTGCCCGGTTTTATGGATCGCAAGCCGCCGTTCGAGCGCCCCGTCACCGAGGCGGGCTTCTGGATGCTCTCGAAGGATGGCGGTCTGACCAAGATGACGGTGCAGGGCGGCAAGCTGGGCGCCGAACCCGCCGATGCGTACATGGCGTCGCGCGCGGTCTTCGATGTGTGGTGGGCCGACCAGGCGCAGAAAGAAGGGGCGCTGCTGATTCCCAAAACGTCGGTCGTGGACTTCATCCGCGACAATACTGGGCAGGTCATCGGCGTGAAAACCGACCGCGCGCAAGGCGACGTCTACGCGCCGGTCGTCATCATCTGCGAGGGCGTCAATAACATCTTAACGCAGAAGTTGGGCCTGATCGATCACGACCTGGAACCGGCGCACATGGCGCTGGCGTTCAAGCAGGTCATCGCGTTGCCGATGGACACCATCAACGCGCGCTTCGGTTTGCCCGACGAGAACCACGGGTTGGCGGCCTCGGTGCTGGGTGACGTCTCACTCGGCCTGCCGGGCATGGGCTTTGTCTACACCAACAACACGAGCGTCTCCGTGGGACTGGGGATGATGTTGGATGCGGTGGTGGAATATCGCCTGAAGCCCTACGAAGTCTTGCAGCGGTATCTGAAGCATCCGGCGATTGCGCCGCTGATCAAGGGCGGGCAGTTGATGGAGTATGGCGCGCACCTGATCCCCGAAGGCGGCTATCGCGATATGCCCAAGCTGTACACCGGTGGGGCGATGGTCGCGGGCGACGCCGCGTCGATGGTCAACGCCCTGCACTGGGAGGGCACCAACATGGCGATCGTCGCCGGGAAGCTGGCCGCCGAGACCGCGATAGAGGCGCACAAGCATGGCGATTTCTCCGCGCAGACGCTTTCACAGTACGAGGCGCGGCTGAAGGATCGCTTTATCCTCAAGGATATGAAGCAGTACCGCAACTTCGCCCGCTTCCTGGAAACGCACCCGGAGCTTATGGATGCGTATCCGAACTTTATCAACGACGCGCTGGGGCAGTTCTTCAGCGCCTACGGGATGCCAAAGAAGACGCTGTTCAAGAATATCCTGGGGAGCCTCACCAGCCGGCGGCAGTTGTTCAAGGCCGTGGGCGACATGCTCTCTATGGGAAGGGCGGTGATGGGATGGTAATGAAAAAAGGGGACGCATTCAGTGTGAAGGAGCTGCCGCAGGACTTAAAGGACAGCCTGCCCGATGTGTACGTGGACGATCTGCTGGTCTCGCTCAAGTACTTTATCGACGAGGAGCAGAGCCATCTCAAAATCAAGGATCAGGCGGTGTGCGCGCGCTGCCAGTACAAGCCCTGCATCGATTTTTGCCCGGTTGGCGTCTACACGCTGGCTCACGATGGCAAGATTCAGGTGGCGTACCAGGCGTGTGTCGAGTGTGGGAGCTGCCGGGTGGGATGTCCATACGAGAACATCGAATGGGTGTTGCCGCGTGGCGGGTTCGGTGTCGCGTATAAGTTCGGATAGCCGCTCAGGTTATCGCAAGACCGCGCAGTCACACGACTGCGCGGTCTTCTTTTTCAATCAGCAGATTCTTTTCTTAAGGGTGTTTTTGCGCTGGCGGGCGTCGCCCGCCAGCGCAAAAACACCCTTTCACCCGCGCCTTTAGGCGCAAAATACCGCATTTAGCGAAGTCTTGGATAGATTGGTGCTGTTCAGGCGTTAGCTTGTTTCCAGAGCGCGACGGCGGCGTTGCTGTCCACATCCTCGGTCGCCGTGAAGAGGTCCGTGGGTTTGGGCGATTCGCTGACGATGGGGTTTTCCAGCGCCTTGAGCGCGGTCGGCATGGGCAGGCCCGCGGCGAGCATTTTTTTCAATAGCAGCGGCGGCTGTTTTTCGATGTCCAGGTCCAGAATCTTCCCAAAGAAATTGTTGATCTCGAACAGCCCCTCGAATGGCCCGGCGGAGAGGTGGACGCCGTTGTTGGCGATGCTGACTGTCCCCAGGCCGTAATCCTCGGCGTGGGCGTACAGCGTGCCCCGGATGGAGTGGGGGACGGCTTTCTCCGGGAACGTCGCGCCGACCATCTCGTTGCGCAGCGTGCCCCAGGCCGTGTCCGAATGGACCAACACCAGCACGATGCGGTGGGTGGGATCGGTGAAGTGCAGCAGTTGCGCGGGGTGGAAGCCGTTGACCAGGATGAAGCTCTCGCCGTCTTTGGTGTAGTGCTGCACGTAGAAGCCGCTTCTGATCTTGAGCGATTTCTTGGTGAACCACAACGTATCTAGCGCAAAGCAATCCATGCCCGGATGCGCCTTCAGGTATTCGTGCCCGCCGTAGATGGTGATGCCCTCCAGAGTGGGAATCCCCAGCGCCTCGGCGATCTTCGACCGGTCTTCGGCGTCTACCATCTGCGAAGCGAAGCGCGAGAGCCGGTTGATGTAGCCGTAGTGCCGGTTCATGATCTCCGCTTCTTCGAGGACCTTGCCACCCACTACAGCGATGCCGCTCACGATAGCGCGAAATTCCGCCAGTTTGGTGAAGACGAGGTCGAGCGCGGCTTCCACCTGGGCGGTGTCTTCCACCATAAAGATTTCCGGCTTTACAAAGAGCAACAACTCATTGCGATGGGTCTCCCGGCCAATTTCGACCGGTTGCAGGATGGCGAAATCATCGCAAGTTGGAGCCGTGGCGGCGATAGTTTCAATCAAGGCTTTGTCAACTGTCATTGTGTAGTTTTCCTTTACTATGGATTGTCTGATCGTGCGAAACTTACATTAAAGGGCGCACTTTTGCTTCGTGCGCCCTTTGAATGGAATAGCAACGTTTATAGCAGGCTCATGGCCTGGTTAAAGGCCTCGATGGCTTGATCGATCATGCCGTTGGCCATGTACGCATCACCGAGCACTTGATAAAGTGCGGCGCTGTCCGGTTGTTCGGCGACGGCCTCTTGTAAATCATCGATTACGTCATCCAGGCTGGCCTCTGCTTGGATGAGTTTGCTGTAATGCTCGATCACCGCATCGATGTTGCCGGCCTTCCACGCCGCGCGTGCCTGGGCCAGCAGTTCGGCGTATTCCGCTTCTTCCTCCGGTGCTATCCCGGTGACGACGCCCTCCTGTGGAAGGGCTTCCTCTGGCGCTATTTCAGGCTCTATCTTTGGCGCTTCAGCAACCGGCTCCGGTACTTCTTCGACGAGCGGTTCGGGCGTGCGTGCTTCGGCGACGACGGGTTCAGGCGCTTCTGGCTCGGTGGGTTCCTCCGGCACGCCGGCTTCTTCCGGTGCTGCGACTTTGAGCTCGGGCTTGCGGCCCAGGATCTCGTCGACACGGGCTTGTGCTTCGGCTTCGGCCTGGGCACGGAGTTCGTCTTCTTTTCCGGCGGCGAGGCTTTCAAGCCAGGCGAGCGCATCGTCGCCGGACATCATATCACCCTCGGCGACGGGAACTTCGGCGGCGGAGGCTTCAGGTTCAATGGGGGCCTCCACGACCGGTTCCTCAACAACCGGCTCTTCGACGGTTGGTTCTTCGGCGCGGGCTTCTGGCCTGCGGCCCAAGATTTCGGCGACGCGAGCCTGCGTCTCCGCTTCAGCCTGGGCACGGAGTTCCTCTTCCTTGCCAGCGGCCAGGCTGCTGAGCCAGGCGAGCGCATCGTCGCCGGAGAGAAGGCCGCTTTCAGCACCGCTGAAAGCGGCGCTTTCAGTCTCACTTTCAGCGATGTCTTCAGCGACAACGCTTGCAGCGACAACGCTTGCAGCGCCAACTTCGGCAACGGTTTCAACCTCACCGGAAACGGCCTCTTCAATAACGGGCGCTGCGGCCTCGACTTCGGCGATTTCCTCGCCAAACGATTCCCAGCCAAAGAAACCTTCGGTGGTGGGGGCTTCCTCCACGGCTAACGATGGTTCTTCGACAACCGGCTCCGGTTCGACGGGCTTTGCTTCGGGTTTGTGGCCCAGGATTTCAGCGACCCGAGCCTCCGTCTCCGCCTCAGCCAGGGCGCGAAGTTCCTCTTCCTTGCCCGCGGCGAGGCTTTCGAGCCACGCGAGTGCGTCATCGCCGGACATCATATCACCCTCGGCGACAGGGGCGGCAACTTCGGTGATTTCCTCGCCAAACGCTTCCCAGCCAAAGAAGCCTTCGGCACCAGGTGCTTCTTCCAGACCCTCCACAGATGCTTCGGCAAGCGGCTCCAGCTCTGTGATCTCAGCTTCGGCTTCAGTGAAGAACTCCTCTGTCTCACCAACGTCAAGGCTTTCGAGCCAGGCGAGGGCATCCTCGCCCTCGGCAGTTGGGGTCACCGTGGAGACCGCGCCTTCAGCTTCCTCAAGTTGCTCTGCCAGGCTCTCCCAATCGAGCTCACCTTCTGCGATTTCGACGGGCGCGGCTTCGCCTTCCTCGAACGCTTCGCCGAACGCTTCCAGCCCGGAGATACCTTCCCCAGCAGGTTCTTCTTCTGTAACGGGTGTAGGTTCTTCGACAGCCGGCTCAGGTTCGGCGGGCTTGTGACCGAGGATTTCGGCAACGCGGACCTGCGCTTCTGCCTCGGCCTGGGCGCGGAGTTCCTCTTCTTTGCCGGCGGTAAGGCTTTCGAGCCAAGCGAGTGCATCGTCACCAGAAAGCCTGTCGCCTTCAGCGACAGGTGCCGCCGCGCTGATTTCTTCTTCGACGATGTGCGCGGCTTCGATCTCGGTGATCTCCTCACCGAACGACTCCCATCCGAAGAAACCCTCGGCGACAGGCGCTTCTTCAATTGCCGGCGTGGCTTCTTCTGTGAGGGGTTCGGCGGCTTCTTGGTCGAGAGCCGGTTCTACAGATACAGACACTGTCTCTATGGACACTGTCTCTTCTGCCGTGACAACAGCCTCTTCAGCCGGGATTTCATCCAGCCATTCGAGTAGGTCTTCCTCGACCGTTTCGGCTTCGGCTCCGAGCCCGGCGGCCGGCGGGAGTTCGCTGAGCCAGTCGGGAATGCCTGATTCGGGCGCGCCCGAAGCGGGCGCTTCCTCAGTGGGTGCGACGGCAGCAGCTTCGGCAGTTTCCTCAGGCTGGAACTCGGTGAGCCAGTCCGGAAGGGCGCCTTCTTCGGCGGCGAGGGCCTCTTCTGTGGTTTCGGCCACGCCGTCAAAGCCCTTCATCCATTCGGGTAGCTCTTCTTCCTCCGCTACAATCGCCTCGGCTTCTTCTTCTGCCGGTGCGGCGGGTTGGAGGCTTTGCAGCCAATCTGGGATCTCTTCTTCGGCGGGCGCGACCTCAGAAGAGGGTTCGCCTTCGACTTCCTCTGCGACTTCGCCCGGGGGCTTGAGTTCACTCAACCAATCCGGCACGTCCGCTTCAAGCGCACCCGCTCCAGGCAGGGGAATCTCCTCGGCGGCGGGGGCGTCCGGTTGAAGGGCTTGCAGCCAGTCGGGGATGCCCTCTTCGGGCGCGCCTACCCCAGGCGCGCCTGCCTCAGCTTGAGCCGTGGGTTCCAACTCGCTGAGCCAGTCGGGGATGCCCGCTTCGAGCGCGTCCGCTTCAGACGCGCCTGCCCCAGGCGCACCCTCGGCCTCGGATATGCCGAGTTCCTCTCCTAGTGCGAAGCCTTCGATTTCCAATTCCGGGGCAGCTTCTTCGACTTTCTCCTCGCGCAGCCAATCGGGCATGTCTGCTTCGGCGATGGGTTCGGCCACGGGCTGCTCCGCCTCAGCTTCTGCGCTGATGTCGGCCATCCAACTGAGCGCGCCTTCTTCCTCGTCACCTAACTCGCGCAACCAGTCGGGGATCTCGATTTGCGCTTCCAGCCCGGCGGTAATATCGACCAGGCGAGCTTCGGACTCGGTCATTTCGGGCTGCATGGCGGGAGGGCTGACACTCACGGATGCCGCTTCGAGCCTCTGGAACCATCTGGCCTGTTGATCCACGTCCAGTGTGCCGGGTGTGTACGTCAGATGTTCTATACTCACTTCGCGCGGTTTCAGGGGCGAAGCCGCACCGAACATCTCATTGGCAAGTGTGTTCTCCAGGTCGATTTCCTGGGCGCGAGTGAGGTAGGTCTGCCCTTCCTCTTGCCCGCTGTCGATCCACAATGCACCCAACAGCAGATTGGCTTTGAGACAGTACTGCGCGTCATCCAGAAGCGTCTGGCAGGTATCCGCCGCCTGGACAATTTGATCGTCGCGCCAGTATGCCTCCGCCAGAACCAGGCGTAGATCGAGGCGCTGCGGATTCTCGGCGAGTAGCGCGCGTAGTTCCTCGACGGCACGGCCGGGCCTGTTCCCGCGCATGTAGAGACGCGCGAGACCGGCGCGGTTGAGTGGCACACGTTCTGGTTCGAATCCATCGCGGCGTCCATAAAGCTGTCGTAGTTCATCGATCAGGTCTTTATCGCCAGGATTGAGTTCGATGGCACGCTCCAGGTTCCAGATCGCTGCGTCGAGATTATCCAGACGTTGATGGGCCAATGTCAGACCGATGCGCGCCACCAGGTTTTCTGGATCAGCGTTCAGCGCGCGCTGGAACATATCAATCGCCAGCTCCGGTTGGTCCGCTTCCAACATCGTTTTGCCAAGCAGGTAATAGGCACCCATGTAGCGTGGATGTTGGCGTAGAATGTGGCGGGTATGCGCCAATGCTTCCAGGTAGCGGGCTTCCTCTATGAGATGGTCGATTTCATTTTCATATTGGCGTAAAGCAATCTCAGGCACGCTTTTCCTCCTAAAAAACTTGTCAAATCAAAGGTCCAAAGTTTTCAAACCTTTGCGTTTTCTGCGATGAAATGTCGTATGCGACCATAATTTCGCCGGACGAACTGATTTCCTATCTATACTCATTATGCTATGTTTTGAAGGAAAAGTCAAAACAACTTTTCTTTTAATATTTCTGAGTCTTGCTAAACCATGAGCCTGTGATAAAATGGCACTATTGCGTCTTGGGGCGCGCTGATCTGTGAAGTTTTGTTTTGATCGATCTTCGATTGCACAGTTGGGGCGTCCTGCTATGCAGTTGCAGAAACAGGTATTGACTCTGAGTGGAGGTTTAGATGAGTGACGAGAATCAGCCGAATGAGGTTGTAGAATCACAGCTTAAGCCCGAAGGTGTGCCGGCAGAACCGCAACCGGCGCCGGAGCTGATTGAGGCGCCACCTGCTGCACCGCCGATGAGTGCTGTGCAGGCCGATGCGCCGGCCGAGGTTGAAACGGCCATTGATACAGAAACGCCCGCAGATAGTGCTGCGGCGTCGTCTGTGGTCAGCATCGCGGATCTGGAAACTTCGAAACCCTCGTCGGGTGAGAAGCTCAGCGGTTTGTTGACAGGTGTCGGCGCGTTCTTCAAAGAGCGACGTTGGCTACTGGGCGCGTTCGCTGCGCTGGTGGTGGTTGTGATTCTGGCGCTGTTGTTGCCCAGGCTGGCAGCGACGCAGCTTTCGGGCATGTTTGAGAGCGGGTTCACCGCGTTGGATGCCGACAATCGTACGTTGGAACATCCAGACGGGCTGCGTATCAGCCTGGTCGATCCGGTGGAGCGCAAAGTGCGCGTGAAACTGGAATCGACGCCGCGCGCGGATTTCGTCGGCGGGACACTGCCGGAGGATTTGCAGCCGGCGTCGACCGGGCTTCCAGTCAACCTGACCCCCAAAAGCCCTTATTATGCCATCAATCTGCGCGGTAATGACGTTTCTGGTCCCGCAACGATAGAGATCGTCATCCCCAACGAGGCGGAACCGTGGGAAACGCTCGACCTGTATGCCTGGGATGGCGATAGCTGGCGCTGGCTGCCTACGCAGCTTGACCGCACGGCCGAAGTCTTACGGGCTAACGTGAAGACGTTGCCTAAATCGGTGATGGTGATGCAGGCAGGGCTGCCGCCGCAGAAGATTGTGACCGAGGCAGAAACTTTCCCGTTGCCTGCGGACTTGAATCCCGCGCCGGAGACCGCGCTGACCGAGATCGACGTGCCCGGCATCCTCGTGGGGACGATGGGCGGCGTGACCGGCGATGTAACGCAGTTGCCGGCAGCGCAAGGTGGGGGATTGACCCTCGTTCCGACCGTGCGCAACTGGGCGCCGGGCCGCGAACCCAACTGGGGGCTGGTCAGCGATATGCTCAACAACGCCACGGACCGCGCCGCGCACGTGCAAAACTTGCTCGGCATCACGCAGAGCGGGGGATACGATGGACTGGTGCTCGATTACCGTATGGTGCGCCCGGAGACCCGCGACGCTTACGCTGATTTCGTGACCGACCTGGGCGCTGCTTTGCAGAAAAATGGCCTCTGGTTGGCCGTGGTTGTCGATACGCCGCAGCGCGCGACGGACGGTTCCTGGGATACCGGCGGCTATGACTGGGCGGCGTTGGGTGCGGCTGCCGATCAACTGCGCGTGGTGATGCCACTCGCGCCTGGCGCCTATACGCCGGGCGGTCTGGCCGAGCAGATGATCGTGTGGGGTGTGACGCAGGTGAATCGTCACAAGTTGATCCCCGTTTACTCGACGCTGAGCACCGATGGCGAAGAACTTTTCACCTTGGGCGACATCCTCGCGCCGATTGGCGGTATTCAGGCCGTGGAGACACTCACGGAAAGCGTTACGCCGGGGACTGCGCTGAACTTCAAACTCGGCGCGGTGTCTGCGGTGGAAACCGACGTGGCGACGGGCGCGACCCGTATGACCGTGGGCGAGGCCGCGTACTGGCTTGGCACGCCGCAATGGTTGCGCCAGCGGATGACGCTGATCGAGCGCTATCATTTGGGAGGCGTGGCACTGCGGGACCTGTTCGTTGATGGAAATATGCCAGATATCCTGACGAGCGTTGCCGAATACAAGACACAAACGACGGCAGCAATGTACGCGATGCCCGAAATCGCGTGGCAGGTGACCGGTCCTGGCGGGCAGTTGGATACCGAGGCGACGACGGCGTTGACCCAACCGCAGTTCTCCTGGACCGCACCGGCACTTACCGGTACCTATACGATTGCGGCAAACGTCGCCGGGTTGGACAAAGGCTCGCTGGCGGTGTTGGTCGCTGCGCCCGCGCCCGTGATTACGGAAACTGTCGCCGTCACCGAGACGATCGAAACCGAGGAAGGGACTGAGGCCACGACACTGACGCCTGTCGAAGGGCTAAAAGCCGGCTTTGTCTCCGATGTGACCGTGCCCGACAACACACGCTTCGAGAAGGAAGAGGCATTTACCAAGACCTGGCGGATGCGCAACGCAGGTAGTGAGGATTGGCCGGCAGATACCGCACTGGTCTTCGTTTCCGGCGAGCAGATGACCGACGTGGCAGAAGTTGAGATTGGTGAAGTCAAGGCTGGCGAGGACGTCGACATCAGCGTGGATATGGTCGCCCCGAACGCTGACGGCACGTACAAGGGTAACTGGCAGATTCAAGTTGGCGATACGGCAATCGAGGGTGGTAAGATTTACTTGGTCATTCAGGTGGGGGAACAGGCGGCGGCTCCGGTCACGCCCATTGTGGCACCGGTCGCCAGCGGCAGCTTCGAGTTGGGTGGGCACGTGCGTGATGTGGGTCTGCCCTACAAAGACACGATGCATTACGCCGGGATGAACTGGACGAAAGTGCAGGTCCACTATGGGCAGGATGCTTCTGGACTCATCAACGTCTCTCATGCTAATGGATTCAAAATCCAGTTGAGCGCGTTGGGCGGCGCGAGTATGGTGACGCAACCCGGATTTGAAGATCAATTCGCTGCTTGGGTCGCGGGATTGGCGGCAGCGGGCGCGGATGCCATCGAGGTGTGGAACGAGCCGAACATCGACCGTGAGTGGCAAGGCGAGCTAATCAATCCACAGTCGTACACCAACCTGCTGTGCAAGTCCTACAACGCGATCAAGGCTGCTAACAGCGGCACGGCCGTCATCAGTGCTGCGCCTTCGCCGACCGGTTGGTTCGGCGGCTCCAAACTTACCGACTGTGCCAATGGTGGCTGTGGTTATGATGATCAACCGTGGATGGAGGGACTGTACAACGCCGGGGCGGCCAACTGTATGGACTACATCGGCGCGCACCATAACGCTGGGGCGACAGCACCCTCGGCGCGCAGCGGGCATCCCGCCGGTGGGACGCACCACTCGTGGTACTTCCTCCCGCAGACCGAGTTGTACTACAACATCTTCCGTGGGACGCGCAAGTTGTTCTACACCGAAATGGGCTATGCTTCCCAGGAAGGCGTACCGGCGTTCTCCGATCAATTTGCCTGGGCACGCGGCACGAATAATGCGCAGCAGGCGGCGTGGCTCGCCGAAGCTGTGCAGTTGGGCATCAATACCGGGATGGTGCGCTGCATCATCGTCTGGAACATCGATTTTACCCGCTATAGAACCGATCCTCAGGATGGATTCGCCATTATCCGGCCAGGTGGTGGGTGTCCCGCGTGCGAGACACTCCATGCGGTTTTGGGATCGCGCTAACATCAAAGGCTACAAAAGTCTCAACCGGGTTCTGCATAGACAAGTGTCTTGTTGATCGAAGTTAATTGTAGCCGCAAGTACTTTGTGAGACTTTTGTAATCTGGTCCGTTCAATATCAAAAGACCCTAAGGGTTTAGCAGACCCTTAGGGTCTTTTAGAAAGCGAGATGCTATGTTTTACGATCAAGTCAAAATTCACGTGACGGGTGGCCATGGCGGTAAAGGCGGAGTGTACTTTCGCCGGGAGAAGTTCATTCCTTTCGGCGGGCCTTCGGGCGGTGATGGCGGTAAGGGCGGCGACATAGTTTTCGCCGTGAGCAGTCATCTGAATACGCTCTACCATTTTGCGCACAAGAAGGAATTTGTGGCTGCCGATGGCGAACCGGGACGCAACAAAGACCGGTATGGGGCCGGTGGCGCGGATCTGGTTCTCGAGGTTCCACCGGGCACATTGGTCTACGATGCGAAGACGGGCGAGCTTTTGGCCGACCTCGTGGACGTGGGACAGTCTGCCGTGGTCGCGCAAGGCGGGCGCGGCGGGCGGGGCAACATCCGCTTCGCGTCGGCGACGAACCAGGCCCCGCGCATCGCCGAAAACGGCGATCCTGGCGAAGAGCGCTGGCTGCGCCTGGAACTAAAACTGCTCGCCGACGTCGGGTTGGTGGGGATGCCCAACGCCGGGAAATCCACGCTACTTTCCGTGACCACCGCCGCCAAGCCGGAAATCGCCGACTATCCCTTCACCACGCTGCAACCCAATTTAGGCGTCGTGGCCTTGGGGGTCAATGAGACCTTTGTGATGGCGGACCTGCCGGGCTTGATCGAAGGTGCCAGCGATGGCCGGGGCCTGGGCCACGAATTCCTGCGCCACATCGAGCGCACGCGCGTGCTCATCCACCTGCTGGATGGCGCGGCGCTCGATCCGCTGGCCGATTTCGCGGCGATCAACGCCGAACTGGCGGCCTTCGGGCACGGCCTGAGTGATAAACCGCAGATCGTCGTCATCAATAAGCTGGACATCCCCGGCGTGCAGGAATTGTTTCCGGAGATGCAAGCTCTCTTTGCCGAACGTGGTTACCACGATGTGATGGGCATTTCGGCCATTACGAAGATGGGCACGCGCCAGTTGATGGGACGCGCCTACCAGATGGTGCAGGAAGCGCCGCCGCCCGAACTGCCGCAACCGGCTCCGCCTGTGAGCCGCTTTGAGCCGGAGGTGGACGACAGCTTTACGGTGGTGCGCGAATCTGAGGGTTTCTGGCGCGTACATGGCGCCAAGATCGAACGTGCCGTCTACCGCACGCAGACCAAGTGGCACGACGCGCTGTTGCGTCTGCACCATTATCTGGAGCACGAGGGTGTGCTCAAGGCGCTGCGCGAGGCGGGCGTCGAGGAGGGCGACACCGTGCGCATCGGCGACTTCGAGTTCGAGTGGATGGAGCAGGATTAAGCGTCCGTAAAAGTATAACTTCTACCGTAGGCAAAAGCTGTGGCCGATCTCCGACCGCGCCACCGCAAGCCCAAGCGCGGGAAATTGTTCTTTTACGAACCCTAAGCTGCCGCCGGGAGAATAACTTTTCCGGGAATGAGGTTTTCCTTGCCCTGGATATCCAGTGCTCGAATCTTCGGGTCGTGAATCCGGCAGGCGGCGTCTGCGCAGCGCCGTGCTGGTGGAGTGTGGCAAAGAGTTCGCCCATCTTCTCCAGGTGCGCTCCGTGATGTCAAAGTTTTTTGGTGAGAAAGTAGCGCTGGTATCCAGGCGGGAAATCATGTAGTTCGCCAAAAACCTCTAGCCGTATTTCTTATAGAAGCCCGGTGCCTGGAAACTGAATGTATCCAAATACACCTGCTTTGCTCCGCGCTTTCGTCCTTCCTCTTCCGCGAGCATCAAAAGCTGATGCCCATATCCACGCCCGCGTAGTTCGTCTTTGATCCACATCAAGTTGATATACAACCAATTCCAATGGATCGCGCCAACCACGCCGCCGACAATTTCCTGATCGGGTGACCGGAGGACGAAGCACAGGTTTTCTCCCTGATCATCACCGGCTTGTTGGCTGTTGTAATCCTGAATGCCGCCGCCAATGATTTCCCATGCCGGCTCATCAACGTAGACGATTTGATATGCTTCGTCCATACTTTATTTGACTCCTTGCTTGTCAGGTAGAAGGGGTACGCTTTGCTATGGTATGATTTTTGCTACCAATGGCAAGTAGATGCGGAATCTTTCCCTCACTGTAAGTGTAAAGTACTGCTCGGTAGATAGCCCCCCGCTATCGGTCACGCGCAACACGATCTGATGATTGCTCCCCACATTGGCGCTGGCCGGTGTTCCGGCGAGGGTGGCCGTGCCGTTGCCGTGGTCGGTCAGCAGCAACCAGGCGGGAAGCTGGGAGGCACTGAAGATCAGCGCGTCACCATCGGGATCGGTGGCGGTGACGTTGTAAACATAGGGGGTGCCCTCCACAGTGACGGTGACCGGCGTGCTGGTAAAGACCGGCGCATTGTTGGCTGTGGTGAAAGTAGCCGTGACGATGGTGTGGCCGGTGATGCTATGGGTGATCTGCGCCTCTGTGCCGGTCACGTCTCCGCTCCAACGCACAAATTCCCAATCAGGAGTGGCAATCGCTGTGAGGGTGATCACGTCGCCGTAGTGGTAGGTAGTCTTGTCGGGAGTAACCGTTACTGTACCACCGGCTTCTGGGCTGCGGTTGATCGTCAGTGTGTACTCATTCTGGCTGAAGGTGGCCGTGACGGTGGTGTTGCCGGTGATGGTGTGCGTGATTTCCGGCGTGCTCCCGCTGACATCGCCGGACCACGCGGTGAACGTCCATCCCGGATTGGCAATCGCTGTGAGGGTGATCACGTCACCATAATGATACACAGCTTGTTCCGGTACGACCGCCACGGTGCCGCCCTGCTCTGGCGCGCGCAGCACGGTCAGGGTATATGCATCCTGGCTGAAGGTGGCCGTGACGACGGTGTCTCCAATAATGGTGTGCGTGATCTCTGGCGCGTTCCCGGTTACGTCGCCGGACCACGCGGTGAACGTCCATCCTGGATTGCTGGTCGCTGTGAGGGTGATCACGTCACCATAATGATACACAGCTTGTGCTGGTACGACTGTCACCGTGCCGCCTTGCTCGGGCTCGCGTAATACGGTCAGGGTGTATTCATCCTGGCTGAAGGTGGCCGTGACGAGGGTGTGTCCGGTGATGATATGGATGGTCTGCGTGACTGTGCCGCTCACATCGCCACTCCAGTCCTCGAAGCTCCAGCCGGGGTTGGCGGTGGCCGTGAGTGTGATCGCGTCGCCGTAGTGGTAGGTGGTCTGCTCCGGGATGACCGTCACCGTACCACCCTGCTCGGGATCGCGCAGCACGGTCAGGGTGTATGCATCCTGGCTGAAGATAGCCGTGACGACAGTCTCTGCGGTGATAGTGTGGGTGATTTCTATCGTAGTTCCGGTCACGTCGCCGTGCCACGCTTCAAATGTCCAGCCTGGATTGCTGCTCGCCGTGAGCGTAATCACGTCCCCATAACGATACATAGCCTTTTCTGGAACGACGGCCACCGTGCCGCCTTCCTCTGGATCGCGCAGCACGGTTAAGGTGAATTCTTCCTGGTTGAAGGTCGCGGTGATGGCCGTGTGTCCCGTAAGCGTCAGCGTAAGCGGATTGTCGTTGCCGACCGCATCACCGCTCCAGCCGGTAAAGGCCCAACCGGGTTCGGCGTCGGCGTTCACCATGACCTGGTCGAGATAGGTGTAGGTCGGCCAGTCCGGCGTTACACTCACGCCGCCCTCGCCAGCCTGACTCGTCGTCAGGGTGTAGGCCTGGTGTTCGTAAGCGCCCATATCCACTGCGTCACCCACTGCCCGTGGTTGACCATCGAGGTCGGTTGGCGCGGTGACGCTAAGCGTGTTGCCGGTTTCGATGGCCGGGGAGTCGTAGCGCAGGTGGTAGTTGCCGGCGGTGGTGGGGGCATTAGCGCTATCCACGGGGGCGATGAAGATCGGATCGTCGTCGATGTTCCCATCGCCTGGGTAGCCACCCTGGACGAGGCTGCAGGTGACGTTCACACCGCTGCCGGCGATCTGGACGCTGCCGTTGCCCCATAAGATGCTGTTGACCAGCACGGGACTGCCGCTGCCAAAGTTGTAAAGGCCACCACCACCGCTGCCGCCGGGATCGGTGGCGCGGTTACCACCAAAGGTGACACCGTTCAGGATCGGGTTGCCGTCGATGGTGTATAGCCCGCCGCCATAAGCGGCGGTGTTGCCGCTGAAAAGTGCGTTGGTCAACGCCGGGTTGCCGCTGGTGTTGTACATCCCACCGCCATAGTAGGAGCTGCCGGCCCAGTTGCCGCGAAAGACGACCCCGGTCATGTCAGGACTGCTGTTAGTGTTGTACATCGCCCCACCGTAGTAAGCGGACTGGTTCGTATGGAAGGTCACGCGGGTGAGGGTGGGACTGCCGCCCTGGACGTATAGCCCACCGCCGAAGCGCCCGGTGGTGTTCCCGCCGAAGAGCACGTCCTGGAGGATGGGACTGCCGTTGAGGGAGAACATCCCGCCGCCACCGCTATCGCCATCGCTAACGCTTGCAGCAGCGCGATTTGCGTAGAAGGTGACGTTGGAGAGCGCCGGGTCGCCGCCCGCGTTGTATAGCCCGCCGCCGTTGAGAGCCAGGTTGGCGCTGAAGGTCAGATTGTCCAGTGTGGGGTTGCCGTTGTAGTTGTACAGGCCGCCGCCCAGGTTATATGGGTTGAGGCTGGCGTTGGCCTGCCCGGCGGTGAGGATGAAACCGTCCAGCGCGGCGGTCGTGGTGACACCGCTGCTGACGACGACGTGGTAGGCGTTGGTGCCGGAGATGAGGTCGGTGTCGGTCACCACGCCGTGTGGATCGGTGGTATCGTTACGGTCCAGGTCGCCACTGAGGATGGTGAGGTTGGCGAGCCAATCGCGCTGGGTGCGCAGCGTCTCGGTGGCGGCGAAGCCGCCGTAGACCTGCACGCCGCTGCGTAGCAGGAAGGCGGCGCTGCGGTCGGAGGCGTCGGGGGCGGGGTAGTAGACGCCCTGGGCGACCCACACCTCGCAGTCGCGGGCGGCGGTCAGGGCATCCTGCAGGTCGGTGTAGGCGTCGTCCCAGGAGGAACCGTTGTCGTCACCGGTAGCGGCGTGGTTCACGTAGAGGACGCCCTCTGGGGGGCAATAGCCGCCGTCCTGGTATTCGTACACGCCCGGATCGACGACCGGATTGCCATCGCCGCTGCCGTCCACCGTGCGCGGGTTGCCGTCGAGGTCCGTGCCGGCGGTCACGACGGCGTTGTTGCCGATATCGATGGCGGGGGAGGCGTAGCGCAAGCGGTAGTCACCGGCAGTGGTGGGGGCGAGGGAACTGTCCACGGGAGCGACGAAGAGCGGGTCGGCGTCGAGGCTGCCTTCTCCCGGGTAGCCGCCCTGGACGAGGCTGTGGGTGATATTCACGCTACCGGCGATTTGGACGCTGCCGTTGCCCCACAGGACGCTGTTGACCAGCGTGGAGTTACCGCTACCGTGGTATAACCCCCCACCGCCGAAGGTGTCGGTGGCGCGGTTACCACCAAAGGTGACGCCGTTCAGCGTGGGGTTGCCGCTTTGAGTATACATCCCGCCGCCGTAATTGGCAGTGTTACCGCTAAAGAGTGTGTTGATCAGCGTGGGACTGCCGTTAGTGTTGTACAGCCCGCCGCCGTGTTGGGGATCGGTCCAGTTACCGCGAAAGACAACGTCTAACAACGTAGGGCTGCCGTTGGTGTTGTACATTCCGCCGCCGTAAGCGGATTGGTTGGTGTGGAAGGTTACACCGGTGAGGGTAGGGCTACCGCCCTGGTTGTACAGTCCGCCGCCATTGGAAACAGCTCTGTTTGTATAGAAGGTCACGTGAGTGAGGATGGGATTGCCGTTGGTGCTGTACATCCCGCCGCCGGTTGCTGTAGCGCGATTTGCGTAGAAGGTGACGTTCGATAGCGACGGGTCGCCACCCACATTGTATAGCCCGCCGCCGTTGAGAGCCAGGTTGGCGCTGAAGGTCAGATTGTCCAGTGTGGGGTTGCCGTTGTAGTTGTACAGGCCGCCGCCCAGGTTATATGGGTTGAGGCTGGCGTTGGCCTGCCCGGCGGTGAGGATGAAGCCGTCCAGCGCGGCGGTCGTGGTGACACCACTGCTGACGACGACGTGGTAGGCATTCGTCCCGGAGATGAGGTTGGTGCCGGTCACCACGCCGTGTGGATCGGTGGTATCGTTACCGTCCAGGTCGCCGCTGAGGACGGTGAGGTTGGCGAGCCAATCGCGCTCGGTGCGCAGCGTCTCGGTGGCGGCGAAGCCGCCGTAGACCTGCACGTCGCTGCGCAGCAGGAAGGCGGCGCTGCGGTCGGAGGCGTCGGGGGCGGGGTAGTAGACGCCCTGAGCGACCCACACCTCGCAGTCACGGGCGGCGGTCAGGGCCTCTTGCAGGTCGGTGTAGGCGTCGTCCCAGGAGGATCCGTCGTTGGCACCGCCGGCAGCGTGGTTGACGTAGAGGATGCCTCCCGGAGGGCAACCGCCGCTCTGCTGGTATTCGTAGGCGCCCAGATCGACGACCGGATTGCCATCGCCGCTGCCGTCCACCGGGCGCGGGTTGCCGTCGAGGTCTGTGCTGGCGGTCACGACGGCGTTGTTGCCGGTATCGATGGCGGGCGAGGCGTAGCGCAAGCGGTAGTCACCGGCAGTGGTGGGGGCGAGGGAGCTGTTCACGGGAGCGACGAAAAGCGGGTCGGCGTCGAGATTGCCTTCTCCCGCGTAGCCGCCCTGGACGAGGCTGTAGGTGACATTCACACCGGTTCCGGAGATCTGGACGCTGCCGTTGCCCCACAGGATGCTGTTGACCAGCATAGGGCTGCCGGTGCCGTTGCGCAAGCCGCCGCCAGAACCGGAGGTGGCGCGGTTGCCGCCAAAGGTGACGCCGTTCAGGGTCGGATTGCTGCTGCCGGTGGTATACATCCCGCCGCCATAAAAGGCGGTGTTGCCGCTGAAGAGTACGGTGGTCAACGCCGGGCTGCCGTTAGTGTTGAACATCCCGCCGCCGTAGGAGGAAGTGCCGACTCGGTTGCCGCGAAAGGTCACATCGGTTAGCGTTGGGGCGCTGCCACGATTGTACATCCCGCCGCCGTTATAAGAAAATCCTTTGGCGAACGTTACACCGGTGAGGGTGGGGCCACCGCCATTGTTATATAATCCACCGCCGTAGCGCTCGGTAGTGTTGCCATCGAATAGCACGTTCTGGAGCGTAGGGTTGCCGTTGAGGGAGAACATCCCGCCGCCGCCGCTTTCGCCGGTGTCTACTGTAGAGCGATTCGCATAGAAGGTGACGCCGGTCAGCGCCGGATTGCCACCCTGATTGTACATCCCGCCGCCGGACATCGCGCGATTGGCGCTAAAGATCAGGTTCGCCAGGGTGGGGCTGCCGAGGTTATACCAGCCGCCGCCCGCATCGTGTGGACTGCTGCCCTGCGCATCCCCGGCAGTGATCACGAAGCCGTCCAACACGGTGGTCTCGGTCACGCTGCTGTTGGAACTGATGACGTGGTAGGCGTTCGTCCCGGAGATGAGCGCGGTGCTGGTGATCACGCCATACAGGTCGGTGGTGTCGTTGCGGTCCAGGTCGCCGCTGAGGACGGTGAGGTTGGCCGTCCAATCGCGCTCGGTGCGCAACGTCTCGGTGGCGGCGAAGCCGCCGTAGAGGGCTACGCCCGGCACCATCTGGAAGGTGGTCGTTAGGTGGGTGGCGTCGGGGGCGGGGTAGTAGACGCCCTGGGCGACCCAGATCTGGTCACCGTAAGCGGCGACGGCCAGCGCGGCTTGCACGTTGGTGTAGGCCGTCGTCCACGAGAGGCCGTCGTGCGATGGTCCGGGGGCGTTCTGGTCTACGTAGATGGTGCCAGGGTCGGCGCGCGCGCTCTGGAAACTGATTAGCGCCATAACGAATGCGAGTGACAAGCTAACGAGCAGCGAAATGATCGCTGCGATTAAGGAACGATTGTGAGTAGACATTCTATTGCTCCTGCGCATTTGAGTAAGAGAACCGCTTAACTTTTTTTCTATGACGCATACCTCATTGTACTATAGAACTCTTGGGCTGCACAATTCTCTTCACCGTGGCAAGTCTGAAGGCTGACGTGACCAGGGGGACGGGTTGATTTTAATTTGTCAGGAATTCGCATTGAGCTTACAATGGTGTTGTAGGTTAAGATTGCATCCATCATATACTACTTTATGAAAGGGGAAATTACAGATGATTATCGGCATACCAAAGGAAATCAAGGATAACGAATATCGCGTGTCAATGACGCCGAGTGGAGTGCACCAACTCAACGAGCACGGACATACGGTGTTGGTCGAAACGGGAGCGGGCGAGGGCAGTTATTTCTCCGACGAAGACTTCGCCGCCGCCGGGGCTAAAATTGTTGCCTCGGCTGATGAAGTGTGGACCCAGGCCAATATGATCGTCAAGGTCAAGGAGCCGTTGCCCGCCGAGTACAAATATCTGCGACCCGACCTGATCCTCTTCACCTACCTCCACCTGGCCGCTGCGGAGACGCTCACCCGCACGATGATGCAGAGCGGTGTGACCGGCATCGCCTACGAGACGGTTGAGCTGCCCAACGGAGCCTTGCCTTTGTTGACGCCCATGAGTGAGGTCGCCGGACGAATGTCCATTCAGGTCGGCGCGTATTACCTGGAGCGCCATGCCGGTGGTCGAGGTAAGTTGTTGGGGGGGATTCCCGGTGTGCAACCGGCCAAAGTCGTCATTGTCGGCGGCGGGGTGGTAGGGACTAACGCGGCTCAAGTGGCCCTGGGCATGGGAGCCAGAGTTATTCTGATGGACATCGATATGGATCGGCTACGTACCTTAAGCGAAATCCTGCATGGCAACTTTGAAACCCTGGCTTCGAGTCCGTACAGCGTGGCCCGCGCCGTACAAACTGCCGATTTGTTGATTGGGGCCGTGCTGGTTAAGGGGGCAAAAGCGCCCAAGATCGTGACCCGTGAGATGGTCTCGACCATGAAGCCCGGTAGTGTCATCGTAGACGTAGCGGTGGATCAGGGCGGTTGCGTGGAGACGACCCACGCCACGACGCACTCCGACCCGATCTATTACGTTGACGGTGTTTTGCACTACTGCGTAGCCAATATGCCGGGGGCTGTGCCGCGTACCAGCACCAACGGCCTCTCCAACGCCACGCTGCCGTACGTCATCAAACTGGCCGACAAAGGCTTTGCGGCCGTCGCTGCCGATAAATCCCTGGCCCTGGGCGTCAACATCTACCAGGGCAAAGTGACGTACCAAGCCGTGGCCGAAGCGTTTGGGTTGGCTTATACGCCGCTGAAAGTCTAGGACTCTGTTCTGTATGCTCCAGCGTAGGGCAACCTGGGCGGCGCTGCGGTGGTGTTTCTGCAGCCTGAAGGAATAGCGTTCTCCGCAGCGCATTTGGCCGGCACACTGATGAAGAAGGACGATCTCCACATCAAGAGACCCAACGCGTCGCGCTCGCTCTTTGACCGGGCGCGGCGCGTCCAACTGTGGCACATCCGCCATTCGGTGTGCATCAAAGTCCGAATACCACCGCCTCACACACTGAAGCCCATCCTGCGGGAAGATGAAACAGTCCCAACTATGATCAAAGCCGCCTAACGATCTAGCTCAGGCGCGCCGCGACTTACCCACCGAACCTTGCCCTCCGAAGACACCACGCATCGCCAATTCGCACCCATATACAAGGCCGTGTACCGGCGTCGCCTGCAGCGGGGGTTGGGCCGCTTACTTAGCACTCTCCAGATCCCGTGCGTTGAGATTCCTGGCCGTCAATCATTGATGCTTCCTGAACTCTGAACCTGTTCATTGCCGCTGTGACAAGACCAATCAGCACTACCAGAATGATCGAGATCATGAAGCCATACTTGCTCATTGTGAAGATCGTCTTCAGCCAGGCAACAACCACAGGTTGAGCCGGATAGACCACTATCATACTCACGAGGCAGATGTTCTCTAGCAAGTCGAAGACAGACCCAAGGGCTAACAGGTTCAGTCTCTGCAGTTTACTTCCAGGCCTGAAGCCACGCTGGAGCAGCCACGAAGTAGACAGACCAACAAACAAGAATCCCAGGATAGGAAAGATGAAATCCCATGTCAAGTGGAACCACAGCTGATAGATGCGCCCGCCATCATCCCAGGATTCTACTATCGAGAAAGTCTCTTCTGCTGTGTAGAAGATGGGATCGTCTAGAGATACCATTTCATCTGCGGCAGGGTAAATGAGGCCGAGAAGAGGCAGGGTAATCACCATGAAGAGCACAAGT